>MDTB01009428.1_pt1 | contig 314532 bp, 318 predicted proteins | sample 811161 | NCBI WGS metagenome assembly MDTB01 (sample SAMN05326650, study PRJNA326480) | marine metagenome | isolation source: seawater | place: Mediterranean Sea | collected 2009
GGAATGGGATGTTTTGATCCTTCCAATATACTCACCGATAATACCTAAAAATAAAAAGTTGAATGCAAAATTCAATAAAATCAAAACAATTATCGCGACGACTCCTTCTTGAAATTCTTTACCCAGAATGAATTTGAGTACAATAAAATAAACCGAAAGGGAGACAGCAAGAAATGCGATAGCCAATGAACAAAAAAACGAAAAACGTAGTGGCAATGTTGAGCCATCGAGCAGGCCATCAATCGCATATTTAAAATAGCGCACTAGATTAAATTTTGTACCACCCCGTAAGCGAGCGCGACGATTATAAACAATACCTTTTGTCTTAAATCCTAGGTCTTCAATCATGCCAGCCAGATAGGGATAAAAATAATCACGGTCTATGATTTCATCAATAACCCGGCGGTCGATCAACCAGGCACCGGACTCAACTTTTCGAGCGCGCCCAACCATCGCTGTTTCGATTCGCTTATAAGCTTTTCTTAATACTTTATAAAGAAATCCTTCTTGCCGTTTGGCTCGGCTACCAAATACAATCTTAGTACCATTTCGCCATTCGCTCAATAAATTTAAAACAAGCTCGGGCGGATCTTGTAAGTCGCAATCAAATACTGCTAACGCAGCCCAGTCAGCCGGAGCATTGAGAATACCTGTGTAGATTGATTTCATAACTCCGAAGTTTGACGTATATCTTAGCGCAAAGACATTTTCATTTTCTTCTACTAAACGTCGCATGATTTGAAATGAATCGTCTTCGCTGTCATTGTCCAAAAATAAAAATTCGTGCTCAAATCCTGTTTCGTTTTTTTTGAAGATGTTCGTGAACTCATTAAAGAATATTTCGATGTTCTCAGCCTCATTGTAAACTGGACAAATGATGCCGATTTTTTGTTTGATTTTCATCTATTTTATCTTCTTTGGTAAAGGCGATATTGGTAATGTTTGGGTTTGGAACTTTGGGTTTGGAGAAGATCAAAATCTTTTCCTATAATTTTCTCGATGAATTGAGTTTTTCCCTCTAGCGCATTTGGTAGATAGTTATCGACAACAGGCTTATAGTCAGACTCTTTGGCAATGTACTGGACAAGCAAGTAGTCAACATCATAAATACCTACCGGAAAGGCGAAAAAAACCGTGTTCTTTAAATTTACAAGAGCTGGCATCGCGGATGAATGGGCCGAAATTTTTAAAGCTCCTGCTGCATCCAAATCTTTAAGCGTCGCAGCAATTTCATCGAGGTTTTTCGTCTGCGTGGAGACAGGTACAAACGGATTAGCAGCTTCAAACGCTTGCCCCCCAGACCAAGATTTATTGCTTAACAGTAAATTCCAAACGAACACAAGTAAAAGAGCCATAATGACGATTGAATTTTTTGATTTACTTCGTCCACTTCTTGTAATCCATTTGTTTATTGACACCAGACCAATAGCACCGCCAGCTATCAGAAAAGGAACGTACATCATATGATAATGCGTTGTAAAGCCAATTTTTTCAGCCCCGCCAACCGAGACTAAGAAGTTTGGAATAACGGTCAAGACGCATAATAGCCCAAACCGTAAGTTGAACATTGATAAAATACTGAAAGGCAACACAGTCAGAAAAAGCATTACTGAGTCGGTGAAATATTTACTTGAAGGATCAAAAAAATTTGTAACATTACGGAAGATAGCTGTCAGGCTGGTAGTCGCAGCATAGGGACTGTCATAGTACAAATTGGTGTAAAACAACACCCACATTAGCGGAATAACCGCAAGCACACCGAATTGAAATAATTGTGCGCGGTTTTTGACCAAGGGCCCCCAATATAAAATAATAAGACCGATAAAATAGCAGCCTACCATAAGAGAAGTACGTTCCGAAATTAAGCAGCCAGCAATTGCACTTAACCACATCAAACCCGAAATGGCTCTATGCGAGTTAGGGTTTATTAATAAGGTAAAAGATGTAAAAATAAGAAGAGTCTGAGTTCCAAGGAATAGCCTGTCAAAGTATAATTGTCCAAATAGCGCGTTATTCCAAGGCACCCAATTGAAGGCGCAAATCAGAAAAAGAATTCCTAGCAGAGCGTTATCACTTTTTCTTGCTACCCAATAAGCTGGTGCCACTATGGAAAATGTCATACTTGCAACTACTGCGCTGATCGCCACAGTAGTTGCCTCTGCTCCCATTATTATGGGAACTACCACGGGATAAGCTATTAAGTATGCATGCCATTGAAAAAATGATGTTTCTGAGTGTACCGAAGAAAACGTTGAGTTTTCAAAATCGGCTACATTTGTTGGCAAAAGAGGGAGTAAATCGTAAATAGAGGAAAAAATTGAGCTGACCAGCCCATTACCCTTCGCAACATTTTGTAGTAATTGAACCATTCCTGCACTGTCAATGTCATGCAGTGGAAAGGCAGCTTTCGTGAAGTAGGAATAAAAACAGAAAAATAAGTAGCAAAAAATCAAACTAAAACTGAGCTCTATACCTCGATTTACGATTCGTGTTTGAAAATCACGAGGATGTAAGGACATCATTGGAATACTCTCATTTGCCTAACACCTTCTTCAATCGGAATCATAGGACTCCAATTAAGATTCTTTTTGATGTGTGTTAGATCTACGTTAAACCAAGCCGCTCCCTGATCAGATGTTGTCACCTCCCCCCACCTTAGCAGCCTGCTGTCGGCTTTAAAAGTTTTACACGCTATCTGTCCGATTTCCCTTAACGTATAAGTTTTACCCGACGCTAAATTTAAAAGTTCAAAAGCCGGCCCATTATGCCGATCCAATAAGGCAATGATCGCACCGACTACATCGCTAATGAAAAGAAAATCCTTTGATTGATGACCGTCCGAAAGAGACATGGGTTCACCGTTTGCCAGACCTTTTATAATCGAAGGAAAAAATTTTGCACTATCCTCGAGCGGACCATAGGAGTTAAACAGGCGAAAGTAAGACAATGCCATCTTGCTATCTGAACATATCGTTTGGACGGCGAGCCCCCCCTCTAGTTTGGTTTTGCCATACAAGCAGACCGGATTAGTCGGTTGCGCTTCGGTAACAGTATTTTGGATATCTCCATATTCACGCGCGGTGCCTAAATAAACGAAACGCGCACAGCCACAATCGGCTGCATGCTGCGCTAAATTTTTAGTTGCCTCAACGTTCAACTTATGGGCTAAATTGGCATCGTTTTCTCTGGACTGCACGGCATAGGCAGCTAGATGTAAAACAATTTCAATTTTCTCATTTTGGAAAATTTTTTTTAAAACCTGAGAATTTAAAAGATCGCCTTGAAAGAAATTAAGGGTGCTTCGGCTAATTCGAACTGACCGGTTAGCTATATTGTTTTCATCTAGTGTTTGAACACGATGTGGCCATCCGCTTTGTCTCGTGAGACCAATCACAATGTGGCCCCTTTGAGCTAATGCAATACAGACATGCGCGCCAATAAATCCCGATGCACCGGTGACGAGAATATTCATCTGATCGGAAGGAGTTGTTGGAGATGTGCGGCCTCATAGTATTCAATAAATAAAGCCCCAACTTCGTCTCTCATTTTACTCGGAAGTCTTCGTTGTTGCATCTACTACTCCTTATTATTTAACCGAAAGTTTAGCATGGAAATTAATTTGTTGATCGATAAGGGAACTAAGCTCAACCTCGTCGTCACCAGCTAAGTAACAAGCCACCAGTGCTTCTAAAGTGTCTTCGATTTTCCAAATAGGGTACCATCCCAATTTTAGATTGGCCTTGCTAATATCGAGAGCCAATTGTTGATGCTCGCTCCCATGAATGAGAGGCTGATAAGAAATGTCCGCCTTCGATTCACAAAGTTGATTTAGTGTATCTATCAGTTGCTGTACGGAAAGATTTTGTTGCGGTAATGGTCCAAAATTCCAAGCATTCGAATACTGCTCAGGCGAATCATAAAGTTTTTCGGCAAGCAATAAGTACCCTCCTAGACATTCCAGAATATTCTGCCAAGGGCGCGTCGCGGTCGGGTTTCTTACTTGCAGTGGGGATTTTTCTTCAAGGGAACGAAAAAAATCTGGTATAAGCCTGTGCCGCGCCCAATCGCAGCCACCAATCACATTACCGGCCCTTGCAGTAGCCAGCCCGTGCCAGGGCGCACTACTTTCAAGCTTAGAAAAATAAGACTTTCTGAATGAGCTTACTACGAGTTCGGCACATGCCTTGCTGTTGCTATATGGGTCGGAGCCTCCCAAACGATCGACCTCGCGATATGGCCATTCCCATTCATTGTTTTCATAACATTTATCCGATGTGACTACAATAATTGCACACTGCTTAGAAAGATTGCGGCTAATATCTAGCAAATTGACGGTGCCTTGAATGTTGACCTCAAATGTTTTGACAGGATTGGTGTACGATTCTAATACGAGTGGTTGGGCCGCAAGGTGAAAAATAACATCTGGGTCACTAGTCTTAATGCATTGTGCCAATTTTAATCTATCGACCACGTCACCAATTGTATGTGACGAAAGATAGCTGTTCACATTTGCTTGATCAAACAAGCTTTTTGGCTGCTCAGGAGAAAGCGCGTAGCCGTGAACGTTGGCTCCCATTTTCGCGAGCCAAATAGTTAACCAACTTCCTTTAAAGCCGGTATGGCCCGTAACAAAAACTGATTTGGCCCTCCAAAAATCAGAATTTATAGCCATGCTAACCTAGCCACGGTCGATGTTGATTTTCGCACATTTTGTTCAAGAGTTCCCAATCACGATAAGTGTCCATGCACTGCCAGAAATTGTTGTGCAGGTAAACGCTGAGTTCGTTCTCTGCAGCCAAACGTTCCAAAGGATCGCGCTCCCAAATGGTCTGATCACCACCGATATAGTCAATCACCGACTGTTTTAGAACAAAAAAACCCCCGTTTATCCAGCCGTCCTCCGCTTCAGGCTTTTCCATAAATGATGACACTCTATTGTTTGGACCAAGGCTCAGAAGCCCAAACCTACCAACTGGCCTTACAGCGGTAACGCTTGCCTTCGAACCAGAGGAATTGTGCTGTTCTATTAATGAAGGAATATCCACATCGCTTACAGCATCGCCATAAGTCAAACAAAAATCATCATCGTCAAGGTACTTTGCTACTCTCTTAATACGTCCACCGGTCATTGTGTTAAGACCAGTCTGCACGAGGGTAATTTTCCAATCTTCTTCGCAGGGGTTTACGAATGATACTTTCTCAGAGCCCAGATCGACTATCAGATCTGAATTTCGCTCTCTGTAATTCCGAAAATAATCAGCGATCATATGTCCTTTGTAACCAAGGCAGACAATGAAATCTTTAAGCCCGAACCGAGCGTAGGATGCCATGATGTGCCAAATTATCGGACGATCGTCAATTTCAACCATCGGTTTCGGTTTATCGTTAGATACTTCACGAATTCGGGTCCCCCGTCCGCCAGCTAAAATTACTACTTTCATAACTTTTTACCTCATTATAGCTTTTCCAGCTTTTCCTTATGATGCCCAGTCCGCAGGCAGGAAGGTTACGAATTTCATAGCTAAATATACCAAAAGAGCACCCAGTATGTCGATTATGATCTTTGCAAATAGGGGGCTCCAACCGATTTGGGTCAGGAGTTGTAAACATAGTGCCGTAAAAAAAAAATGAACTAAAATCATTGCATAAAAGCTTGTGAGTTGAGCCTTTAATCCTCGCTTTTTTTTCTGCGGAAAAGTAAACTGCGCGTGCATAAGAAACGCGAATATCGAACTTATGGTGCGGGCAACACCCAACGCAACCACGAGTGAACCGGTCAAACCTAAGGCAAGGACGGAAAAGAAAATAATGTTGTCCAAAGCAAACGCTAAGCCCTGAATGCCTATATAAGAGGCTAATTCTATGGGTTTAATTTTTTTCTGGTTCATACAGTGGCGACTCCGTAGACCCGCCTCAACTTGCCTGAATGCAATAAGTCAATAAAAACATATTAAGTAATCTCACTTATTTTTACCTTTGTTGTACGAGCTAAGTTGCCGGGACATTTTCTGTCTGGGCCTGCGCGGTATCGAAGCAATGTCGTTACCTAAAAATGCCAATATTAGTTGCAATCCCATTAGAATAGGAAGTGCCGCTAACATAACAGTGCCTGCAGGCGTCACCTCGTTGACGCGTGCCGAGTCATACCAACTATAACCTCCAAAACCTGCGCCAAATAGGAACAACAAAACACCTAACGGTAACTCAATTGATGCTAACGACAAGTCACGCAGATAATAGTTATAAAAAATACGCTTAAAAAAATTCCGGATATGTTTAAATAGGAATTCACCTATGATATTCGATATCTTAATATTGCTTACTTCTTCTCCATATTTCGCACTCATTGGAACATCAATGACGACTGCCCGTAATGTGTTGAGACGAAAAAGAATGTCTGTTTCGAAAAAGTAGCGCTCACTAATTTTTGCAAACGGCAGTTGCTTGGCAACGTCGGCATGAATTGCGGTAAAGCCATTAGTAGGGTCGAATAAATTCCAATAGCCAGTTGATAACTTTGCCATCAATGACAGCACCGCGTTACCAAATAAACGCAATTTTGGCATAATACGAATCTCCTCGAGATCAAAAAACCGATTCCCTTTTGTATAATCAGCTTCACCTATAATAATAGGAGAAATAAAATCGGGGATAAGCAACGGATCCATCTGACCATCACCATCAACTTTTACGATTACATCCGCTCCGTCGAAAATAGCAGCCTTATACCCGGTAATCACAGCGCCACCAACGCCTAAATTTTTGCTATGGAATATAACTTTCGCTCTTGGGTCAGTCACATTTTTGTTTACCATTTTACCCGAGCCATCCGGACATGCATCATCGATGACATAAATGCGCCAAACGCCGGAAGGAATAGCAGAGATAACATTAACAATTTGCTTAGTTACTTTAAAGCAAGGAATAACAACAGCTACTTGAACATCCTGAAATAAATTATCAGTTAAGTTTTTAGTCATTGTTTTAGAGAAACCTCAGTGATGAGGATGGGGGTATCAGTATGACCGGTGGCATAAACAGTTCCAAATGTTGCGTTCCGTGGCGCGACGGTTTCAATAATTTGAGTAGTTTCAGAGGGTGTACATTCAAAGACATATATATCCGTGGATATGAATCTGCTTTTTGAATCTAACCAATTAACCTGTACTCTACCTTGACTTGGCTGACTGCCACACTTTGCTGTCACGCTATTTTGATAGTGACGTCCAGGCTGCACTACCACAGTTTGAGATGCGGGAACCGACACAGATACTTCAATCTGTCCTGACGCCTCATTTAGTTTAGCGCCAGCTGAAAGCTTCCAGCCATCCAAACTAGAAAAATCAGAATTTTTTAATAGTTCGGTTTGAAATCGATAGGAGCTATTTAATTTGCGCACAGCAATATTGTTAATCTTAATAATTTTTTGTGTTGCGTTTTCAATCAGTTCACGTTTCTCAATTGTCGCCCAATAGTCGTCAAGAATAACATAGTCAGAACCATACTCCATCATAAGCTGCGCGATATCCTCTGAAGTTTTTGTTTCAGAAACTCTCCTTTGAAAACGATGATTATACCAATTGGGATAAAGGGCATCTGAATTCAGTCCTGCGGCTAAGGGAGATGAAAACACTACGACGGGTGAACCTGAGGGATTGAGTTTATTCACTAACTCAACTGCATTTCTGATAGGCACTCTGCTATTAAGATAAACTTCTCGCCCCAATTTACTCGCCAAAGGCTGAACTGATAATTGACCAAAACTAGTGCCGGATTTAAAAAACACAATATTTAACAGAATTACCGACCACATAATAAAATATACAAATCTTTTGAGTCTAACGGAATCAGTATCCCAAACTGACAGCGCTACACCTACGCCTGCAGCAACCCAAGCGAAAGCAGGAAAGATATATCGCAAATAAGCCGTCGACTGAAAAGTTAACGCGACGGATAGCATTGCGACCGAAAATAAAATAAATCCCCTGCGCTGGCGAATGGCCAGGAGGGTCAGTAAGGCAGGTACAAACAGTAAGATCCACTGAAAACCCGCTGCACCCATTCTGCTTTCTAAGAATTTCTGTGAATGAAACGTTACTTGATACAACACATCCCAAGTTAAACCTTTAGCAAAGATTCCTGATTGATCGAAGGCTACCGCAGGATAAAGGGAGGATTGAAAAATATGATTGAAAAATGGGAAAACCGGATTCCCTGTTAAATACCAAGCGGTCATGTAAGGAATTGAACCGATAGTCATAAGCAGAGCTAAACCTAACAATATGGCACCTGTTAACTCAGACTTGACCCATAACCGACAATGCCATACCAATACTATGAACAGCGCGGGCAAGATTGTAAAAGTTACCGCCTTCGCAGCAAGTGCGCCACCCAGAAAAATACCGGCTAGAAGAATATTAATTGCTCGTTCGCCATTTGACTGCCCTATCTTAAATACGCTCAGTGAACCTCCGACAATAAACGCGGCCCAGATGCCTTCAATAAACAAACTGCTGCTTTCAGTAAAAGTCAACGGAGTGCTTAGAAATAAGAGCACTGACCATCGTGCTGCTTTCTCTCCTGCCCCAGCCCACAATGCAAGATCACGAATCAACCAGCTTAAGATGAAAATGAACCCAACATTTATTAGACGTGCAGCTTGCTCACCCGCCAACATATAACCAAGAGAAAAGAGCCAGTCGCCGAGTGCTGGCATAACAGCCCAAACATAAGTCTCTGCATTAAAACCCCACTCATGCCGCAAGACTAAATGTCCTGGAATAAAAAGATGCATGGCTAGCGCGTCGTGTCCAACCTCTGGCATAAGAGATACTGTGAAATGAACTAGGCCAATTAATACAATAGCTAAGTCCAAATATTTTGTTTCAGCTGACGCATTTAGATGCTTATGAAGCGATTGAATCGCTGAAAGTATTAAGCGCCAGCCCAGCAGCACAGGCACTGTTAGTGCAACACCATATACTCCGGGATAATTGATAGGATAATGCGCTGCCAGACCGACTACAGTTCCGTAAAGACACGCACCTACTAAAAATGCGGAAGTACCTGTTACTTTAGTGACGTTAGTGCGAAGCAGCCGAAGAAAAGATATACCAAGCAGATAGCTGGCAATAGCGATCCATATTGTTACAAATACAGGCCAAATCGCACCAGCAAGGATTACAACGGTACTAGCAATACCCACTCCAATAGCATAAATATTTAAATTGAACTGTTTTGATATCTGATTCACTATAAATCCACCAAACAGTAACGCAGATGCGCCGCCCATCAAGAAAATTACGTACTGATGCAAACGCTCCCAGCCAACAGAGGAAATGAGTAATGGGGTTGTTTGCAAAAAACCCCATGTTGTTATGACGGCACAGATAGCTAATAACAAACCAATGAGTTTTGAAGTCAAGAAAGTAGAAGGAGTTTTGGCTACAGGTCGATTAAGCATTACACTTGCTTACGACAAAAATATAATTCGGTATTCATTATTCCCAACGACTTATAATCTTCTCGTTCATAAATAACTTCAAAGCCAATCTCAGCCAAAAAAACTTCAAGGTCTCTTCCATAAGCACGATATGCGAGCACACCGGTGCCCTCAGGACTATTAGTATCCCCATGATATTCTGGTTCGAGAAGGTGGATATCTTTAGCAGGATCACCTGGATCGGTAATCTGCACACGAGTAACGGTATTTTCCCATGACCGGTCATGGGGAACGGTGAAGAGATATATGCCTCCTGGTTTTAAAACTCGATAAATCTCACGATGTGCACGATCATCGAGGCGGACATGTTCCATAACATCACTGGTAATTATAATATCTAGAGAAGCATCGGGGAAAGTGAGGCATTCTAAATTTTGATTTGTTACGCCTTTTGACAATCTCTTTCCAAGCTTTTTATCGGAACGGTATTGTGATAATTTGACATCAATCCATTTAGTTGTTTTTAATAGTTCAGGTAACGGGTAAGAGCAAGAGCCAAAGTAAAAGGGAGGTTGCGTATCGTAGACGCTTAGTCGCTTATCGTGAGCACGAGGAAGTATCGATAGCGAGGATGCCTCAATGCCCGTCAGTTCATTTATTGCGAGTAAAAGCCCTCGAGCAATCGACCGATAACGACTCGTTGTGTAGCAATGTTCGCAAATCAATGACTCCCGCCAGAGCGATACATCTTGATAAAAAAAACGAGCAGACTTACCACAAGCAATACAAGTCCCTGCAAAATATTTTTGACTCTGAAATACTGCAGGAAGACTAAACATTTCATCTTGATTAACTGGTTCCGGATCTCGATACCCATGTGGCACCCATTCTCCCCACTTGGCTTCATAGATTGCTTTATTTTTTTCAAATAACTTTTGGCGCTCATGTTGCTTTAATTGATCAAACGACGCTGATAGATGGTGATGAATAAATACATCTTCGGCGCAGACAATTCGCAGACCGAGTTGCTCTACTCGGCGGCAGTAGTCATCATCCTCAAAGAAGCCTCGACCAAAGGCTTCATCCAATGGTCCTACTCTTTCGTAGGTTGACCTCGGCATCATTACGCAGAAAAACGCGGCTGTTCTCAATGGATATGTTTGACCGATGTGCCTACGTGTATAAGCTAATGACTTGACCTGCATTTCATCCATATTTCCATAGTCAATATTAACTCTAGCCTCATTGCCAATATTATTTGTAACAGGACCAATAAGGCCGATGTTCTTATCAGTTTCGATATGTCTAATTAGAGTTCGAATCCAACCAAGAGTTACATATGTATCGTTATTAAGTAGTACCAGATAGTCGCCTGTTGCGACCTCCAATCCTTGATTGTTTGCAGCCGCAAAGCCTCGATTTTCACTATTCAAGATAAGGCTATTTTTTTTGTTACGCATAACCCAACTATTGAGGTAAGCTAGAGTTCCATCTTTTGACGCATTATCCACAACAATAATTTCAAGATTTTGGTACTGACTATGAAGTTCCAAACTTGAAAGACATTCTTTGGTTAGGTTCAGGTTATTGTAGGTTACAACAATAACACTCACTCTGGGGTCCCGGTTGCTTGACTCAGCATTTTTAATCAATGTTTCAGTACGATCTCGCCAGGTTTGGTGCTGTGCAAATGCCCTGCGCTTCCAGATTAGGTCTTCGGGTTCCGGTTGACTCAAAACATTTTTTAAAGAGTCTAAAAAAGCGTCTTTACCGGTAACTGAATAAACCAAGCCCTCAAATTGCGCCATTTCAGGCAAGTCAACGGCCACCACCGGCTTACCAGCACACATGTATTCATAAATCTTGACTGGGTTAGTCGCAAGAGTTAATGGGGTAACTTTGAATGGCAGCAGACATACATCGAATCCGTGTAAATAATACGGTAATTCCTCGTAGGGCACCTCGCCCAAAAAGGTAATATTTTTAAACTTTGACAGCCTTGAGCTAGCATCAACAGTATCTGACCCAACCAACAGTACACAACAATCTGGGTGCTGTATCGCAACAGCCTCAATAAGATCCAGATCAAACCACTCGGCAATCGCCCCATAGTACCCAATGATACGTCGACCCTTTGGATCGCGATATGGATATGCGTAAGAAAAATGCACATAGTCAGCAGCATTACGAATCAGTATCGTCTGTTTGGCATGGGGAGAGACAGACTCTTTCAACCACGAGGATGTACAAATGGCTAGTTCCGCTTCAGCAAGCAACCGTTTTTCCAGCTGTAACAATGAATCTGAGATACTGCCAAAGCCCGCATGATGATCCATGCAGTCATAAATGAGACGACTGTTAGGCACCACAACAGCGATATCAAGCCAGAAGGGATGATCAACAAGTGAATTAATTTGTTTGCTTTCTGTCCAATTCAAAACCTCACCAAGGCTTTGTTTGAGCTGAGCAGCGGTTTCAAGATTTGGCTCGTCCATGTAAATTGAGGGAGCATTATTAGCAAATAACTTTATCTGGAAAAGCTGCTTCGATGTGTCCAAAGCCTCAACTTCAAAACCGGCACCCTGATCATCAACCAATAAAGGAGAAATATAAAACACTCGCCGACCCGTTGCAGCCAGCGCCAATGCTATTTGTTGAGGACGCTGATGTCGGAAATGCCAATCTATAACGCCCCAGATTATATAATCCGGCTTGCCGTATTGCTGACTTTTTAGCTTTTCATCAGGCAACTGAAATGTTTTTTCAAACCTTAAATTACGATGAACACCTACAAAAAATTTACGCAAAAGTTGCTGGTGGTAGACTCTACTTACAAGTCCTTTAATAAGCCTCGGTATTGGTAAGCTATGATATTGATTGCGTAACGCCTGAATAAGTTTTTGTCGATCCTGTTTGGTAAGACCATGTCGCACCAGACGAGCACCAACCCGCAAAGGCCGAGTAAGCCTCCAAGAGGTACTGTTATATGCTTGTTGAACTCGCGCTTCTGATAAAGCTCGATCTACTAGCGCTTTATCCCTTTCCTCTCGCGCGCGATCTCTCTCGTGAGTACGCTCTTTTAATAACTGCATATAAATTGGTGGATTTTCATCCATTGGGCGTAATGCTAACTTATAGAATTCTGTTCGTGCATACTGCATCAACTCATCAAATAACCGATTCGCTTCTTCAAAAGTTTGTGCCGTATCAGACGGCTGAAATCGGGTAACAGAACGTTGGCGTGTCGCGATGATAAACTGCCTGTAAGAGGGTTCTGAAAAATCATATTGCGCGAGGATTTCGTTGAATCGTTCACTAATCGATACTATCAAATTTTTATAAAGTGGGTTGTCCCAAGCACAAATCACGAAGCCTAACAATTCGCGTAGCCAAGGAGTATGACCGTGTCCCACCGAATGGCAATACCAACCTTGATGTTCTAGTTGTGCTTGTGTATCTTTCAACGATGGTAGGCCATATTCGTGATGTTCCTGCAGCCAGTAGTAGTCAGATCCATAAATATTTCGATATTGTTGCTCTAACGCGAGGTCTAGCTGCGATGCGTCAAGCGTATCTGAATTTGGAAACCCGAGGACGATTACATCAGAGGAAAGTTCAGAAACTCGCTTTAAAAATACGTTTCGCCTGTCGGGAGGAACGTGTTCAAGAACATCTACCGCGACGACAGCAGAAAAAGATAGATCATTTAGATGTTCAGAAAAGATATCGCCTTTGATATGTTGTCCATCTTCGACTGAAATTAGCGGGTCAAGGTAAGTAATCTGTATATCTGGCAAAAAGGAGCCAAATAGACATTCGGGCCCACTGCCGACATCTAACATGCTTGCACCCTTATTCAGACCAGCATTTTGAAGTAGCTTGCTGCAGGCAAGGTAGCGGCTGTATTGATCGAAAATAATTTGTGTGGGCGTATTAATATCCAACTTTGACTCTCTAAATTCCATAATTAAAAATCACGCTCGAGGATAGTTCTTTAGTGTCATTCATTCGGTTAATTCTCTGAATTTATTACAGTAATAAGCGAATCTCGGTAGATGGTTATCTCCAAACCGGTATTCTGCTTGAGGCGTATCTGCGGTCCAGAATGGCTCGCCAAACTCATGTTGAAGCTCAACGATTAGATCAGTTACGATACTTTTCTCATTTGCGATACAGCCATGATCGTTGAGATTACAAGAGTAAAAGCCCTTACTATGGTGCTGGATCCATTGCAAATAACGAATTACCTGATCGCGAGTCATTTCTTGAAGCGACTGCTGATTAATTACATAGTCTAATTCAATATCAGCCAACAGTTCTATTCGAGATTGAGCAACAATGTATACATGCCCCGGTTGAAGATCAGCTTGAATTAGCGGCTCATTAACCAGATGCACCCGCTCGACTCCAAAATGGAGTGCCAAATAAATCGAGGAAAAAAACAATGTCTCCTCAAGATCGCAAATCACGTAACTAAGCTGGTTGTTCTGCATCAAGTGGGCACGCGCCAAACCGCCATATCCTCCACCAATTTCCATAACTACCAATTGCGATGTCACGTCAAAAAAACCACATTCTTTAATGTCACAGAGTGCACCGAGATAACGCAGCAGATCGTGGCTGACTATGCCATATTGGGTTTTAACTCCAATTCCGTTCTCGCCTTCATCGTAAGGAGTCAACCCTCCTTTGTCTATGAAATAGCAATAACCCCTAGTAAGCAACTCTTTGTAGTCCTCGCCTGCAAAATAATAGGAAAGATAGGAATCGCTAGTAAGATGGTAGGTATGAAAACGAATACGTAAGATTTCAGAAAGAGAAAGAGAGTATACATAGCGAAAATTGAGTGCAAAGTCCATCCAGTAACGGGAAGGGACACATTCCCCGCTCATTTGTTGTCTACGTTCTTGTTGCGATAGCACAAAATTTCGAACCCGCTCGACATGTTCGTAGAATATTGCTGAGGACCCAGGTCCGACCGGCTTGATCAAATGGGCATATTTACCAAGATTCTGTAAAACGTAATCAGGAAATGAATCGTCTAACTGAACATACTCAACTTCGCCAACCCCCTTTCGTTCAAAAATGTCACCCCCATTTGCAATTACTTGCTCCAACCTCTCCTCGCTTTTATAGAAATCATTGTCATATTCCTGGTGTGAATAGGCCTCAATTTTCTCTTTAATACAATGCGCCCCACCTAAAAAAGAAAAATGCCAACCACCAAACGAATAACGTTCATAGTTGAAACGGTCATCAAAATATTCGTGCACTGAACTGCCGAGCATCGCACGTCGAGTAATCACGGGACAAGGAAATACACTTGCGGATCCCGTGCATTGACCATTTAGATAGAAATAAAATAACTTTAAGTCCACTAGAACAGGCAATTCAATAAGATTATTTCTAAGATCTGAAAAAATTGAATTGGAATAAATTTCATCAACGCAGCTAATGCAAATAACATCTTCCGATGTTGCCGAATCGAGACCCTCCATGATAGCGTCTCTCTGTATAGCCTCGTTTACCCAACGAGTCTTCGGTTCTGCTTGCAGGCTGGCGATCACGTGTATTATCTTAGATGAAGCCCACGCAAAACGTTCTTGATTTTCGAGGTACTGCGATTCCTTTTCTTTACCGGCATAAGTTCGGTCACCCTCAACAATTACAAATCTATCTACCTTATCCCACAACTGATGTAGTCGAATCTCTAAAAGATCCAGTTCATTATAGAACGTAAAACAATCAAATATCTTCATCCTCAATCTAGCATCCCATAGACTCACATACTTCAGATTTTTTTATCGACGAATTTTTCTTATCCTGATTAAACATATTTATTACAGGAGGTTAGCTTCAATTCGGGGAAGTAGGTAATATATTGAAAATCTCGTTCCCCAGACTCAGCACCTATAATCTGATCTATTCTGGCGGCGATTTCTTCAAAGAAATTCCAGGCAAAAATAACAACGGTCACTGCACCGACCTCGCGGGCAAGGGAAGCCGAACCAAAGATTTTTGTCGTCCCATCTGGAGTATAGTGCTCCCATTTGAGCGTGTTGTCATCAACAATATAATCTACTTTTAATTTACTATAGCTGGAAAACGTACTACCTTTGGCTGCAGCTCCATAGCCAATGATTTTTCGCCCCTCTTCACGATGGGCCTTAATTACATTAAGGAAGTCGTTCACATATTTGTCTGCACTCTGAGAAAAAGTCGTGTAAGTACTCAAATCGTATCGACCATTCTGCCGCTCTTCCTCAATGAGAGAGTATAAAGAAGCGCCGTGCTCGTCCGCCCTGCCTAAGGAAAATAGATAACTCATTCCGTGAACCGGCACTTTGCTAACATCTATAACCTTCAACCCGGCTTGTTCGGCGAGAATCTGCATAGAGTTTGCGGAAAAAAATGAGTGGTGCTCATGATAAATGGTATCGAACTCCAAGTTATCAACCATATCTGCCTGAGATGTCTGGATATAGATAATTCCATCTTCTTTAAGCACGGAACAACACAGCTCTAAAAACCGTTTCGGATAAGGCAAGTGGGCAAGAACATTTTGAGCAACAATCACATCGTATAGACAATTAATTTTAGCAGCAGTCTCGTCATTCCAGTAATCCGCAAGCACATCAAGCTCTTTGGACTCAGTAATTGCCCGCAAATTCAATGCCGGATCAATCCCTTTCACGCTCCAGCCATTGTCTCTAAATACTTCCAACAAAGAGCCGTCATTGCATGCGATTTCCAGCACAGAACGATTATGCTCTACACGGTCAATATGATCCTCTACAAAACCAACGAACCAACGAAAATATTCCCTAAGCGTATTACTTGTACCGCTCACATAAAGGTACTCACGGTACAGCATATCTGGATTTACCGATTCACATAGCTGACTGTGAAAACAATTCTTACAAACAGCGACTCGTAACGGATATTGTTCCGTTGCTCCTGGTTCAAGTGGATAACTGTTTGCTAACGGAGTGATACCCAGGTCGAAATAGACTAGAAGGTCTGAACTACCACAACAAAAACATTTACCATTAGACTGGTATCTCATCAAATCCTGACCCCCTGCTGCTTTGCGTCCCAATTCTGTTTAATATCCTCGACAATACTCCGGATGTCTTCTCTGAACTCAAAATCATAGGTCCTGCAAAACTTGTCCGAACTTATCTTAAAATCATATGTATCAGTCTCACCCATATCCACAAGGGGCACATCCATGATCTCAGCAACCGAATTACCAATTTCCATAATGGTGGCATTTAGGCTCGCTAAATTATAAAAACCCGGTTCGCCATCCCTTTCGATAAGACAACGAACTGCATTACACAAGTCCCTAATACCCAGAATCGGCCGATTGATATTCTTGTTATATATGACGATCTTTCCTTCATTTATTGCCGAATGAACCATCTTATTTATCATGACATCCGTTCGCAGGTTGGGTGAATGTCCACAAACAGTTCCGAAACGCAACGCGTAGAAACGATCCGAATAGAGTTTTGCCAGCTTATCAGCAAATAACTTTGTCAAATCATATAGGTTGCTAACGTTAAAAGAATCTGATTCCTCATTCGCCTCAGTCTGAGTCAGACCATTGTAAACGCTCGATGAACTTGCATAAATAAACTTCTTACTCCCTACTTTTTGCAGCAGATCAAAAAAGTTGACAATACCATCTTCAAGAGCCTCGCGCTTTCGGTTGTTTGCCATGGCTACGCTCGAATGAGCCGCAAAGTTAATAATAACGTCGTACTCCTCCAAATCCTTCGCCGTGATATCGGACACATCTTGGCGAACATTGTTGGGGTTTACATAGTTCCCATTTAGTTCCAAATCGATCGTTGAAACTGAGTAGCCAAGGCCGTCGAGGATAAGAAAGAGCTCGCTACCAATATAACCACAACCTCCAAGAATTAAAATAGATTTCATATCTTAAGAGCCCCAAAGATGGAAAATTTCACAGCCTAGACAATATTAAAGCGTAAAGCATCATCTGGCAATCCAATGACCCAAGTCGCGGCCGATAAATTCGGAAACTAATCGAATTTGCGGCAGAAAATAATCAGTCATCTCATCGAGTAGCTCAGGCGAAACTATGGATTCAATATTTTCCAATTGTGAGCTATTTGTTTTCTCAAGTTGCTCTAAAGAATCCACTTGTAAACCTAAAAAGCGAAGTAAGCCGGCATATACCGAAGTTCCGTCGTTCACTAGATCATCGAATAACATAACATGTAAGCGCTCTCCAAAAATCCTGGAGGCACTAGCTAACTGATCCCCAATTTTATATAAACTACGATAATTAGAAATAAAGGGCCGGTTTTGTGCATTCTCACATTCGTTCCAAGCCTGCTGAAAACTCGACGCATGCTCATGCAGACCACCCTTCCGATGCTGTAGGTATAAAGATACGCTGGCTGTAAGCGGATTTCTTAAAATTAGCAAAGCCTTGGCCTGCGGGTTAAATATTTGGATTCGGCGAAGAGCTTCAGGCGAGCTCGCATAAGTTGTGGACGCTTCACCGACCACCTTGGACTGAAATGGCGCGAACCGAAACAGCGACAAGTATTCGTCTCTATCTATTACAGCATCATTTAACACTCCCTCTGCTCGCGGGTCGAAGTAATATGGTTCCTTATTTCGCGACATATAAACACTAGGGTGCGCCTGCAGTCGCCAATATATAGAGGTGGTACCACTACGGGGTGGGCCAATTATGAAAAATCCGGGAATAGGGACCTTAGTAACGGGATTTGTAACTTTACCCCGAATCTTCTTACCTCTTGGGTCGAGCACATAAAAGTGAAGTAACACAGGGTTATCCGGCCTGGTCTCATCGAATATCCGAATATTAAGCTCCCTCGGCACTGCAATTAGACTTTGCGGTAGTAATGCCGTTAACATAGAACCTAAGCGAACTGATTTCAAAAACACTCCGTCAAATTCAACAGCTAAAGGGCAATCGTCTCGCCCCTCAACCTCAAACCACAATGCACAGGAACCATCAGGTTGTTCATTAAACGGTGTTCCTACACGGGTTTCGTCTGGACCATAACGGACGACCCTGACTCCGTCATACGTCATAGACAACCTTCTTTTTTAACGTCTCTTTCATAGTAATGTCCTTTCGTCCTCCTCTACCTCGAAGCTAGAGTCCAATGACATCAGGACATGAACAGTGCGTCTAGAGGTCATCTCAAATACCACGGCATTGGTGATACTATCGGAGTCCTGCATAACCCCGTTTTCAAGCTTATATCCCATCGTGATACTGAATGAATAAGAGCCAGGATGCAGGACTGGCAGTTGTATATAAATACGGACAGTGCGTTGGTCGCCCACAGCAGGGGCCGTGATATTCGTATCTTCGACCGTAGAATTGTTGCTTGCCAGATCCACACCTCGGTGATTTCGCAAACAGTAACCAAGTACCAACTGTCGGCCTTCTTCAAGGGAATTATTGCGGATAGTAAGCCGCAGAATTAACAATGAATCATTTTCTACGGTTAGTAGCCTCTGCATATTCTCGTCGAACATCCCTAAACCAATAAACTCACATCGCTGGTCACCAAGACGTCGGTCAATATTTGGAATAATCGTTTCTCCCAATGCACCACCTCTTGAAACCTGTTCCTCAGTTTGTCCGCCGTTCTGTTCTTTATCGGAAGCAAAATCCATTACTATGGGTTGTTTCTTCACTGCTGCAAGGTAGCGGTCCACAGCTACGCTAGCGTCACCTGAGTACATAATCCTTCCATCCTCCAACCACACCGCGTGATCACACAAGGTTTTGACTGCCGTTGAGTCATGTGAAACAAATAAGATGGTCGTTCCTCTTTCTCGAAGCTGATTAAAACGCAACATACATTTATGAACAAAGTATGCATCACCAACGGAAAGTGCCTCATCAACAATTAGAATCTCTGGGTCTACATTAGCTTGGATAGCAAATGCGAGACGAACATACATACCACTGGAATAAGTCTTTACCGGCTGGTCAATAAAGTCGCCTATTTCAGCGAAAGCGGTGATTTGTTCGTACTTGTCTCGAATTTCCTCTCCTGTGAGGCCGAGGACCGCGGCATTAAGGTAGATGTTCTCTTTGCCAGTAAACTCGGGATTAAATCCCGCACCTAACTCAAGCAACGCAGCTAATCGTCCCTTCACCTCAACCTTACCAGTAGTCGGCGTCAAGGTGCCGCAAATCACCTCCAGCAAAGTAGACTTTCCAGACCCATTCCTACCGATAATTCCGATTGTCTGACCTTTATTAACACTGAAAGAAATTTCATCAAGCGCTTTAAATTCACTATAGTACTGACGCCATCGCAAAAGGCTCTGTTTTAATCTGTCTTGAGGCCTGTTATAGATTTTAAAACTCTTAGAGACGCCTTCGACCCGAATAGCAATATCAGACGACATCAGCAAACCCTTTTCGCGTTTTCTGGAACCACCAATAGCCAAACCACGCTACCCCCAGACTCACAACACTATAAACTGCCAAACCCTGTAAATTTGGAAGCTTTCCAAATAACATAACCTGTCTTGCTTGCTCAATAATAAAGGTTAACGGATTAGCCAAAATTAATATTTGATACTTCTCAGGTAAGATTGAAACAGGATAGAAAACAGGTGCTAGAAACAACATCATGGTTGCAAAAAAACCGGTTGCTTGTTCAATATCCCGAAGATAGACCCCGATCGACGCAAGCAGCCAAGCAAAGCCTAGCATTACCAAAACAAAGGGAAGAATCACAAGAGGTACGAATATAGCGGTCCAGTGAATAAATCCGTTAAGCAGCACAAAAACCGTTAAAAGAACCACAAGGCTAACCAGGCCACGGAAAAGTGCTCCACCCAATGCAATGATGGGTAGTATTTCTAAAGGAAAAATCACCTTCTTTACGTAGTTTACATTACCTAAAATTAGGCCGGGTGCACGATTAAGTATTTCGGCAAATATTGAATGAATGATTAAACCGACAAACAACACAACCGCGAAATCTGTCATGCTTTCATCTCCTCCCACGCCCCAACGCGCTTTGAACACGACCGTAAATACGAAAGTATATACTGCAAGCATTAGAATAGGATTAATAAAAGACCAAAACAGTCCCATGAACGAACCTTTATAGCTACTTATTATATCGCGCTTGATCATCTGGACAGTTAGTGAGCGGTTTTGCCATATGCTACGCGCAATTGCCAGAAGCGAGGTCGAGTAGGTTCTGTGAGGATTCATTCGAATACCTCAGCGATTTTTAAATCAACCGCTCTAAGGTCCTTAGATGAAAGTATTGGCTCAATATCGAATGGCCAATCGATAGCTATTTTGGGATCATCCCAACGAATAGACCGTTCTGAATTTGAAGCATAGTAGTCCGAAGTCTTGTACAAAAACTCGGCTGACTCAGAAAGTGTGATAAAACCGTGCGCAAAGCCTTCAGGTATCCAGAATTGTTTTTTACTGGCGGCAGATAATGGCTCTCCCACCCACTTACCAAAGGTAGGCGATGATTTGCGAATATCCACTGCCACGTCAAAGACTTCACCCTGTACCACACGGATAAGTTTACCTTGCGCATGTGGCGGTAGCTGATAGTGCAATCCGCGTAATACCCCCTTGGTCGACTTGGAGTGATTGTCTTGCACGAACTGGACAGATTTTCCGACAGCTTTTTCGAATTCTTTGTGATTAAAACTTTCAAAAAAGAAACCACGGTCATCTTCAAAAACCATCGGTTCAATAATTTTCACATCAGGAATTTTGGTGTCAATCGCTTTCATTCTCATATTCCCTAATAACCTGGAGTAAATATTTACCATATCCATTCTTGAGTAAAGGTTGGGCTAACAGTTCTAACTGACGCTGATCTATCCACTTCTGCCTGAAGGCTATCTCTTCTAGGCAGGCGACTTTTAAGCCTTGACGATGCTCTATTGTTTGAACAAACTGGTGTGCTTCAATCAGGCTTTCATGAGTGCCAGTATCTAGCCACGCGTAACCTCTATTCATTCGCTCTACTGAAAGCTGGCTTTTTTCCAAATAAATCTTATTAAGATCAGTAATCTCTAACTCACCGCGATGAGAAGGTCTAATTTGATTCGCATATTTCGGTGCATGCTCATCATAAAAATAAAGACCGGTGACCGCATAATTAGAGTTGGGTTCAGCTGGCTTCTCTTCCAAACTTATAACTTTCCCATTTTTATCAAACTCAGCAACGCCATAACGTTCAGGGTCATGCACACGATAGGCAAAAATAGTGGCGCCACTCAGACGCTGATTAGCCGATGCCAGTTTTTCGTGTAGCGAGTTGCCGTAAAAAATGTTGTCACCGAGAATCAGGATAGAAGGGGCCCCATCCAGAAACTCTTCGCCAATTATTAACGACTGGGCTAAGCCATCGGGCGATGGTTGTTGCGCATAATCTATTTTCAATCCCCATTGACTACCATCAGCTAAAAGCTCTTCAAAACGCGGCGTGTCCTTTGGTGTCGAAATAATCAAAATTTCACGCACATCTGCCAGCATGAGGGTGCTTAAGGGGTAATAGATCATTGGCTTATCGAAAACAGGCAATAACTGTTTTGATACGACCTTTGTGGCCGGGTAAAGCCGTGTACCAGATCCACCAGCCAAGATAATACCTTTTCGTTTCATACTGCTTTAAATTCCTTGATGATCGATTTCGCGGTAACAAAAAAATCATCTTTCCAGTGTGGTAATTCAAATGAAAGGTATTCGGCCAATTTGTCTGTGTTTAAACATGAATTTAATGGCCGCTTTGCAGCAGTTGGATACTCCGCTGTTATGGTTGCCTTTATCTGAGTTGTTCTTGTTGAAAGCTCTATATTCGAATTGGTCGCAATATCTAGTAGCACTTCTGCCACACCAAACCAGGTCGTTTTACCTTTGGGAGCTAAGTGGTAAATACCGACCAGCCATGCGTCGCCATTTTTAATTGCATTGATTGCACTTACGGTTACTTTAGAAATTAGAGCTGGGGATGTAGGCACCCCAATCTGGTCATTGATAACATTTAGGGTGTCGTGGCCGCTAGCTAGTTTTAAGATTGTTTTTGCAAAATTGTTCCCATCTTTACCAATTACCCATGAAGTACGAAAAATAAGGTATTTAGAACCTCTCGCAGTAACGGCCTGTTCCCCGGCAAGTTTTGATTCTCCATAAACGTTTACCGGATTTGTTGGATCTGTTTCTCTATAGGCGTCGTCTTTTAGTCCATCAAAAATATAATCAGTAGAGTAGTGAATAAGCCAAATACCTCTCTTCTCCACTTCATTAGCCAAGAACCTTACTGCATCAGCGTTTACACTAAATGCCTGAATGCAATTTGTTTCAGCTTTGTCAACGGCAGTATAAGCCGCAGCATTGATAACGATATCCGGATTAAATGTTTCAAGAGCCAAAAGAACGGATTGGGTGTCGGTTAGGTCGACTTCGTACCGATCACAAGCTTTAACTTCGCCAACTTCTGGAAGTGCTCGGCGGAGCTCTTGTCCCAGCTGCCCGTTTGCACCGAGAAGCAATAACTTCATGCGTATTGCCTCTCGATCCAACGACGATAACCGCCAGTAACAATTTGTTCAACCCATTCCTGATTATCCAGATACCATTCGACAGTTTTTCGAATACCGGTTTCGAATGTTTCCGCTGGGCGCCACCCGATTGCGGATTCAATTTTGGTGGCATCAATAGCGTAACGGCGATCGTGTCCCGGTCGGTCTTTGATATGGGTGATAAGTTCACAATAACTGCAAATTGATGCATCCGAAGAAATGGGCCGAAGTTTATCAAGAATGTCACAAAGTCTGTTTACTATCTCAATATTAGTCATCTCATTTAGCCCACCGATGTTATAAACTTCGCCAACGGTACCATTCGCCAATACAGCTCGGATTGCACTGCAGTGGTCACCCACATAAAGCCAATCTCGAATTTGTAGGCCATCCCCGTAGATTGGCAGAGGTTTATGAGCCAAAGCATTATGAATTATCAACGGAATTAATTTTTCGGGAAACTGAAAAGGCCCGTAATTATTCGAACAATTGGTCGTTAATACTGGCAGCCGATAGGTGTGATGATAGGCGCGAACAATATGATCTGACGCGGCTTTACTGGCACTGTAAGGACTGTTAGGTTCATAACGGTTAGTTTCTACAAAGGCAGGGGCATCGGCATCCAGCGAACCATACACTTCGTCTGTAGATACATGCAAGAAACGAAAGTTGGCCTTTTCAGCATCTGGCAGATCGCCCCAATACCCTCGGACGGACTCCAATAAACGAAAGGTGCCAATAATGTTGGTCTGCATGAAATCTTCCGGACCATGAATGGAGCGATCTACATGTGACTCAGCTGCAAAATTAATTACTGCACGCGGATTATGCTGCTGAAGCAACTGGAAAGTTAGAGATGAATCACCGATATCACCATTCACAAAGGTATGTCGATCATCATTTTTAAGAGCCGCAAAATTTATTAAATTGCCGGCGTAGGTTAATAGATCCAGATTAATGACTGGCTCCTCGCTTCCGGCTAGCCAGTCGATAACAAAATTGGAACCGATAAAACCCGCACCACCAGTAACTAAAATGGTCATTAAACCCGCTCCACGGTTGCCGCACGGGATTGAACACATGTCAATTCCGCTTGTTGTAATTCAACTCGCTGTCTGTATTTTTTTAATCTGTCTTCCACACCCATTTTCCCAATATCAAACAAAAGAGAATCTTTTTTTATTGGCGGAGAGAGAGGGATTCGAACCCTCGATACGGGATAAACCGCATACTCCCTTAGCAGGGGAGCGCCTTCAGCCGCTCGGCCACCTCTCCAATACTTTTTAATTTTCGCACTTTTTTTTGATTTTAGCTATGCTAAGTAAAAATTGAATTGAATCAAACCGATTATTTTAAAAGCCCAAACTATCTAAGTATTCCCTAGTGCTTTTTACGGCTGTATAATCGAGCGAACGCTTCTCTAACAAACGCAGGTCAATAGGATTGTTGACGATATCGAGCATTGCCTGTGAAATTAATTCCGGCTCATAACCATCAACCAACTTACCTAATTTGCCATTTTTTAAAATTTCTGATGGACCATTGGGACAATTGGTTGCCACTACCTGACAGCCATAGTGCATCGCCTCGACCAGTATGTTAGGCGAGCCTTCTCTTTGTGAAGTCAAAAGACATACGTCAGCACATTTTAGGACTTCAAGAGGTTTATGATGCCAACCTGTAAAAATCACTTTTTGTTCCAGTTTTAATTCTCGCACCATACGTTCTAGGCGTTTTCTTCTTGGCCCATCACCAAGAATAGTTAATTTTCCATTTCCCGTTTTCCTAAGAAATAAATCAAAAGCCTTAATCGCAAGATCGATTCTTTTAACCGTAACTAATCGGCCGACGATTACGAAATGAGGATAGTTGGTATGATTATCTTTAAATGCCCGACCATGGGCTCTTTTTTTTTCCGATCCATTTTTTCTTTCTGTATTCGGAATAACAGGATTATTAATTGTTCTAATTTTTTTTAAGTCTAACCCGGTGCGCAATGCTAAATCATAAGCCACACCATCTGATACAGCTACGATTGAATCGGATTCCTGATATATCCGGAAGACCAGTTTTGTGACAAACCGCCATCTCAAAAAAAACTTATTTTTTATCGAATCAATAGTACCGCTAAGATTTGTTCTTTCGCTTATTAATATTTTTATCTCCTTTCTCGCTATACGTTTAGCTAATAGCGCAGCGATATTAAAATAAGTAGTAGCTGAAATGAAAGCCACTGGCTTATGCCTATTCATATAATTGGCAATATATTTAACATAGGATAATGATTTTGGAAAAAAAATCGGAATAATAACCGGAAGAAAAAGTTCCTTTAAAAGATCAGGAGCAGCTTTTAAACAATACCATCTAGCGACTATATTCGAACTAGAAGGCATTAGTATAATATTGACTCTTGGATCTACCTCAGAGTCATTTCCTTTTACAGGTGACAGTAAATCCACCTTCCATCCCTCACTAACCAACTGATTAGCTAGATTAACTGACATCTTTTGAACTCCGCCACCAGAAACACCGCGAGTTAGTATAGCAATTTTACTCAATCTACTTCCAAATAGCTCTTACTTCGATATCGTACTTTGCAGTTCAAAAGCCGTATGTAAACACCGAACTGCTAATTCACCATACTTTTCTTCAATAACTACCGAGATTTTTATTTCCGACGTGGATATCATTTTAATATTAATGTTCTCGGCAGCTAAAACTGAGAACATTTTGCTAGCAATTCCAGCGTGAGATCTCATACCCACCCCTACTATAGACAGTTTTACAATTTTGTCGTCACCAGAAATAATACTTCCTCCCAATTGGTTCGAGAGATTGTTTAGAATCATCACAGTTTCATCAAAATCGAGCTTTGGAACGGTAAACGTAAAGTCCGCTATACCATTTGATCCTATATTTTGCACAATCATATCTACTTCAATATTTTTTTCAGCCACGGGTCCAAGAATATCAGCTGCAATACCCGGCCTATCAGGCACGTTGCTTAACATTATTTGCGCTTCGTTTTTCTTTAACGTAATGCCAGAAATTAGTGCTTGTTCCATTCCCATGCCTTCTTCCTCATCAATAATTAAAGTTCCAGGGTCTTCGTTAAAAGTGGATAAAACTCTCAGTTTTACATTGTAGTTTCTAGCAAATTCGACTGCTCTAATCTGTAACACTTTAGCACCAAGCCCAGCTAACTCTAGCATTTCTTCATAAGTAATAACATCGAGTTTCCTCGCATCCGAGACAATCCGAGGATCAGTGGTAAAAACCCCACGAACATCTGTATAGATCCTACATTCATCTGCACCAATGGCGGCGGCTATCGCTACCGCTGAAGTGTCTGAACCACCTCTGCCCAACGTTGTGATATTATTACTTTGATCTACACCTTGGAATCCTGTTATAACCACGACTCCATCGTCCATCAAATTAACTATATTGTCAGGAGTTATTTCTGTAATTTTTGCTTTGCCAAAAGAATTATCAGTTTGTATCGGCACCTGCCAGCCTGCCATTGGGTGACATATAACTCCCAGAGACTCTAAGGCTGAGCATAACAGCGCTACTGAAACTTGTTCTCCTGTTGCTAAAAGAAAGTCAACCGCTTTGCCCTTTTCGGCCTTAAATTTATTTGCCAGGTCAAGAAGTCTATTAGTCTCTCCGCTCATTGCTGAAACCACAACAGCCAGACTATTACCTTCTTCTTTTAGTTTTTTTACTTTGTCGGCTACTAACAATATAGCTTCTGCGCTTCCGACCGACGTACCCCCAAATTTTAAAACTAATGATGCCACTTGAATAGACCATAATAAACGTTAAAAATATTCGGATTTTTTGGTAATCCAGACCTTACCAATTTCTATAATATCTTTGAAATCGCTAGTAAACTCTCCGCCAGCTTGAGCTAAGTCAGGCCTTCCTCCACCTTTTCCACCATCTTTATGCACCATATGATTTATTAAGTCAACCGCACTAATTTTGTTTGACAATTTTTCACTGACTCCTACTACTAATCTAAGTTTACTCCCCATAGAAGAAGCTAAAACCACAATCACACCATGCTGCGTCGGGCGACTCTTTAGATTATCTACAAGCCTTCTAAGCTCTTTAGGATCAACGTTTTCTAATTTAGCAACAACTAACTTTGCATTATTAATCTCTTCGGCACGTTCGTAAACGTCGTTAACAATGTCATCCAATGAAGATTCCTTATACTTTTTTACTTTGCTTTCGAGATTTGATTTTTCGTTAATCAAAAAACTTAATTTATCTAAAATTTTGGCTTCCGAAGTCTCAAGGGTCGAACTTATCGTTTTTATCAATTTTTCGATCTTACTAGCATGATGCTCGGCCTCAATCCCACAAAGAGCTTCGATCCTCCTTATTCCAGACCCAATCGACGATTCAGAAAGAATTTTAAAAAATCCGAGCTCACCCGTCCGCGACACATGTGTCCCGCCACATAATTCTATTGAAAACTTACCTATACTAAGGACTCGAACTTTATCACCGTATTTTTCGTCAAAAAACGCGATTGCCCCAGAATTTATAGCATCAGCTTTATCCATTATCTTGGTCTCTACTATCATGTTCTCTCTAATCTTACTATTAACTAACATTTCAATTTTCTGTAGTTCAAAATCTGAAATTGCTTCAGGATGTGAAAAATCAAATCTCATTCTGTTAGCGGCCACGTGAGAGCCCTTTTGCCCCACACCCTTTCCAAGTTCGTGCCTGAGAGCCGCATGTAGTAAATGAGTTGCCGAATGATGAATGGTGGTTCTGGTTCGAGTTTCTATATTTACCATCGCTTGGACTTTCTCTCCCTCTAATAATTGGCCCTCTATTAGTTCTCCTATGTGTAAATATATATTATTTACAACTTTCGTATCTCGTACTTCAAACACCCCATTGAGGGACTCAATTTTACCAATATCACCGATTTGTCCTCCCGCTTCTGCATAAAATGGTGTTTCCTCAATACAAATAATACCTGACTCATTCTTACAAAGCTTTTTGGTTCTGACCCCGCCAGAATAGATAGAAACAACTTCAGATACACTTTGATTACTGGTATAACCACAAAATTTTTGCATAAAATCAACAGTTTCAATTGTAGATTTTGACAGCCCAAAAAAATCTGCTTGTTCGCTAAATTTGCTAGCACGCTTTGCTAAAATTTTTTGCTTTTCCATTAATTGTTCAAAACCAATCACATCAATCTCTAAACCCTGCTCCCTAGCAACGTCCTTGGTAATATCAGCTGGAAAGCCATAAGTATCATAAAGTTCGAAAACAATGTCACCTTCCAACCTTCCGGTGGTATTTTGTTTAATTTTTCTATCTAAAATAATCAAACCTCTACTTAATGTTTCGGTAAAGCGTTCTTCTTCAGTCTTAAGGATATGAGTTATATGATCCTCTTTTTCCCGTAACTCAGGATAAGATTCGCCCATAATGTCGGTTAATGATCTAACTAAGCAATAAAAAAATAATTTCTTATCATTTACTTTATGGCCATAGCGCAACGCGCGGCGAATGATCCTTCTAAGAACATAGCCCCTTCCCTCATTTCCGGGCAATACACCATCCATCGCAAGAAATGTAGCCGCCCTGATGTGATCTGAAATAATTCGTAGAATAGCAACATTTTCCACATCATTATCAAGAGAATTATTGACAGCGACATTAAGTTTTTTAAAGAGATCTATCTCATAATTATTTGTTACATTTTGTAAAACCGCAGCAATACGTTCCAAGCCCATGCCTGTATCTACTGCTGGTTTTGGAAGTAAATTTTTAACACCAGACGAATCCATTTGGTATTGCATGAAAACTAAGTTCCAAATCTCAACAAATCTGTCACCATCCTCATTTGGGGTTCCAGGTGGACCACCCTCTATGTTCGGACCATGATCATAAAATATTTCTGTACAGGGGCCGCACGGACCGGTATCCCCCATTGCCCAAAAATTATCTTTTTCGCCACATTTTATTATTTTACTTTCAGGAACTTTTATTTTTCTATTCCAAATCTTTGCAGCCTCATCATCATCTTCATATACAGTTACCAATAACTTTTCCTTCGGAATCTTAAATTCATTCGTTAAGAGGTCCCATGCAAAACCGATAGCTTCCTCTTTAAAATAAGAACCAAAGCTGAAGTTCCCCAACATTTCAAAAAAAGTATGATGGCGCGAGGTAAAACCAACATTATTCAAATCATTATGCTTTCCCCCGGCGCGGACACATCTTTGAACAGAGGTAGCGGACTCATATGGTGGCTTTTGCTCACCTGTGAAAAAATTTTTGAATTGAACCATGCCAGCATTAGTGAAAAGCAGGGTTTTGTCCTGTGATGGGATCAATGACGAACTTTCGACTCTCTTGTGTCCATTTGACTCAAAAAATTCCAAAAAATTTTCGCGAATTCGTTGAGTATCCATTATTGTGGACTCTCTCCTAACACGGTTTTTATATCATTATAAGAAAAACCCCTATGAGCTAGAAATCTAATTTTTTTTTCATAGTTTTTTGAATCTATTTCGTTGTTTTTTGTTTCACCAAACTTTTTTCGAAACGCGTCTTTAGTTAACTCCACCCAACTTGAATCAAATGTATCAAAGGACTCCTGAATATACTGGTCATCTAGACCTTTGTTTTTCATCTCAAAAAATATCTTCTTTGGGCCGAACCCCAATTCTGATCTATACCTCAAATATTTAATAGCAAAGGCTTTATCATCTAAGTAACCATCTTTTTCTAATTTTTCAAGAACTTTATTTATCACGTTGGCATCTTGAATTTTATTTGCCAACTTTATTTTTAATTCATTTTTCGCATGATCTCTTCGTGCAAGAAGTCTTAAAGCTTTAGTCATTACGGTTTTGTAATCAACATCTGAAGTCATGAAGAGTCCTCAACATCCTCGACTTCAATTTTTCTATTTGCAAAAAATAATGACCGTATTTTATGTTCTATCTCCTGCGCAAGTTCGGGGTTTTCTTTTAAATAGATACGGACATTTTCTTTGCCTTGACCTAACCTATCTCCCTCATAGCTATACCAAGCACCGGTTTTTTCAACAATGTTATTTTGTACTCCTAGCTCAATCAATTCACTCTGCCTTGATATACCTTCATTATACATTATGTCAAAGTTAGCTTGCTTAAACGGAGGGGCCACTTTGTTTTTAACGACTTTTACCCGTGTTTCATTGCCAATAATTTCATCGCCTTTTTTTAAGGCCCCTGTTCTTCTAATATCAAGTCTTACAGAGGAATAGAATTTCAGAGCATTGCCGCCGGTCGTGGTTTCGGGATTTCCGAACATTACGCCGATCTTCATTCTTATTTGGTTAATAAATATGACCAAAGTATTCGAACGCTTAATGTTGCCCGTTAATTTTCGTAAAGCTTGAGACATCAAACGAGCTTGCAATCCTACATGAGTGTCTCCCATATCACCCTCTATTTCAGCTTTTGGAGTTAAAGCTGCAACGGAATCAACAACCACCAAGTCGACAGCGGCTGAGCGTACCAACATATCAGTTATCTCTAAAGCTTGCTCACCCGTATCCGGTTGAGAAACCAGCAAATCTTCAACATTTACGCCAACTTTTTCAGCGTAACTTGGATCAAGCGCGTGTTCCGCGTCTACAAAAGCGGCGGTGCCTCCTGCTTTTTGAATTTCTGCCACCGCATGCAAAGTTAATGTGGTTTTACCAGACGATTCTGGGCCATATATTTCAACAACCCTACCTCTAGGGAACCCTCCAATGCCCAGAGCAATATCAATGCTCAATGATCCGGTGGACACAGCATCAACCGGGGCTACTGTATTCTCATTTCCCATCCGCATAATAGACCCTGATCCAAATTGCTTCTCAATTTGAGATAGGGCCATTTTTAACGCTTTTTCTTTGTTTTGATCCATTAATATTCCTTTAGTTATTTACACTTTCAAACCGACTTTCGATTTTATAGACTATCAATCTGTTGTAAGATATACCAGTAATTGTACCAATAAAAATTCCGTACTAAGTGTTCTGATCTCCTCCCGGTTACCATCGAAAAATTTCGTGAAAGTTTTCGTTGTTTCAGGGTAATTAAAACCAAAACATACTGTACCTACCGGCTTTAAACGAGTACCACCTTTTGGTCCCGCAATACCGCTTACAGCGACCCCAATTTCAGTAGAAGACCTATGAGAAACACCCTCAGCCATCTCGCGGACAACTTCTTCACTTACAGCTCCATGATCCGTTAATGTGGCCCTTTTAACTCCCAGAAAGCTCATCTTTGCTTCGTTAGAATATGTTACAAGCGAACAATCAAACCATGATGAACAACCTGGAATGTCCGTTATCGTTTTACCAAATAAACCTCCAGTACAAGACTCAGCTGCAGAGATTCTAATGTTATTGTCACTCAAGTATTTGCCTAATTTTGTAGCCAATTGATTTAGATTTTTATTTGAACTAATCATTTGTTTCTTTTTTGGTTAAAAAAATCCTTGAGTAATAGGCTGCATTCAGCTTCCTCTACTCCGCCTATTATCTCAATCTTAGTATTTTTTGAAACCAGGTTGTAGACACTGCCCGCAGCTCCGTTTTTTATATCATAGGCACCAAATATCAGAGTTTTAATTCGCGCCTCCAGAATTGCTCCCGCGCACATTGGGCATGGCTCGAGTGTGGTATAAAGCAAGCCATCAGGCAACCTATAATTCCCTAATTTTTTAGCAGCGGCCCTTAAAGCCAAAATTTCGGCGTGAGCCGTTGGGTCATTTAATTGTCTTGTTTTATTAAAGGAGGATGCTATAACTTTTGTGCCTTTTAAAACGATAGCCCCGACCGGAACCTCTCCTTGACTAGCAGCTTTTTTTGCCAATGCTACAGCGTCCTGCATTATTAGTCTCCGATTCAACTTAATACCCCAATCTAAATTATTTCTTTTTATAGCCCAAACGCTCGTAATATTTTTTTGGAACATAAGAATCTTTTTTATAACAGATAAAAGAGCAGTGGTCCTTCCCGATTTCTTTTGCCGGCTCTACAATTACAAATGGTGTTCCATCGTCCTCAAAATCAACATTTTCCATTGCAGCCTCATGTGCACAATAGACGGGAAAGTCAGTTCTACCGTATGTAATCTTTTGAGCTTTTTTTAGCATCAAGAAGGAGTCCCTGCCCTCATATTTTCCTTCCTGTACAAGTCTCCCACCGCTTCCACAAGGTTTCATCTTAACGGTTATTTTCTCTGAATCTTCACTTATTTCAAGAGGTTGTAAGTGTCCATGAAGACCTGATATGAACATTTTGATTTGTGTTTTTAAATCATTTGAACTTTGTTTGATTTTTTTTCTAATTGGCCGCCACCATGACTTGCAACTTTCGTTCATGATTATTTCTAAATCTTGATCACCATATCTCCTTCCTATTTCACTAAGCAAACTTGTTACCCAGTTCCGATATAAATCATGCATAGATAAGAATTCATTATACATTCGATGGGTGAGTTTTTTGGCTTTCTCGTAATCCCCATTATCAATCGCTTCAACAATCCTATCGACCGTTCGTTTTTCCATCTCAGAAATTTCATTTGAATTAAAAAATTGGTCTTCATTTGATCTCATAATCCTTGCTCCCATCACTTTATATTTAGTTTAGAATAACATTACGTCACTCTACCGCAGATAGGGTTAAGGTTGGTGTGCCACAGTAGAAACTGGAACTTTAGTCGCCTGCGATAAGCCTCAGTGTAGATGAAATATCATTTAGCTCCCTTCGTCTCATCTCAGGACTAATTGTAGAGCTACGGACGCTCTTTTTAATGTATCTGGAAATCAAACCCAAACCTATTTGTATCATGCTAAATCGAGTTCTTCCTATAATCCAGAGAAAAAGAAGCCTTACAAAATTTACGGTTAATTTTATCATGACCGCCTCGTGGGATTTTTCTTTGGTAGAAAACGTGTTAGAACTAATGCCCAAAATAGTATCACTATCAAGCCCTCTATCGATTCCATATATACCTCCAGATTTCAAACAAGGTTGGTTCATACCTAATTACCCACTATTAAGCCATAAATTGAGTCGATTTGCTAGTGGTTAAGAAAAAAAGTAAGCTCCCCCCAAAAAATTCCGGAAAACACTTTACAAATTTCGTATTTTTTAAAGTTTTGTGCGTGTTCTCTACACTTTTGATATAAAAAAAAGCCAGGCATCCAAGTCCATATTCGATTTTTTCTCAACAGAATGTGAAATCTTAACTTTTTCTCCAAACCATTCGGATAAAACATATGGGAATGCAATTGGGCGGACTCCGAAAGGGTCCATGATGGATGCGCCCTCAGGACCGTGATTCACTGTAAGTTCGACTATTAATAAACCCGCCGAATTAAGCTGTTCTAACCAAGAAGTCATTGCTTTTTTGGGATTCCAAGCTTGATCAAGAGAGTTGCTATATACAAAATCAAAAGATTCCACCCACGCGATCTTTCTTTCATGAAAATCCCAAACAAACGATAACGGAAATTCACTGGCAGACACTGAAATATCAGTTCCAATAGCATGAATTCTCTCGAAATTTGAAGTCAGATATTGTTGTTCAAAGCCGTTTCGTGTGCCATGACAAATCCCTTTGATAGTCTCGTCCGCTTTTAAACTTAAAGCTTTCTCCGCAACTCTATCTAAAGTCCTATCATCCGCCCAGATCTTAGAAAGTTTACGAATATTATGATCAATTTGGGTTTTATGGTATTCATCGTACGAATTATATTTATATAGAACAAAATCTTTGTTTACATTGTTATGAACAATACAGAGATTGAACGGAATAAGAAAAAAATTGATTAGATCTCTTATTAGTTTCAAAAACTTTTTTACTAATTTGTTAATTTTATTCATTCCAATAACTCGCCCTACGCAATAGTTAAACTATTTTATTCAAAGCTCACACTTGCTTCGACTACTTGGTTGGTCTTTTTGTCCTAGACAAAAATCCCGGAGGTCTCTTTCTTATCCACCTAATAAATCCTTTTAATTGACTCGAGTTTCTTAATTTATTTACAGAATTATAGCTTATCGCAAGTGCTGAGTCAGAGAATTTAGAATGGATTTCTTTATGGCATTGATGGTGCAACAAAATAACCGGGCTTTTCTTACCCCCTTTGGACCGTGGGATAAGGTGATGTTTGCTTTGCGGCACATGATCTGGAATCTCCCGCCCACAAAGTCCACATACTGGAATATTTTCCTTTATTTTATTTTTTAACACGCTGTACCTATTAAAGAACTTATATCTCTTATTCCATCATCCTTCATTAGTTGAATAAGTTCTTTTTTTAAATTTTTGATCAAAAATGGTCCTTGATAAATCAAAGCAGTGTATAGTTGTAATAGGCTGGCACCCTTGGCTATCCTCTCGTAAGCCTCCCTGCCGTTGGAAACTCCTCCAACTCCAATAAGAGTTAACCGATTACCTGCAACCGCAAAGATATCAGATACCATCCTTGCCGATATATCAACCAGGGGCGGGCCAGAAAGACCACCTTTTTCGATAGAACAATTATCTTTCAAAGGATAATTTCTTTCTGTAGTAGTATTACAAACTACCAACCCCTGCACTTGGTATTTTATTGCGGTACTTACAATATCTTGCAGATTCTCGTCACTCAAATCGGGTGCAATTTTAATAAATATTTTTGATTTAATAATTTTTGTTTTAAACGCTTTTAAAAGCGTATCTAACTCATCGCGCTGTTGTAATTTACGTAATCCCGGTGTATTCGGTGAAGAAATATTGATTGTTAAATAACCCGCAAGGTTATCGAATTTTTCCACCCCATCCAAATAGTCCTCGACTTTATTCAAGGTTTCTCGATTTGCCCCTAAATTAATGCCTATTGGTAGCTTTCGATTCACTTTTTTTATATTGTTGTAAGCATAGTTGAAGCCTAGGTTATTGAATCCTAATCTATTAATGATTGCTTGATCGGATCTCAACCGGAAAAGTCTTGGACGAGGATTACCGTCCTGAGGTTTTGGCGTAAGAGTACCGACTTCGGTAAATCCGAATCCTAGATTGCTTATCCCACCTATAACTTCAGCATTTTTATCAAACCCCGCAGCCAAACCGAAAGGATTAGAAAACTTCTTACCAAATAAATAATTTTCCAATAAAGGATCATCTCTTTCATCTAACCTTATGGTCCCAAACAGTTTTAAGCTATTAAGTATAAACTTGTGTGAAATCTCAGGCTCAAACCTAAAGATGACCGGCCTAATGATCTTATAAATTCTCAAAAAAATATTCCTGTTTTTATTCTTAGCTCATGGTTTTTAATATAATACAGATATAATGCTTTCGAAAATAGTCGTGCAAATAATCAAATCAAGAGTTATTAATCGCTTCGCCGCCTGTGTACAACTTCCGCTAATAATGTCGGTACTATTTCAACAATTTCTCAACATGCAAATATCAACTAATATGGGATGGAACTCCCCTACGACTGTGATAGATATAAATGCCACAATTCTGACAAAATCATGTTCGATAATCTGCTTACATCGTCATGAAAAGTTAAAATTTCCTATCTTTTAACAAGAACGATATTTATCAACGACTGATTTAATAATTATTGGCATCTATGTAGAAAGTGAAAAGTTTTATTAATGCAGTTAGTGTGGAAGAGAAACCTCTAAGCAACCGGCGTATTTTAATAATTTAAGAATATTTTTTAAAAAAATTTCATGGTTGTATGTATACTCAAAAAAATTCATCAAAGGGCAAGATTATAATACTGAATCCCCATATCAAAATTAGTTTCTAAATTAATCTTCTTAACTTTAAAGTGATTTATTTAGCAAATATGTATTATGAAGAGTTCTAATTAATTATTTTTGTTTGAAACATTCGCTTCCTAGTGCTGTAAATTTTTTAATTAAACTAACCAGGGTCAACTGCCTTTATTCTAAGCGAGCGGTAACGTTCTTATTACAAGATTCCTAATTTCAGACATATCCTCCATTGCGAATCGAATCCCTTCTCTGCCCAAACCGGAATCTTTCACACCTCCATATGGCATATTGTCTACTCTGTATGAAGGTACATCCCCTACAACCACACCACCAACATCAAGCTTATCCCAAGCCAGTTGTATCTTATAAAAATCTCGAGTGAAAATGCCTGCTTGCAATCCAAATTTCGAGTCATTTACCATTTCTATAGCTTGCTCCCAAGTGGAGAACTTTTGTAACACTGCAACAGGGCCAAAAGCTTCTTCCGTACACACATTAGTATTTTTAGGGACATCTTCAAGAATAGTAGCCTCCAAGAGTGCACCGTCTCGCTTGCCTCCGCACAACAGCTTTCCTCCAGCTTCTAGGGCCTCATCAATCCAACCAGACAAACGAGAAGCCTCGCTTTCAGCAATCATAGGCCCTATAAAAGTCTTTTCATCTCTAGGGTCGCCTACAACAAGTGAACCTGCTTTTTCCACCAGCTTTGATTTCACAGAATCATAAATACGCTCATGCACTAAAATACGTTGTACACCAATACATGACTGACCTGATTGATAAAAAGCACCAAAGATTAAACGATCCACGGTATAGTCTATATCCGCATCCTCATCGATTATTGCAGCAGCATTACCTCCCAACTCTAATACAACTTTCTTTTTGCCACATCGAGCTTTAAGGTCCCATCCAACGGCAGGAGAACCTGTAAATGAAAGCAATTTTAATCGCTCGTCAATTGTAAACAGATCCGCACCATCTCGTGAACATGGAAGAATAGAAAAAGCACCTTTAGGTAGATTAGTCTCAGCCAGGACCTCACCCATAATGATTGCTCCCAATGGTGTTCGAGATGCCGGCTTCATCACGAACGGGCAACCAACAGCGATTGCTGGAGCAATTTTATGCGCAGCTAAGTTTAATGGGAAATTAAACGGCGATATAAAAGAGCATGGACCTATTGGTACCCTCTTCCACATACCCCTATAGCCTATCGCTCTAGGACTTATGTCTAAAGATTGAAGCTCGCCATTAAATCTAGTAGTTTCCTCTGCAGCGACTTTAAATGTGTCAATTAACCTCTCAACCTCTCCTTTAGCATCGTTTATTGGTTTACCCGCTTCAATACATAATGCAAACGCAAGTTCATCGAAAAGCTCTCTAAACCTATTTACACAGTGTTCTAAAACCGCCTGCCTCTCGAAAGTAGCCATTTGAGCTAAAGGATCCACTGAATCTACCGCAGCCTGGATACCTGTCTCGATCACGTTTGAATCAGCTATTGCTACTCTTGTCGCAACTTCCCCCGTATACTTATCGGTAACTTCTAAATTCAAATTAGCATAAACAGCTTTGTTAGCTAAAATATAAGGGTATTCTTTTCGTAAGCTTGTCATTTAATTATCCACCATAAAAATTCTAATCAAACTTAAAATTTGAAATCTTTGATCATCCAAACCTTTTTTAAATTTTAGCACTCTGTTCCTTAATCCTATTATTAAGTAGTTCATCATTCTCAGAGTAATCTACGGGACAATCTATAAGATGAACACCAGGACTATTCAAACAGGTTTCTAATGTAGCAATTAAAGTCTCAGAACTATTAATTCGATGACCATTTGCTCCGTAACTCTCAGCATATTTTACAAAATCTGGATTACCATATTCGAGACCCCAATCTTCAAACCCCATGTTGGCTTGTTTCCAACGAATCATACCGTAACTAGAATCATTAAGTATCAGACAAGTAATGTTCATCTGCAATCGAACTGCTGTCTCCAACTCCTGCGAGTTCATCATAAAACCACCATCTCCGCAAATTGCCATTATTTTTCTATCAGGATAAACGAGATAAGAGGCCATTGCTGATGGCAATCCTGCACCCATGGTAGCTAATGCATTATCAAGTAAACACGTGTTCGACTGGTAGGCTGGGTAATTACGAGCGAACCAAATTTTGTAAACTCCATTATCTAAGCATATCATTCCGTCTTCAGGCATGACCCTTCGTATATCTGAGACCAGACGTTGAGGATAAATTGGAAACCTAGGATCATCATTCCCCTCGGCGATATTCTTATCGTGATGCTTTTTTACTTCCATCATTCTACTAAAGTCCCAACCAAAGTTTCCTTTTTTAGAAAGCTCGGTTTTGATTTGCCATACAGCGTTAGCAATATCGCCGATTATCTCTAGTTGAGGAAAATAGACTGGATCAACTTCCGCTGGGCTAAAAGAAACATGGATCACTTGGGTGCTTTTAGACACTAAAACTGGCTCCGCCTCAGATGAGTGGCTTATTTCCTGATCCCGTGCAGTTCCATGTGTCATAAAAAAAGGAGGCTTTTCTATAACATCATGACCAATATTTATAATCAAATCAGCAGCCTCGATAGCTCTGTGAACAAAATCACCTGATGACAACGCGGCACACCCCATAAAAAGTGGATGTCTTTCATCAATCACCCCTTTCCCCAGCTGGGTGCTCACGAACGGGATGCCCGTCTCATTTACAAAATCAGTCAACATGTTACTCGTTAATTTGCGATTTGCCCCCGCGCCTATAACGATTATTGGACTTTTTGCTTGTGCTATCTTTTTCACCGCCATACTGATTGATTTAAATTCTGCGACGGGCCTTCTCACTGAGGAAGGCTTGATAGGTCGTTCATCTGAAGATTCGTCCGCTATATCCTCGGGAAGTTCTAAATGGGTAGCTCCAGGTTTCTCCTGCTCAGCGATTCTCAAAGCTTCTCTGACACGACTTGGGATGTTATCAGCAGCTACCAACTGGATAGCATATTTGGTAATTGGCTTCATCATTTCAACGACGTCCAATATTTGGAAGCGCCCTTGTTTCGAGCTTTTAACTGGTTTTTGTCCTGTAATCATCAACATTGGCATGCCACCCAGCTGGGCATAAGCCGCAGAAGTTGTGAAGTTTGTGGCCCCCGGTCCCAAAGTAGAAATACAAACCCCTGCTTTGCCAGTTAATCTACCGTAAACGGCCGCCATGAAGCCAGCCCCCTGTTCATGCCTAGTTAAAATAAGTCTAATTGATTTTGAGCGTGAGAGGCTATCGAGAAAATCTAAATTTTCCTCACCGGGAATACCAAAAATATATTCGACCCCCTCATTCTCCAAGGCTTTTACGAATAGATCAGATCCTTTTAATTTCATTTTGCCCCCTTTCTAAAGTCATCCAAGAATTTTTAGATTTAATCTGAATGAATTGAGTCGTCCACAATTTAAATATGCTGTCCGATACTAAAATTCAATGCATCAAATAATAAATCAATATTAATTTACCAATCTTTACGATTTATAGATAGGTTTTTTATAAATTTATGAGCTATTAATAGACCTAGGGCTCTGAAACCTGTAAACAATTAACAATTTGGTTAGGGTCGACCGTTGGCGCTAAAGCTTTGGTCACTTTATTAATCCACATTTTAACCGATTTGAGTTTGTTCCAAATGTCGGTAATTTAACTCATGAAATAATCAAGAAATTGGATAAATCTAATTACGAAACGTGTCGTTTCAAGTGTTAATCATAGTTAGTCAAAAAGTTTTTCTCACTCGATAATTGCAATTTTACAAAATCTGATATAGCAAAGATTTGCGAGAAACAAAATCAAGTTTCCAAATAATTTAAAAGTTTTTTTACTTCATTACTACATCTCTGTCTACCAGAAAAGGCTTGTGTAAACAGTGATTTAGCATTTTTAAAATTACAAATTTTTCGAAAGAACTACTGGAGTTTTGCAAACCTGATTATCTTTATCAAAACCAAAAAAAGAGCAAATGTTGAAAAGTATGATGACTTAGCTAAAATGGTATGTGAAAAAACGGAAAAATCATTAAAAGTAAAACTCAAAATAGAAATGACGAAACTCCAATGAAAGCCGTAGATGTTCCAAATTGAGAAAGATAAAAGCAAAATTTATTTTGTCAGTAAGGGTTTCTTTAGCTGAATCAATAGATAAATTATAGGCAGCAATTTATAATATCGTTATATTTTAATGCCTTAAAATACCCCTAGTATGAGGAAATGATTATGAATGAATTTATAAGGGTTCCTTATGGTTCTACAGTTCATGGAGATGATGAGATAAACGCAGTGGTAGATGTCCTTAAGACCACTACGCAAATGTCAAAAAATGTTCGTGAATTTGAATCGAAAGTTGCAGAAAAATATTCAAAAGACTTTGGTATTATGGTTAATTCTGGTACTTCAGCATTGTATCTTGCAATTGAAGCAATGAATTTTCCTAAAAACGGAGAAGTTATAACTCCTGCATTAACCTTTGGAACAACGATAGCATCTCTAGTTAATAATGAATTAATACCGGTCTTTGTTGATGTAAAAAAAAATACATATTGTATCGATGAAACACAAATTGAAGAAAAGATTAATGAAAATACAGTTGCAATAGCTGCACCTGATTTAATGGGAAACATATGCGAGTGGCCACTTATTAGAGATTTAGCAGATAAATACAATCTTAAAATTCTAGTAGACTCAGCTGACACTATTGGAGCTACATATAATGGAGTATCGACTGGAACATTCGCTGACGTTGCCATAACAAGCTTTTATGGATCTCACATTATTAATGGTGCTGGTAATGGAGGTATGGTTGTTACATCTGATAAAAAAATAGCAGACAAATGTAGTTTGTTAAGATCTTGGGGAAGAAGCTCGTCTTTATTCGTTGAAAGTGAAGCCATAGAAAATAGATTTAACGTACATCTTGATGGCATCCAATACGACGCAAAATTTGTCTTTGAGGAACTAGGGTATCAGCTTGAACCATCAGAGATCAGTGCAGCTTTTGCTTTAGTTCAGCTAAAAAAACTTGATAAAAATATGGAACTTAGAAATAGTCATTTTAATTCACATATAAATTTCCTCTCAAAATATAGTAATTTTTTTGCGTTACCTGAACAAAATCCAAATGCATATACATGTTGGCTAGCTTTCCCTATGATTGTAAAAGAGGAAGCGCCATTTTCAAGAACTGATATGCAAATCTTCCTTGAAAAAAGGAATATACAGACAAGAGTTGTCTTCACTGGAAATATCCTTAGGCAGCCAATGATGAAAAATGTAAAGCATGTCGGTGATGCAGACGAATTTGTTAATGCTGATAGGGTTATGAGACAAGGCATTCTATTAGCATGCCATCATGGTCTAAATGAAGAAATGATGAGCCATCTTTATAAGAGTATTGATCTTTTTATTTCTCAATTCAAAAATTAAAAAATAGTCAATAATTCTATATTTTAAAATAAAGATTACTCTATATTTGATTTGGGTGGCAAATTAATTGACTCATTCCCAGAAATCTTTGTTCGTCTTAAAAAAACATTTAATATGAGAAATGTTACTCCCACTCAGTAGTGCTAATTTTTAAAAGCCATATATTACAATGCTTGCAGTGACTGTTTTTAAAGCGTGTAGGTTATGTGTTAGTTTAAATTTTAATATATATTATTACCATCTATTTATAAATTGATTTATATTTTTTGTTATGAAAAAACTAAAAAAGGTTTCTTTAGCGCTCCTATTTACTTTTGTCATAACATCTTGCAGCAACTCCGATGTAGTTGTTCAAATATATGGCGCTTATGAATATAACTGTACTACTCATGAATATAGAGTTTTAAGTAAAAACATTATGTTTCCATTTATGAAAGTGGAAAAATGGTATACAAAAGAAGAATTTCACGAAGCAAATGTTGAATACGCATTAGAACCTTATGCGGGACTTGCAATAAGCGATGAAGGTCTTTTAGAAATCTCTCCATCAAAAGAAATGAGTTACGGTATGCTCAAAGAGTTAATAATGGAAGTAGACTGTGAAAATCCGCAAGATATTATGTTGTTCTAGAGTCTTTTCTGTATAAAACTTTCATTCCCATTCTATAGTTGCAGGCGGTTTGCTTGTTATATCGTAAACAACACGGGCAATCTTGGGTATTGAATTTGCGATACGAGTAGCTACACCATTAAGAAATGAAAAATCAAGTTCAGCAGATTTAGCAGTCATATAATCATCGGTGGTTACTGCACGCAAAGCAACTACGTATTCATAAGCTCTACCATCACCTTTTACTCCAACTGATCTTATAGGTAGAAATACTACAAAAGCTTGACTAACAGAATTATAGAGATCCGCTTTTTCTAGTTCGTCTATAAAAATAGAGTCGGCTTCTCTAAGTATCTCACACTTTTCGTTTGTAACTTCTCCCAGAATTCGCACAGCCAGACCTGGGCCAGGAAAAGGATGGCGCAACATGTGTTTTTTTGGAAGGCCGAGCTCTTCACCTATTCGCTTTACCTCGTCTTTAAATAGATTACGAATCGGCTCTAGAAGGCTAAGCCGCATTGTCTCCGGTAACCCTCCTACATTATGGTGCGATTTAATCACATGGCCCATACCGTCCTTAACCCCTGCTGATTCGATTACATCTGGATAGATGGTCCCCTGAGCTAACCACTTAATATTTTTCAAGGCCTGCGCCTCGTGTTCAAATACTTCAATAAAAGTTTTGCCAATAATCTTCCTTTTATCTTCGGGCTCAGTAACGCCTTCCAGTTTTTTCAGGAAAATCTCTCTAGCGTTTATCAATCTTATTTTTAGCCCTCGATTTTTAAATATTTCTAGAACTGCTGAAGCTTCATCCTTTCTCAAAAGCCCGTTATCTACAAATAAACATGTTAATCTATCACCAATTGCCAGGTGAATTAACGCCGCCGTAACTGAGGAGTCGATACCACCACTTAAGCCCAAGACTACGCTATCAGTTTTTACCAAATTTTTAATTGAGTCTACACGTCGATCAATAAAGTTCGATGAAGTCCAATCTCGTTCACATCCACACAAATCTACGCAAAAACGTTTTAAAATTTCTAGTCCTTTAGTTGTATTTTTTACCTCAGGATGAAACTGTAACCCGTAATGATCTCTAGCTTCATTCGCTATACCAGCAATAGGTGTAGTTGTCGTAGATGCGATACATTTAAAGCCACTCGGCAGTTTAGTCACACTATCCCCATGACTCATCCAAACATCAAGCAATCCATGACCTGCCTCGTTAACATTATCCTCAATATCCGCCAATAGTTTTGAGTGGCCTCGTGCCCTTAAAGAAGCATGGCCATACTCCATCCTTACAGTGCTTGAAACTACCCCTCCTGCTGCGAGAGCCATCAATTGCATCCCAAAACAAATACCCAACACTGGACAGCCTACTTCAAACAAAGCTGAAAACTTATTCACATAATGTTCGTCAACTGTTTCAGGACCTCCGGATAAAATAATTCCATTATTACCCTTTTCATCGAGAGCAGCTAAATCGCTATTGCAAGAAATTATTTCACAATAAACATTCATCTCTCTAATTCTACGAGCGATTAATTGTGTATATTGAGAACCAAAGTCAATTATAATGATTTTTGTCATTAGATTAGAATTTTAATCGAGCCGATAATTTGGAGCTTCTTTAGTGATTTGCACATCATGTGCATGACTTTCACGTGTGCTCGCATTAGAAACTCTTACAAATCTTGTTTTGCTTCTTAGTAGCCCTAAATTTTGACAACCTGTGTATCCCATGGCGGCCCTCACACCCCCTGCTATTTGATAAATTACTTTACTAAGCGGGCCTTTATAAGGAACTCTTCCTTCGATTCCCTCTGGTACAAGCTTATCAAGCTCATTAAGCTCTTGAAAATATCTATCAGATGAACCATCTCGTTGCGACATAGCACCTATTGAACCCATCCCACGATAGGATTTGTAGGATCTCCCTTGATATAATTCCACCTCTCCTGGCGCTTCTTCGGTTCCAGCAAAAAGAGAACCAATCATTACGCTATGTGCCCCAGCGGCTAGCGCTTTTGCCACATCTCCTGAGTAACGTACGCCACCATCCGATATAATAGAAACCCCTTTTCTTTCGAGCGCTTGAGACGCCTCAATTACAGCGCTAATTTGAGGAACGCCTACACCACTAACGACCCTTGTCGTACAAATCGACCCAGGACCTATGCCGACTTTCACGGCGTGGGCGCCATGGTCTGCCAAGCAAACGGCTGCTTCCATAGTAGCTATATTTCCCGCTATGACTTGGGTGCTAGCAAAAGTTCGTGTTACCCATTTCAGCATATCCACAACACCTTTTGAGTGACCGTGAGCCGTATCAATCACCAGGACATCAACACCAGCTTTAACTAAAGCTTCGGCGCGTTGTTTAGAATCCAACCCCACCCCTATTGCAGCTCCAACTCGTAATCGTGAACTCGAGTCTTTACAGGCATTTGGGTATTCATCCGCCTTCTGGATGTCTTTAACCGTGATAAGTCCTTTTAGCTGAAAATCTTGATTTATAACCAAAATCTTCTCAATTCTATTAGCATGAAGAAGGGTCATGACCTCAGCCTTGTCAGCTCCTTCCTCAACTGTCACTAGCCTGTCCTTTGGTGTCATCACCTCTCTTATCTCTGCCTCGAATCTTGATTCAAATCTTAAGTCTCGGGAAGTAACTATTCCAACTAATCGATTATCTTCAACAACTGGAACTCCAGATATACCGTTAGATCTAGTCAATTTAACCACTTCTCCAACAGTAGCACTAGGTGAAATCGTTATAGGATCTAGTATCACTCCGCTTTCGAACTTTTTTACCTTTTTAACTTGATCGGCCTGCTCTGGAATCCCCATATTTTTGTGAATAATTCCAAGCCCCCCTTCTTGGGCTAGGGTAATTGCTAGTTTAAACTCGGTCACAGTGTCCATCGCCGCGCTAACGAATGGTATATTTAATTTTATTTCTTCCGTTAGATTCGTCGAGAGGTCAGCATCCTTAGGTAATATCTCAGAATACGATGGCAACATCAATACATCATCAAAAGTTAAACCTTTTTTGTCTGAAATCATATTTTGCTCGTAATTTAATAACAATCCTATATTATAAGAGCTGATCTAATGACAGTAAATCTGTCAAAGAAATTATTTAGCAAGTTATTAAAAAATGCCATCCGAATCTCAAAAAATTTTTTCCGTTGGTGAGTTGAACGAGAGTGTCCATAGACTTATAAGCGGCCAACTAAAAAATATTTTTGTGAAAGGGGAAATCTCAAATCTTGCCCAACCAGCCTCAGGCCATATTTATTTCTCTCTGAAAGACAAAAATGCCCAAGTTAAATGTGCTCTTTTTAGAAATCGGGTTCTTTCGACAAACGAACCATTAAAAAATGGGTTAGAAATCATAATCCATGGATCGCCGAGCATTTACACAGTTAGAGGTGACTACCAAATCATTGTTGATTATTTAGAGACAGCAGGAGAGGGTCTTTTAAGGAGAAAATTTGAAGAGTTAAAGCAAAAACTCCTCCAAGAGGGTCTTTTTGAAAACTCTTCAAAAAAAACAATCTCCAAATGGCCAAGAGCGATTGGGATAGTCACCTCCCCTACTGGAGCCGCGATAAGAGACGTGTTATCCGTCATTAACAGAAGATCTCCTTCAATACCGGTCATTATTTATCCATGTCAAGTCCAAGGCAAAAATGCGTCAACAACAATTGTTAAAGCCATTCAAAAAGCGAACGAAAGACATGAATGCGATACTCTTATCCTAACGCGGGGAGGAGGTTCACTTGAGGATCTTTGGCCCTTTAACGAAGAAAGCACCGTAAGAGCTATCGCCCAGTCTTACATACCTATTTTAAGTGCCGTTGGGCATGAAACTGACTTTACAATTTCGGATATGGCAGCGGATATAAGAGCCTCCACACCATCAGCTGGAGCAGAGCTAGCATCGCCAGACGTGAGACAAGCGACTACTATCTTTCATAATATTAACATGAGACTTAGAGGAGCCATTGAATTATTGTTTAAAGAACAATATGGCAGGCTTAAAGACATTAAAAACTCTCTTATAAGCCCTGAAAATAAATTACTTGTTAATTTGCAATTGAATGATGAGCTGTTCCGAAAACTTCATGAAGTCATCAATAATAAAATTAAAAATGCAAATATAAAACTTTCATTTTTAAATACTAGGCTTCTTCAGACTAAGCCTAATAATCTTATAACAGAAAACATTAAATCCATTTGTGAATTAAAGATAATATTAAAAAGCCTACTAGCCCAAGAAATTCAGTTGCTCAGACATAGGACTCAAACCGCATCTGCTGTTTTAAAAAGCAACAATCCAAGAAATATCTTAAAACGCGGTTATTCAATAACTTACGACCAAAACAATAATATTATCAGTGACTCGACTACTCAAACAGCAGACTCAAAGATAACGACAACTTTTTACAAAGGTAAAGTTATTTCAAAGATTGAAAAAATTATAGAATGATCAAAAAGAACTAGATTGCTCATCTGCGTGATAGGAAGATCTAACAAGAGGCCCACTCGCAACACTTTTAAAACCCAAGCCAAAAGCGAATTCTTCGTATTCTCTAAATTCCTCAGGATGCACAAATTTTGAGACTGGTAAATGATGCGGGCTAGGTTGCAAGTATTGCCCTATAGTTACCATATCGCAATCAGCCGCAACCAAGTCGTACAAAGTTTGTTTGATCTCATCTTTAGTCTCGGTAAAACCGAGCATAATGCCAGATTTAGTAGGTACCTCAGGTGCGATATTTTTGAAGGATTTAATTAGTTGCAATGACCATTCATAATCTGCACCAGGCCTAATTTGGCGATATAAAGATTTAACGGTCTCCATATTATGATTGAATACATTTGGCAAATCAGAAGACAAAGCATTCAGAGCTTTCTCCATGCGACCACGAAAATCAGGTACTAAAATTTCGATTTTAATATCATCAACAGCGTTTCTAATCTGGCGTACACAGTCCGAAAAATGTCCGGCTCCACCATCCTTTAGATCATCACGATCCACAGACGTAATAACTAAATATTTCAAAGCCATATTAGCGGCTAACTCTGCCAACCTTTTGGGTTCGTCTTTATCAATAGGAGCAGGCCTACCATGAGCAACGTCGCAAAAAGGACATCTTCTCGTACAAAAATTACCCAGGATCATAAATGTAGCTGTACCACGATTGAAACAATCGCCCAAATTAGGGCAAGCAGCCTGCTCACAAACTGTATTTAGTTTAGAACGCCTAAGAACATTTTTTAATTCCTCTACCTTATGACCAGTAGGTGCTTTAACCTTGAGCCATTTTGGTTTGGCAGGCGAGGGAGCTTTTATAATTTTCACTGGGATTTTTGAAACTTTGTTCACTCCCCGGTCTTCTTTTTTCGGGCTATCGACGTTATTTTCCATTTGTTTCTTGTACTTCGTAAATTTGTTAAATATTTTTAATGATTATATATCAGGTTTATCAAAATTGAACGAAGTTCCGTCGCGCATTCTATCACGCCCATATTTAAGTTGAAATTTGCCAGTTGAGTTACCTCTAAATCCCTATATCCACAGGTATGTATGTGATTAAAAGGAGAAAGATCCATATTCACATTTAAAGCCATTCCATGGTAACTAAAATTTTTACCGAAACGTAATCCTATAGATCCAATTTTCTTCCCATCAATATAGATACCAGGTGCTCCATCTTTCCTGGAGCCAGTCAATCCTTTTAGGGCAAGAAACTCAATCATCGACTGTTCAAGTTTTGTTACTAGCATGCGAGGCGACAATTTTGAACGGCGATAATTTATGATTGTATACAAAACCAGTTGCCCCGGGCCATGGTATGTAGCCTTCCCACCCCTGTCGGTCTCCACGATGGGCAATCCTTTGGAATTTAAGATATTTGAGAAATCTGCCGACTTGCCTAGGGTAATTACTGGCTCATGTTCTAAAGACCAAATTTGATCTGGTGAACTCGGACTTTTTTTCGCCTCGATTAGCATATTTTTATAACAAGCTAGATATTCCTGAATATAGAGGTGTTTTGATACTATTTTCATGGCTCTAAATAAAGACTCGGTTTTATTATACTTCTTATCGGGCGATATAATATTAAAATCATTTTGTTAAAAATGAATACTTAAAATTCAAGCGAAATTTGTTCGTTTAAAACATCTATATCGTAATGCTATAATATAACAATAATTTTAAGAATAAAGACATATGAATGCGTTAGATATAAGATCATTAAAAAAAACCTACACTAATGGTACTAAGGCATTAAAGGGGGTCAACTTACAAGTGGCCCAAGGTGATTTCTTTGGTTTACTGGGTCCTAATGGGGCTGGTAAATCTACTATTATAGGAATTATAAGCTCACTCATAAGAAAAACCTCGGGCTCAGTAAAAATTTTTAATACGGATATTGATAAAAACTTTGCTCTTGCTAAAAGCTTCATTGGGATCACACCTCAGGAACTCAACTTTAATCAATTCGAAACTGTAGAGGACATAGTACTTAATCAAGCCGGTTTTTACGGTATGCGAAAGAAACTAGCTAGAGAGCGCTTGGACGAATTACTAGAGAAGCTCAGATTGGAAGATCGAAGAAAAGAGGTGTCTCGTAATTTGTCCGGCGGTATGAAAAGGAGATTGATGATCGCTCGGGCATTAGTGCATAAGCCAAAATTACTTCTGTTAGACGAACCAACAGCTGGGGTTGATATCGAAATCAGACACTCAATATGGAGTTTCCTTAAGGAACTCAATAGTCTCGGTACAACTATTATCCTCACAACTCATAATCTGGAAGAAGTAGAAATTCTCTGTAGAAACATCGGCATTATCAATTCCGGCCATTTGATAGAAGACACCTCACTTCGGACACTCCTCTCTCAGTTGGATTCTGAGAGTTATATTTTGGATTTAGAGGACGAAGTAACAGACGCACAAATCGCAGATTTCCCCGAATTAAAGGCGATCGATAAGCATCAAATAGAGATTAATATCAATAAAAAGGAGAAAAGCCTTAACTCCTTGTTTGTGAAATTATCTGATAAAGGTATCAGCATTAGAAGCATGAGAAATAAAAACAATCGACTTGAAAAACTTTTTTTAGACCTAATATCCACTTCTTAGGAAGATTTCTATGAAAGAACTTTACAGATCTTGGCTCATAAGTTTTTATACTATCTTTTCGAAAGAATTGAAGAGATTTTTACGTATTTGGCTTCAGACCCTATTCCCACCCGCTATTACCATGGCTCTTTATTTTGTTATATTTGGTGGTGTCATAGGTTCGCGTGTCGGGACGATGGAGGGGCACGATTACGTTTCATATATCGCCCCTGGTATAATTATGATGTCGATAATAACAAATTCATACAATAATGTTGTGTCGTCGTTTTTTGGGGCAAAATTTCAAAGACATATCGAAGAGATGCTAGTGTCACCGACACCCAACGGGGTCATCTTAGCTGGTTACGTCTGTGGCGGAATCTGCCGTGGTGCACTTGTAGGGATAATAGTTACCGCGGTTGCGGGTTGCTTTACCGATATTTATATACAACATGTCGGCATAGCAATCACGGTGGTAATTCTCACGGCAGCGTTATTTGCTATTTGTGGTTTTATTAATGCAATTTTTGCAAAAAAATTTGATGACATATCTGTAATACCCACTTTTATATTAGCCCCATTAACCTATCTGGGTGGAATCTTCTATTCTGTGAATCTGCTGCCTCCGTTTTGGAAAGACCTATCACACGTTAATCCTATTCTTTATATGGTAAATGCACTTAGGTACAGTTTTATAGGTGTGAGTGACGTTAATATTTACTTTTCGATAGGAATGATGATCGTGTCAATTGTAGTGCTTTTTTTTATATGCTTAATCTGTATGCATAGAAGCGTTGGACTAAGGGGCTAAGTGAAACTTAAAGCTTTCATAGCTTCAAATATTTCGACTCCTAAATTAAAATTTTTCCCATTACCAATTGGTTTACCATTAATTGCTTTAACAGCAACAACTCCTTTTGTAGTGCTGGTCAACAATACTTCGTCGGCTCTCCACAGACTATCTGTTGGAATCACGGTCTCCTCATAATTGATATTTTTTCTTCTTAAAATCTCTAAAACTAATTCTCTGGTTACCCCAGAAAGGATAAATTCATTTTCTTTAGGAGTAAGAACTCTATCCTCATATACTAAAAACAAATTTGATGTCGCACCCTCAGTTAAAATACCTTCCCTCTCAAAGATCGCTTCTTCTCCGCCAGATGTTTTAGCCATAGTTTTTGCCCACGTATTCGCATAGAGCGAGGTAGACTTCACGTTACATTTTTGCCAACGAATATCCTTCAATAAAATGGCATTGACAACATCTAAGCAACTTGGCATTTTAAATGGACTCGTCATTATAAATAGTGTCGGGACATATTCAGATGGGTAAAAATGATTGCGTGGTGCTGGACCTTTTGTAAATTGCAAATAAACAGAGCAACAAGCGAAATGATTACGCGCAAGAACCTCATTTATCAAACAATAAAGCTCAGAGTCGGAAAACGGGATCTCTAGTTGCATATCTTTTGCACCGTCTCGCAAACGCTTGAAATGATTTTTATAATGTAAAAGGTTACACTCCACAGCCGTCATCACCTCGTAAAGACCCTCTCCAAAAATAAAACCTCGATCAAGTACGGAAATCTTTGCATCCGCAAGACTCAAAAACTCTCCGTTTAAATAACAAATATCATTCATATTCATCTTCTTCAAAAAGAATTAACACGCTATCAATCATGCGCTTAAAGAAGCCACCCTCTGCAACATCCTCTAATGCAATAAGGTCATAAACCATTTTATTTCCAATATAGTTCTCAATCACTATATTACCTATTTTTTGGCCTTTTTTTATAGGTGCTCTCAATTTTTTGTTCATGACAATATCAAAATCAACTGGCTCAGAATAACCAGCAGGTCTTAGGGCAAAAATATCTTTCGATGAGCCTATCTCAATTTCATCATCCTCACCTTCCCATACCTTCACCTTTTTTATAGTAGTAAAATTTTCAAATAAGCGTTTTGATTCAAAAAAACGAAAGCCATAGTCCAAGAGTGCTTTGGTGTCTCTAAACCGAGCCTTATTAGTCTTTGCGCCAATCACCGCAGCTATCAATCGAATCGACCCGTTATCCCCTGATGACACCAAACAGTAATCTGCGGATTCTGTATATCCAGTTTTTATTCCATCAACAAATCTACTTTTTCTGAGCAGAATGTTTCGATTTCTTTGTACAATATTATTATAGGTATAAGTTTCTATGCTGAACCTTTTATAGATTTCGGGAAAGTCATAAATGAGCTTTTGAGACAAATTCACAACATCTTTAGCGGTTGTATAAGTGTCTTTTCCTGGCAAGCCAGTAACATTTCCAAAACTAGTCTCTGTTAGTCCGAGCTTGTCCGCGAAGACATTCATCTGGCTAACAAATGAAGTCTCTGTTCCGTAAATATGCTCTGCTAGCGCTACACTGGCATCATTACCAGACTGTATAATTATACCATTCAATAATGACTCGACAGAGACTTCTGAACCGACTTCAATGAACATCCTCGATCCTTCCATCCTCCATGCCTTCTCGCTAACAATAGCGTTGTCTGTTAAGTTTACATGACCAGCTTTTAAAGCATGGGCCGCAACATAAGTAGTCATGATCTTTACGAGACTAGCTGGCTCGATCCTCATTGATGAATTTTTTTCAGCAAGAACGGCGCCAGTATTTGCATCTATAAGAATAAATGATCCTACAGATAAAATGGGCTCAGGCGGCTTTATAAAATCATCCAAAGCCAAAAGATTGGAACTAATAAGGAAAAATGAGATAAAAATAAACTTTGTTTTTTGAATAATCATATAGCTATTGCAATCAGTAGACCCTCTTATATTCTGAAATTTCACTGGCTTCAAAAAATTTATAGGGATCATTTAATAATTTTTCATTTTTTGACAAAACCAGCCATACCCTAAAGAGCCCATCATTATTTTCGACAATATCGAGCTTAAATTCACCATTTAATTTCAACAGACTTAATTCTCTAAACGTAGCTGCATTTTTTTTTATTCTAAACGCACCTAATTGATAAACAATTTTTCCTGGATAAAGGCGTAAAGCCGTATTGTCATTCTTATCTACAGGGCTTGTCAAAACCTCTACAGTTACCATTTCGGTGCCTTTCTTATCAAATTCTAAAGCCTTAGCAGCAGCAAACGACAAGTCGATAATTCGTCCTTTCACAAAAGGACCACGATCATTTACCCACACCACTATCTGTTTGTCATTCTCTAAGTTGGTCACCCTTACTTTTGAAGGAAGTGGTAATGTTTTATGGGCAGCAGTCATTTTATACATATCAAACGTTTCGCCATTAGATGTTTTATTACCATGAAATTTCGGGCCATACCAAGAGGCTAGTCCTTTTTGCGTGAACCCAATTGCACTCGTCAAAGGATAGTATCGCTGGCCGAATACTTCATAAAACGCCCTATATTCAGATTCAGAAGATTTTTCAGACAAGTTGTGAGGTCTCTTTGCTAATTGAAAACTGGAACATCCTCCAATCAAAACTGCTAACAATAAATAAAAACAAAATATCTTAATAACCACTTAACTTATATCTCACATTCCTTAAGCGCATCGGCTAAAGAGGCTACTGCTAGCGCATAAAAAAGACGAGGATTATAATGGAACAAAGTAAAGAAATTTTCAAAACCTAACCATTGTTTCACGTCCCCTTCTTCACTTTGTTCAAGTAACGCGACCAAAGTAGAATCAAGATTTCCGTCCGTATTTCCTGTTTGGACAAACTTTGTTTCCCTCCAGTCGGGTACTAATTCGACAAGGGTGGTATTGGTCCTACTAGGATTGGATTCAATTTTCGCGCTTTTTATGTGGCTGGATTTAGGTATAACGCTAATTACTGCTTCGTTTGGAATCCAGCCATGATAACGCAAGAAGTTCCCAATACTACCTATAGCATCTTCAACATTATTTATAATATCAATTTTTCCGTCTTTATTAAAATCAACCGCTAAGCGTCGATAATTGTCGGGCATAAATTGTGGTATTCCTAAAGCGCCAGCATAAGAACCCCTGTAACTATTGAAATCTCTTTCGTGCTTGTCAGCCATAAGTAGAAATTCTTTAAGTTGATAACGAAAAAAATTTTTTCTTTTGGGGCTGTCTTTTGGATAGTGAAACGCCAACGTAGCCAGTGCTGTAAAAACATCATGGTTACCTTTTATTTTACCGTAAAACGTTTCAACTCCTACTATACCCGCGATTATCGAAGAAGGAACTCCATATCTAACTTCTGCTTCACGAAATGTTTTCAGGTTTTCTTTCAAAAAGCTACATCCTTGCTGTACGCGTTTTTCACTAACTAACAAACTTCGATATTGCGTCCATGTTTTTGTCTTCTCTGCTGGCCGATCCATCAGGCCAATAATTTTTTTTGAAATTTTTATATTATGTAAAGAATTGCTTACTTTTAGTAAATCTAATTGAGGATAAACTTTTAATTCTTCAACAAATTCCTCAATGGTTTCATTTGCAAGAGAGAAAGCTAACAAATCAAAGGTAACTATACTTAGGATTAATATGGCTAATCTCATGTTTAAAACACTAACCTTCTATGAGTTTGAATTGACATCAAAACGCCCATACAAATCATTACCGTTACTACCGAGGTTCCTCCGTAACTAATCAATGGTAGTGGAATCCCTACCACTGGAAGTTGTCCTGTTACCATGCTCATATTGATAAATACTGATAGAAACAGCATCAAAGTCAGAACGATGGCAAGAAGCCTCCCAAAAGTATCCTGCGCATAGAAAGCTATTTGAGCCCCACGAGCAATTATTAAGCTATAGCCTAAAAGCATTACAACCACCCCAACAAGTCCAAATTCTTCACAATAAACCGCAAAAATAAAGTCTGTAGCTCTCTCAGGTAAAAATTCAAGATGGGATTGAGTTCCATTGAGCCATCCTTTGCCGAATATTCCTCCTGAGCCAACAGCTATAATGGACTGAATGATATGATAGCCAGCTCCCAGAGCATCATTATCAGGATTAAAAAGAGTGAGAACCCTTTGCCTTTGATATTCATGCATCGCAAACCAACCTATAGGAGCAATCGCAATCCCGAAAAATAAACTATTTCTTATGAATTTCCAGCTTATGCCAGAAAAAAATAATACGACGAGGCCCGATGCCGCCACCACAATCGCAGTACCTAGATCTGGCTGTCTCCCTATCAAAAATGTAGGTATTGCAATAACAACGATGGATAATAATATAGTCTTGAGATCAGGAGGAAGAAGTTTTTTGGCCACAAGGCTAGCTACCGTTAGCGGTACAACTACCTTCATAAGCTCTGATGGTTGAAATCGAAAAATTCCTGCATCTAGCCACCTCTGAACTCCTCTGCCTGTTCCGAATAAAAGAACCAAACCCAGCAAGATGAGAGCTCCTAGATATACCAGAGGTGCCCAATGTGCGAGTCTTTGAGGAGGTATTTGCGCTATGAATAGCATTACCACAAGACCAACAAACATTCTTAGACCTTGTTTCGCTACAAGATCGATAGATTGTTCCGATGCGGAATACAGTACCACAAGCCCAAGCAAACACATGATTATTACGCCGGCGAGCAAAGGAGTATCAATATGTAGCCGATAAACTAGATTGTTCCGCATCAACCTTCCTAGTGAAATATTGGTCTAAAATGGCCCGTGCTATCGGCGCGGCCGTGGCACTTCCAGAGCCCCCGTGTTCAATTACAACGGCTAAAGCAATCCGTGGATTTTCCGGAGGCGCATATGCTACAAATAATGCGTGGTCTCTGAGATGACTGGGTATATCCTCATCTTCAAGTTCTTCATCTTGGCCGATACTAAAAACCTGAGAAGTCCCAGTTTTTCCCGCAATTTTTGTCTTAGAGGTATAGCCAATTCCTCTTGCTGTCCCTTTGCTACTATGCACCACAGCAACCATGCCATCATTAACGACTTTCCAGTAACGGTCGTTGCCCTTTAAGTTTTTATTCGCACTTATGTCGTATGATTGTTGTTTATCAGACAAGGCGAGTTGCTCGGTTTGTATGATAAAAGGCTCAACTGACTTGCCTCGATTCGCCAACGTAGCTGCGAGCTTCGCGAGTTGTAGCGGGGTGGCTAAAAGAAAACCTTGGCCTATACCGGTTATAACAGTTTCACCTGGATACCAAGGTAATTTTTTTATTTTCTTTTTCCATTCTGGAGATGGAACCAAGCCTTTTTCTTCGTTGGGCAAATCTATGCCTGTAGCTTTCCCTAAACCAAATCGGTCAAATACAGTGTGAATCATCTTTATGCCGATATCATTAGACAGACTGTAAAAAAATACGTCACAAGAACGCTCTATCGCTTCCACTAGGTTAACCCTACCGTGTCCCTCCTTTTCCCAACATCTATATCTATGACTAGCGCTTGGTAAAGAAAACCATCCGTTACATTTAACGGTCTGGGAGGCCGAGAGACCATTCTCCAAAGCAACCAACGCAAGAAGAGGCTTAATGGTCGAACCTGGAGGGTATTGCCCTTGGATAGATCTATCAAATAAAGGACGGAATGGTGAATTCATCCAGGTCGTGTAAAGTTCCGGAGAAATTCCATTAGCAAAAGCATTGGGATCATAAGAAGGATGGCTGACTATAGCCAGCACTCCTCCGGTACGCACATCCAATGCCACAATTGAACCACTGAGATTATCTAGGTCCCGCAACAAGGATGCCGCTTTCTTTTGAAGTTTAGAGTCAATGGTCAATCTAAGATCCTCACCCGGTACTGGAGGCTCTCTATCAACAACTCTTAGGAGCCTACCTTCAGCATTTATTTCAATAGTCTTACTCCCGACTTTACCGTGGAGCAATAGCTCTCTTTTACGCTCAACTCCAGTTTTGCCGATGTACTGAGTAGCGGCATAATTAGAATCTTGCAGTCTTATTTTATCATTGTTGCTGATTCTAGAAACATAACCAAGAAGGTGTGCTGTATCACTCCCTAGGGGATAAAACCGAGACAATCCAGCCTCAACAGCTACTCCGGTAAATTTATGACTGTTGACAGAAAATAAAGCGACTTGTTCCTCGCTCAGATCAGTCATTAAAGGTACAGCGGTGAATCTAGTTGCTGTATTTAAGGTTTTAATTATTTGATTTTGCTTAGACTCATTAATATCGAGAATCTGGGATAACTCATAAACCAGCGCATTGTTATCTTTTATTTTCTCTGGAACCCCAACTAAATTAAAAGATGGTCGATTACCAGCAAGCATTACACCATCTGCACTATATATAACTCCTCTTGGAGGGGCTACTGGCCGAACTTTGATATAGTTTTCAGTCGATAAAGTTGTATAGTGTTGATGGTTATAAACCTGAAGATAAATCAGCCTTATTATGACAAGACAAACCATCAAAATAATTGCCACAATTGCTAAAATGACTCTATTAAGAAAAATGTCTCTTTCTAAATTACTATCTCGTATTTCACCGAAGCTTTTCATTATAAATTCAAACTTTAATTTAACCTACGAACGATATGTTAACAGTCGCCTCAACTCACCTAAAATTAATTGAAACCATGGCCAAGCAATTGCAGTAATCATCGCCTGATACAGAACCCCCCATTCAAATGTAATATTAGAAGAAAACCTTTGGATATTCGCAATAATTAACCCGTATAAAAATATAACAAAAAATATCACGATAGATTGTTGAATCGAAGGATAAAGTATAAATCTGCGATGATTTGTTACTGCAAAATAAGCAATGAAGGATAAGCATAAGGCATGTTCCCCGAGTGAGCTACCGTGTTGAACATCCAGCAACATTCCCGTAATAAAACAAAAAACCACTCCAACTCTCTGAGGAGCAGTAATACACCAATAAAATACAAAAAGCCCAATCCAATTAGGTTTCAAGTCACTCAACCAATCTGGGAATGGAATCGCTGTCAACATAAAGCCAAAAATTATTGAGGTCACTGCAAATATTAAATCGCTTCGATTTCTTTCTCTTCCGAATGTTTGTAACGTGCTCATTCAGCCCCCTGGTTTTGGGAAGGGGAGCCGACTAAAAGAACTTCTCTTGAAAAGGTAAGATCTGAAATCGGTTCTACGGAGATATCTGCAAATGATTCTCCTTTTACTCTGGCCACAGATTTTATGGTTCCAACAGGATAGCCCGATGGGAATCTATTTCCCAAACCAGAACTAACTACCAGATCACCTGTAACCACGTCTGCATCTATAGGCACAAAAGATAAAGATAGTTTTTTAGACTCATCAATTCCAGTGACAAGTGCTCTAAGTCCTGTCCTGTTAAGCTCAACTGGAATAGAGTGCTTAGGGTCTGTAATTAATAAACCAGTCGAAGAGTATGGTCCGACCTTGATAACTTGTCCAATAACACCATGTACGTCTACCATTGCTTGACCCACTTGAGCGCCAGTATTTTCACCTTTGTTAACTACGATTTGCTGTGAACCACTTTTGGTATCAATTGACAAAATATTCGCAACAATAGTTCGTTGATTAGGAACGACTGGGAAATCCAGTAAATCTCTCAATCTGCTATTCTCTCTTTTGACAGCAGAATATCTTTGCGCCCTAACACTCAGCTGCAAATTCTCTGTTCTTAATTTTTCCATGTCATTTATGAGAGTCTTTTGCGTCTTTAAATAGCTAGAAATCGTCTCTATCAAACCTATTTGTAAATCAACTGCTAACTGAATAGGATAAACAACAAACGAAAGTGTTTCTCTGACTGGATTTAAATAATTACTTTGTCTATCAACTGAAATGCATAAGAAAGAAATTACTGCACAAACAACCAGTCGTGGCGTAATATTTTGTTTTACTTTACCTAAACCACTGATTTTGGCCACCTCATAAAAGCACAACTAATCTAGGCTTAAAATATCAGGCCCGTGAACATCTATCATATCGAGCACTTTTCCTCCACCGCGCGCCACACAAGTCAATGGATCATCCGCTATTATAACCGGCAGCCCTGTCTCTTCCATAAGGAGACGATCAATTCCTTTAAGGAGCGCTCCTCCACCAGTCATTACGACGCCTCTTTCAGCAACATCCGAAGCCAACTCAGGCGGTGTTTTCTCAAGTGCTGTTTTTACTGCTTCAATAATACCTGCAAGTGGCTCTTGTAAGGCCTCTAGGATCTCATTGCTATTTAAAGAAAAACTACGAGGTAGGCCTTGTGCTAAATTTCTACCTTTGATAGTCATTTCAGTAAGCTCGTTTCCTGGAAATGCACAACCCATCTCGTGTTTTACTCTTTCTGCTGTTGCGGCGCCTATTAAAGTACCATAATTTCTTCTAACGTAGTTTACTATGGCGTCGTCGAATCTATCGCCAGCGATCCTTACTGAATCAGCATAAACAATTCCATTTAAAGACATAACGGCGATCTCAGTAGTTCCGCCGCCAACATCCAAAACCATTGAACCACTTGCATCGCTAACTGGCATCCCAGCTCCAATAGCAGCTGCCATCGGTTCTTCAATTAAATAAACCTCGCGAGCTCCAGCTCCCTGTGCTGATTCTTTTATTGCTCGGCGTTCAACCTGTGTCGATCCACAAGGAACACAAACCAAAACCCGTGGGCTCGGCTTAAAATACTGGTTGCCGTGAACTTTATGGATGAAATGCTGAAGCATTTTTTCCGTAACAGTAAAATCCGCTATCACTCCATCCTTTAGGGGACGAATCGCATCGATGTGTCCTGGTGTACGACCAAGCATTCGCTTAGCCTCCGCCCCTACAGCGGCTACTGATTTAGAAGGGTCGCCGTCTCTACCCTTCTTGACAGCAACCACAGATGGTTCGTTCAAAATAATACCTTTATCTTTTACATAAATAAGTGTATTCGCTGTACCCAAATCAATTGAAAGATCATTTGAAAATCTTCCCCTCAAGAACTTAAGCATATACGCTTTCCTCCGCTATTATTTGCCACTTACCAAACCATTTGATTACCATATCAATGATCCATATTTTGATTTGTGATTTTTTGGTACACTAATTAGTCTAATGCCAGAAATTCTTCAAAAAAAGAGCTTACCATTGGAGAAAGAAACACTCAACTAGTTGAACTATAATATAAAAATAAATAATACTGCCCAAAGGAACCAAAGTGACTATTACAAGAAAGGAAATTCTCAAACTTGGAGATTTAGCTAAAATCGAGATATCTGAAAAGGATGTAGAGGAACTGCAAAAACAACTAAACAAAATCCTTAAATTTGTTGATAAAATAAATGAGCAGCCATTGATAAACAATCAAAATTCTATAGAAGTCAGTGCTCCCCATAAAAGCCGATTACGGCCAGATGAGATAACGGAGAATCTTGATAGATTAAGTATTTCAAAAAATAGTCCTAATAGCTCAGAATCTTTAATAACCGTACCACTTGTAATTGAGTAATTTCATTGATTACCCCAACAGACAGCTTGTCTGACATAAAAAAAGGCTTAGATAACAAGTCCTTTTCTTGCAAAGAATTAACAAAATTTTTTTTAGACAGGATAGAAAAAGCAAATAAAAAAATAAACTGTTTCATTACAGTCTGCAGAGAATCTGCCTTAAAAGAAGCAGAAAAGGCCGATTTAAAAAGTAATAGTGTCCCATCACCGTTTGCAGGTATTCCATATGCTAACAAAGATATTTTTTGTACAAGTCAGATAAGAACGACATGCGGTTCAAAAATGCTTGAAAACTTTTTACCACTTTACGATGCCGAGATAGTTCGTCGCGCAAAGAATCTTGGTTTGATAATGCTAGGGAAAACCAATATGGATGAATTTGCAATGGGTTCTACAAACGAAACGAGTTTTTTTGGCGCGGTAAAAAACCCATGGGATTTGACAAAAGTACCAGGAGGTTCATCTGGCGGATCAGCCGCTGCAGTTGCAGCTGGGCTAGTCCCTTTCGCGACAGGATCAGATACTGGGGGTTCCATTAGACAACCAGCCGCACTCTGCGGAATAACGGGGTTAAAACCAACCTACGGACGGATTTCAAGATTTGGCATGATTGCTTTCGCATCAAGTCTCGACCAAGCAGGTTTTTTAACGCGAAATGTAGAAGATTGTGCTCTTTGCATGGAATTTCTATCTGGTTTTGACCCTAAAGACTCTACATCTGCAAATATTCCAAAAGGAGACTATAGTTCTGAGCTCTATGCGAAACTTGAAGGTAAGAAAATAGGAATTCCAAAGGAATATTTTGATGGAAATTTAGACTCAGAGATTGGACACTGCTTAGCCGAGGCAAAAGATATTTTTTCTAAATTAGGATGCGTTTTAGTAGATATTGAACTACCCAACACAGAAATGGCTATTGCAGCTTACTATATAATTGCCCCTGCGGAGTGCTCATCTAATCTTGCACGTTTCGACGGTGTTAGATACGGCTTTAGGTCAATTAATTCAAATGACATAGATTCCTTGTATAAAAATACGAGGAATGAAGGTTTTGGAACTGAAGTCAAAAGAAGAATACTTATAGGCACCTATGCTCTATCCTCAGGTTACTATGATAAATATTATGAGCAAGCGCAAAGAGTAAGGTCTGTATTAAAAAATGACTTTAATCAAGCTTTTAAAAAAGTAGATGTCATTTTAGGGCCAACGACACCCTCAACTGCTTTTCCGTTGAACAAAGAGGCTCGAAATGACCCTACTGAATTGTATTCAAGCGACCTCTATACGATCCCTGTGAACTTAGCAGGATTACCAGCGATCTCAATTCCTGCTGGTTTTGGCAAAAAAGAACTTCCCATAGGAATGCAACTAATTGGACAGGCATTCAATGAGCGCGTCCTTTTAAATGTCGCCCATCAATTTCAACTGCACTCTGAATGGCATTATCAAATTCCAAAATTTAATGAGTCTTGTGATGAGTAATAATTGGGAAACCGTAATCGGACTGGAAGTCCACATCCAATTAAATACAAAAAGCAAATTATTTTCAGGCGCTCCGAATAAATTTGGTGGAGTAGCTAATTCCCAAACGAGTCTTATTGATCTAGGCTACCCGGGCACGCTACCGGTTATAAATGAAGAGGCAATCGTAATGGCCATCAAGTTAGGTGTAGCGCTTGACGGCAATATTCCTGAGCAAACCGTTTTTGCTAGAAAAAACTATTTTTATCCCGATCTACCCAAAGGTTATCAAATTAGTCAATTCGACGAACCAATAATATCCGGAGGCTTTTTACTAATAGAAGCAGGTAGTCAGGAAAAAAAAATCAATTTAACAAGAGCTCACTTAGAAGAAGACGCTGGTAAATCTATTCACATTCCTAACGAAAGACTAACCGGATTAGATTTAAACAGAGCTGGAACACCACTTATAGAAGTTGTTAGTGAACCTGAAATGAGGAACGCACAGGAAGCAGTTTCATTTATGAAAAACCTGAGAGAACTTGTCAGACATTTACAAATATGTGATGGGAATATGCAAGAGGGTTCCTTTAGATGCGACGCAAACATTTCTATTAAACGAAGTCAGGATAAGAAATTGGGAACTAAAGTAGAAATAAAAAACTTAAATTCATTCAAATTTGTTGAGAATGCCATAAATTTTGAAATTGCTAGGCAAATTAATAGACTCGAAAATAAAGAAAAAATTACCCAAGAGACGAGACTTTATGACGAAAAAACTGGTGAGACCAAAACAATGCGCACCAAAGAAGATGAGAATGATTATAGATACTTCTCTGACCCAGACCTCTTGCCAGTAGAGATTGATAAAAATAAATTAAAATTAATAAAAAGCATAGCTATCGAGCTACCGTTAGATAAAAGGAAAAGATACGCAACGGTGCTAGGTCTCAATCAAGCCCAAATCGACACCCTTTTGGCCGACCCAGCGTTAACCCGCTTTTTTGAAAAATCAATTGCAAACTCCGCATTGCCACCGAAGTTAGCAGCCAACTGGATAACTGGCGAAATTATGAAATACTTGAAAGACCAAAATATTAATATCAAGCAAATAAAAATTAGTGTGGAAAGCTTTGTTAAAATTTTGAAATTAATCGAAACAGATAAATGTACTCAAAATGATGGAAAACGCATACTGCGAATGATTTGGGAAGATGAAGCACTGATTGAGGAAGCAATAAAAAAGACTTTATCGGGAAAAGAAAATTTTAATGATGAAAATCTAAGGAAAATCGTTAGCAAAGTATTAAATGAACATCCCAAGCAAATAGAACAGTACTTATCAGGGAAAAACAAGATACTTGGATTCTTAGTTGGCCAGGTTATGAAGGTATCCGCCGGGAAAGCAGACCCTAAAAGTATAAGCAAACTTATTAAGGACAAGTTGAATCAGTAGAAACTTTCAATCTTCTTCTGAAGAAACATCAATATTAGGCTCTCTACCAACCAACTCAACATACGCCATCGGCGCGTTGTCACCAGCTCTAGGACCACATTTTAAAATTCTTGTATATCCCCCGGGCCTGTCGATATATTTTGGTCCGATCGTGTCAAATAGCTTTTTCACTGAATCCTTATTCCTCAAAGTTGAGAAAGCTTGCCTTCTGCGGGCAACTGAGTCGAGCTTTGATAAAGTAATTAATGGCTCAACAACCCTCCTCAATTCTTTTGCTCTAGCTAATGTGGTTTTTATCATTTCATTCTCAAACAAGGAAACAGCTAGGTTTCTAAACATAAGCTTCCTTTTTGAGGAGTCCATATTTAGTTTTCTTCCGGATTTCTTATGCCTCATGTTAAATATCTCTGTTAACTTGACGGGCCAGTAGCAGTCATACTCGCTGGGGGCCAATGCTCTAAAGTCATTCCCAGCGTTAATCCACGTTCTCCCAGAACATCTCTAATCTCTGTCAAAGACTTTTTGCCTAAATTTGGAGTCTTTAATAATTGAACCTCTGTTCTTTGAACCAAATCTCCAATAAAGTAGATGCTCTCTGCTTTGAGGCAATTAGCTGACCTTACTGTCAACTCCAGATCATCAATCGATCTCAATAATGTAGGATCTATAACAATTTCTTCTTGCTCAGTCTCCTCTTCCTCGGCCTCAACACTTATTTCTCCAAAAACCTCAAGTTGATGCCGCAATATCGACGCCGCTTCTTTAACTGCCTGCTCTGGATCGATAGTTCCATTAGTTTCTAGTTCAATTATAAGTTTATCAAAATCTGTTTGCTGCTCTACTCTAGCAGCCTGAACTTCATAGGTGCATCGGTATATTGGACTGAACGAAGCATCAAGTTTCAGTCTGCCAATCGTCTGATCATCTGCATCGGCTGGAGCTGCGGGAGAGTAACCTCTTCCTTTAGAGACATAAAGCTTTACATTAAGTTCACCGTTATCACCTAAACTCGCTATATGATGTTCCGGGTCAACTATCTCTATGTCATGGTCAAGATTGATATCCTTCGCAGTAACTTCGCCTGGACCTCTTTTGTTTAAAGTGAGAACTGCATCTTTCTTTGAATTAACGCAAATTGCCAGGCTTTTTAGGTTTAGGAGGATGTCTGTTAGGTCTTCCTGAACTCCCTCAATAGTTGAATACTCGTGCAATACACCATCGATTTCGATCTCGGTTATAGCACTCCCAGGCATTGACGATAAAAGTACTCTTCTTAAAGCATTACCAAGAGTATGACCAAATCCTCTATCTAACGGCTCAATCGTTATTTTTGCGGAGCGTTCGTTGATTGGCTCAACTTCAGCTATTTGTGGTTTTAAAAACTCATCCAAGGCTAGCGCCATTATCGAGTCTCCTTTCTATTTATAATTTATTTTGAATACAATTCTACAACTAAAGATTCGTTTATATCAGCAGGCAGATCATCTCTTTCTGGAGCCGAGTTGAATTTTCCTTCCATCTTTTTACTGTTTACGTCAATCCACTCAGGGAAACCAAGCTGTTCGGCCACTGATAGTGAGTCTTGTATACGGACCTGACCTTTTGACGCTTCTCGTACACTTATTATATCTTGATCTTTAACTTGATAAGAAGGGATATTTACGATCTTGCCATTTAACTCAATCGATTTATGACTGACGAGTTGTCTTGCCTCGGCTCTAGTGCATCCAAAACCCATCCTATAGACGACATTATCAAGCCTTCTCTCTAATAACTTAAGTAAGTTCTCCCCAGTTGCTCCTTTTTGACCTGCTGCTTTTTTATAGTAATTTCTGAACTGGCGTTCTAAGACACCGTAAATATAGCGCAATTTTTGCTTTTCCCTAAGCTGTAGCGCGTAATCTGACATTCTTCTGCCACGATTTTCACCGTGCTGACCAGGGGGCTTTTCAAGCTGACATTTCGTTTCAATTGACCTACCCCTTCCCTTCAGACCGAGATCGATACCTTGCCTTCGAGATAGTTTACATTTTGGACCCAAATATCTTGCCATCTTATACTCTCCTCTTTTTCGGAGGACGGCAACCGTTGTGCGGGATCGGGGTAACATCTGTTATATTTGTGATATTAAACCCAGCCGAATTCAATGATCTTACCGCTGATTCTCTTCCTGGACCAGGACCTTTCACAACTACGTCAAGATTCACCATGCCAAAGTCTTCCTTAACCGATGAAAGTTTTTCAGCGGCAACTTGAGCAGCGAAAGGAGTGCTCTTTCTAGAACCTTTAAATCCGCTTCCCCCAGCAGTAGCCCATGCCAATGCATTCCCTTGCCTGTCTGTAATTGTAATAATCGTATTATTAAATGATGCATGCACATGAGCAATACCATCTAAAATATTACGCTTGGTCTTTTTCTTACTACTTTTCGAATCAGTCTTGCTCATAATGTACCCTTATTTTTTAATTGGTCGCTTGGGCCCTTTTCTTGTTCTCGCATTTGTTCTAGTTCTTTGTCCCCGAACGGTTAAACCCCTTCGATGACGTATACCTCGATACGCCCCAAGGTCTGTCAATCTCTTGATATTAATACTTACCTCACGCCTGAGATCACCTTCGATATTAAAATTTGCTACCTCATTTCGTAATTTCTCTAACTCAGATTCGCTCAAATTCTTGACTAAGATAGTTTTATCAATTCCCGCCGAGTCACAAATTATCTCCGCGCGTTTATTTCCTATCCCATAGATTTCTGTCAAAGCAATAACAGTATGCTTTCTGTCAGGTATATTTACCCCTGCTACTCTAGCCATTTATTTCCTCTTTTAAGTTTTAACCCTGTCGTTGTTTATGTCTTGGGTCTATACAAATAACCCTGATAACGCCTTTACGCTTAATTATTCTACAATTCCTGCAAATTTTCTTTACAGACGCCTGAACTTTCATTTCCCAATCACCTCTTTCGCCGTTGGTTTTTTAAATTAGCCTTTTTCATCAATCCTTCATATTGATGGGACATCAAATGAGATTGAACCTGCGCCATAAAGTCCATTACTACCACTACAATAATAAGCAAAGAAGTTCCACCGAAATAAAACGGTACGTTTAATTTCAGAATGAGAAACTCCGGTAACAAGCAGACTGCCGTTATATAAACTGCTCCAGCTGCGGTTAGCCTTGTCATTATATCATCAATGTAACCCGCAGTTTGATCTCCAGGCCTGATTCCTGGAAGAAATGCTCCTGATTTCTTAAGATTCTCTGCCATTTCTTTTGGATTAAAAACCAATGCCGTGTAGAAGAAACAGAAAAAAATGATTGCTATGGCATAAAATAAAACATAAAGAGGTTGGCCTGGCGATAACGTAGCACTTAAATTTTGAAGCCAACCCATCCCATCAGCATTCCCAAACCAACCCGCAATTGTCGCTGGAAAAAGAATAATACTAGACGCAAAGATTGGAGGTATTACTCCGGCCATATTGATTTTAAGGGGCAGATTGGTTGATTGGCCACCAAAACTACCTGCTCTCTGCTGTCTAGCATAATTTACCGGAATTCTTCTTTGTCCTCTTTCTACAAATACTACTAGTGCGGTCACAACAACTGCCAAGACAGCTAATAAAACTAAAAAGAATATCGACAATTCACCAGTTCTTGCAAGTTCTGCGGTACCAGCAATCGCAGAAGGCAGGCCTGCAACTATACCCGCGAAAATAATCATCGAAATTCCATTACCAATTCCGCGTTCCGTAACTTGCTCTCCTAACCACATTAAAAAAAGCGTTCCTGCCACCAAAGTAGAGACACAAGTTATTTTGAAAAATAATCCTGGATTAATTACCAACTGCATTCCTGCAGCCGTTTGCTGCTCGAGCATTATTGATACGCCTATCGCTTGAAATAAGCAAAGAACAACGGTGAAGTACCTAGTATATTGATTGATTTTTCTTCTGCCGGACTCACCCTCCTTTTTTAGCTGCTCTAATTTAGGGTGTACTACCGTTAGGAGTTGCATTATTATTGATGCAGAAATGTAGGGCATAATACCTAAAGCCACTACTGAAAATCTCTCCAACGCTCCACCCGAAAACATATTAAACATATCAACTATAGAGCCTCGTTGTTGCTCAAAAAGGATTTCCAAAGCTAACGGATTTATACCAGGGACTGGAATATGAGTACAAATCCGAAACACTAGAATGGCTCCTAGTAAAAATAAGATTCTTTGCTTCAGTTCTGCTAATTTACCGAAGCCAGAGAAACCCTTTGTAATTTTATCCGATGCTGCTACCATGTCATTCCTCTAGGCTACCACCAGATTTCTCAATCTGCTTAGTAGCGGATTTAGTAGCTTTAATACCAACAAATTTTATTGGCTTTGTAATTTCCCCAGAACCTATTATTTTGACTTTTTTTGTTGCACGTCTTATGAAATTCTCTTTTCTCAGCATCTCAATATCGACTGTTTTAAATTCACTATTTTCAAAAGCATCTAGCCGGAGTTCCTCGCAAAACTTCGCAGTTCTAGACCTGAAGCCATATTTAGGGAGCCTCCTTTGAAGAGGCATTTGACCACCCTCGAAACCTGTTTTATGGAATCCGCCGGAACGTGATTTTTGGCCTTTGTGTCCTCGACCGCACGTTTTACCTAAACCAGAACCGATGCCTCGTCCCTTTCTTTTTGCTGGCTTGTTGGAGCCCTTACCAGGGTGTAAATTATTCAATCTCATTTAACTAACTCATTATTTTCAAAAGGTAAGAAATTTTTTTAATCATGCCTCTGTTGGCGTCAGTATCTTGAACTTCCCTCTCTTGTCCAATTTTCCGTAATCCTAACCCGTAAGCACACGATTTATGGCTAGCTAGTCTACCATTTAGACCCTTGACTAATTTTATATGTAACGTCTTTTCAGTCATAATGTTAGTATTCCTCCAGGGACTCAACTGAAATCCCACGCTTTGCAGCAACGTCTTCAGGAGATAACATGGTACTAAGACCTCCAATCGTAGCCCGCACAACATTAACCGGATTGGTTGTTCCTATACACTTTGCCAATACGTCTGTAACGCCTACTACCTCAAATACCGCGCGCATCGCTCCTCCAGCAATTATCCCAGTTCCAACAGAGGCAGGCTGCATATAGACTTTCGCAGACCCGTGCCTACCCACAACAGCATACTGAAGAGTTCCATTGGTTATTGGCACACTAACCATATTTCTTCTAGCCATTTCCATGGCTTTTTGGATCGCAATAGGCACCTCCCGTGCCTTACCCTTTCCGAAACCTATCATTCCCTGACCATCCCCCACAACCGTTAAGGCTGAAAATCCAAAAATACGTCCGCCTTTAACAACCTTAGCGACTCTATTGACCCCTATCAATTTTTCAAGATAACCCTCACTTGTTTCTGGTATGTTTACATTTGCCATATTTATTTCCCTAAAACTTTAACCCTGCATTGCGAGCCGCATCGGCGAGGGCTTTTACCCTACCGTGAAATCTATAACCAGAGCGGTCAAACACCACTTCAGTGATGCCAGAGGCCTTTGCTCTTTCCGCGATTGTCTCGCCAATCTTTGTAGCAGCCTCTTGATTCCCTAAATGCATGCCCATTGTCTTAAATTGCTTTTCATTTGTCGATGCTGCTACCAAGGTCCTCTTTCCGCTACCATCTATAACCTGCGCATAGATATGCCGAGGACTCCGAAACACACAAAGCCGAGCTAGCTTCCTTTTTCTAATAGCCGCTCTAGTTTTTGTGGCTCGGCGAATTCGCGCTTCTTTTTTCTTAAACATTTTTATGCCTTCTTAGCCTCTTTCTTCACTATTTGCTCATTCTTATAACGAATTCCTTTGCCCTTATAGGGCTCGGGTTTTCTAAACGCCCGAATGTTTGCAGCAACTTGTCCAACTAACTGCTTGTCGATTCCTTTGACGATAATCTCGGTTTGGCTAGGAGTTGTTATCTCTATGCCTTCGGGAATAGGAAAATCCACAGGATGGGAGAAACCCAGCGCTAGGTTCAATATTTTTCCTTTTGTCTGGGCCCTATATCCTACACCTATTACCTCTAATTCATAAAAAAATCCATCCGATACACCTTTAACATTATTAGCCAAAAGTGCTCTGATCGTTCCAGATAACGCCTTCGTTTTTTTTGATTGATCTTTTGTAAGTACTCTCAAGACAGAATCATTTTGCTCTAGATTTAGGCAGTCGGGAATCATCAAGTCCAAAGAACCTTTGGGGCCCTTAACTACAACGGAGCCATCCAGCAGGGATACTTCTACTTTTGAGGGAATATTGATCGGATTGTTACCTATTCTTGACATTATCTTTTATCCTTAATGAACGGTGCAGAGTATTTCCCCGCCTATTCCTTTTTCTCTGGCTTGTTTATCAGTCATCACCCCTTGAGAAGTTGAAATAATAGCTACACCGAGACCACCAATAACTTTGGGTAATTCATTCTTTCCACGATATTCCCGTAAGCTAGGTTTACTTATTCTTTTTATCGACTCAATTACGCCTCTTCCTTGGAAATATTTTAGAGCAACAACGAGGACAGGCTTACCTTCTTCCGATTTGGTTTCAAACCCTGAGATATATCCCTCGGCCTCTAAAACCCTCGCTACAGCAGCTTTTTTTTCCGATCCAGGCATGCTTACTGATTGCTTTAAACGCTGCTGACCATTTCTAATTCTTGTGAACATATCACTCAAAGGATCTTGTAAACTCAAAAGTATCTCTCCTTAATTATTACCAACTGGCTTTAACTAATCCAGGAATATGGCCTTCCATCGCTAGTCTACGTAATTCATTTCTAGATAATCCAAACTTCCTATAAAAACCATGAGGTCGACCGGTTAAGCTACAGCGATTTCTGATTCTGGAAGGACTTGAATCCCTCGGCAACTTTTGAAGTTGCACCCGAGCTTCCTCTTTTTCTTCAAAGCTTTTATTTATATCAGAAATAATCGCCTTAAGCTGTCGCCTTTTCTCTGTGTACTTAACAGTTAACTTTTGTCTTTTTTTGTTTCTGTTTACCATTGCAGCCTTCGCCATAAACCTTACTCCTACGCCTTTAGAGGCAAGTTAAATTTTTCCAACAGAGCACGGCTTTCTGCGTCATTAACAGCTGAGGTGGTAATAGAAATATCTAAACCTCTTATCGCATCAATCTTGTCATAATCAATTTCTGGAAAAATTATTTGCTCTTTAATCCCTAAATTATAATTCCCATAGCCGTCGAAAGATTTACCATTTAACCCTCGGAAATCTCTGATTCTCGGGATGGCAATATTGATTAGTCTATCCAAAAACTCATACATCTTTTCTCGCCTTAGCGTAACTTTTACACCTATCGGCCATCCGTCTCTAATTTTAAACCCCGCTATCGATTTTCGTGAATATGTAACTATTGGCTTCTGCCCACCTATTAAAGTCATATCACTCATAGCACGCTCAACTACTTTCTTATCCGTCACAGCTTCTCCCAATCCCATATTTAAAGTAATCTTCTTAATTTTGGGTACTTGCATTATACTTTTGTAAGAAAACTGCTCGAGCAATTGAGTTCTAATTTCATTAAAATACTTTATCTGAAGTCTTGGAACCTTCTCTTCCTTTGCTTGCTCTTCTTTAACCATCTATAACCTCTCCATTGGACTTAAAGAATCTAACTTTGGTTCCATCTTCCAAGTTTCTGATGCCGACTCTATCAGGTTTATTAGTCACTGGATTGAACAAGCCCACTTTACACTGATTAATAGGCATTTCTTTCTGAACAATACCTCCAGCGATACCTGCTTGGGGATTTGGCTTTGTGTGTCGTTTTACTACATTGATACCATCGACCACGATCATAGATTCGGGCAAGACCTTGGAAACAGATCCCCTCTTGCCTTTATCCTTGCCTGATATGATTATCACATCATCGCCTTTTTTTATTTTTCTCATCTTTATTACTCAGTCATAAACTTTTACAATACCTCGGGTGCCAGAGATACTATACGCATAAATTTTTCGGACCGAAGCTCTCTCGTAACCGGTCCAAATATACGAGTTCCCACTGGATTGAGCTGTTTATCTAACAAAACGGCTGCGTTACCATCAAAACGTATTAAGGACCCGTCCGGCCTCCTTACACCCTTTTTAGTCCTAACAACAACCGCATCAAAGACATCGCCTTTTTTCACTTTCCCTCGAGGGATAGCCTCTTTTATAGTTACTTTAATAACATCTCCTACTCCAGCATATCTACGCTTAGAGCCCCCCAAGACTTTGATACACATCAATCTTCTAGCGCCGCTATTATCGGCAGCTTGCAGGACTGTTTGCATTTGGATCATTTATTCATACCTCCAATTCAAATCTTTTCAGATTTTTTAATCAATTCTTTAAGCTTCCAGCTTTTGTTTTTTGATATAGGCCGACATTCCTCGATTGCAACAATATCTCCTTCTGAACATACCGAACCCTCGTCATGGGCCATCAGTTTACTTGATTTTCTTACAAATTTTCTATAGAGCGGATGCTTTATTCGACGCTCAACCAAAACCAAAATTGTTTTATCCATTTTACAACTTACTACGGTTCCATTTACGCTTCTTGCCCTTTTTTCTGCACTATTCATTAATTTGCCACCTCTGATTTGAGCATATTTAACCTTGTCTTTATGCGAGCGATATCCTTTCTAGTAGATCTAATCTCACTTGATTTAACTGGCTGTCCGCTTCCCTGTTGCATTCTCAAACCGAACTGTTTTTTTCTAAGTTCAATTAATTGTGTATTCAGTTCTTGCTCTGACTTACCTTCATATTGCTTCATTGCGGTCACATTACCTCCCTCGCTGCAAAAACTGTTTTAACTGAGAGTTTTGCGCTTGCCAGCCGTAATGCCTCCCTAGCAACCTCCTCTGACACTCCTTCCATCTCGTACAACACTGCACCGGGTCGAATCTGAGCTACCCAATACTCAACATTTCCCTTGCCTTTTCCTTGTCGAACTTCAAGTGGCTTTTTCGTGATTGGCTTATCAGGAAATGCTCGAATCCATACTTTTGCCCCTCTTTTAACATAACGAGTTATTGCGCGTCTTGCAGCCTCTATTTGCCTCGCCGTAATCCGGCCAGAAGATGTGGCTTTCAAACCAAAGTCTCCGAAACAGATGGTGCTTCCCCTATGGGCTAATCCTCTATTACGCCCTTTCTGCTGTTTCCTAAACTTAGTATTCTTTGGTTGTAACATATGATTTCAATCCTCTCTCATTGCGAAGGTTTGTTCTCGGCTGGGTTCTGACGCACATCGGGAACCTCGTCTTCCTTTGAACCTATGTTACCCTTGAAAATCCAAACCTTAACCCCAATTATTCCGTAAGTTGTAGAAGCCTCGGCAAAACCATAATCGATGTCAGCACGAAGGGTATGAAGAGGAACTCTGCCCTCTCGATACCATTCTGATCTTGCTATTTCAGCACCATTCAGGCGCCCGGAGACATTAATTTTAATTCCTTCGCTTCCTAATCTCATAGCGTTAGAGACAGCCCTTTTCATTGCGCGTCTGAACATTATCCGTCTTTCTAATTGTTGTGCAACAGATTGCGCTACAAGATAAGAGTCTAATTCTGGCTTTCGAATCTCTTCAACGTTTATGTGGGCTGGGATTCCCATTATATCAGATACAGCTTTTCTTAAGACTTCAATATCTTCACCTTTCTTACCAATTACAATTCCTGGCCTCGCAGTATGGATAACAATTCGTGCGGTGTTTGCTGGCCTCTCTATCTGAATTTTACTAACCGAGGCTTGTGAGAGTTTTTTCTTTAAAAAATCTCTGACTTTTAAGTCTGTTAGTAAATATTTAGAATAATCTTTACTTTCCACATACCAAGTGGAGGTCCAGTCTGTTGCAACTCCCAATCTAAATCCATAAGGATGTACTTTTTGACCCATGCTCAGTCCTCCATTACTTCTAAGACAAGAGAAATATGACTGCTGCGTTTAAGAATTTTAGCAGCTCTGCCTCTTGCGCGAGCCCGCCACCTTTTCAAAGTGGGACCCTCGTCAACCCATATAGTAGAGACCTTTAATTCATCAATATCTAAATTATTATTGTGCTCAGCGTTCGCTATGGCTGAATTTAATGCCTTGGAAACAAATTTAGCCGCCTTTTTCTCACTAAAAGTGAGGAGATCAACGGCTTCCTCAACTGGCATCCCTCTTATTTGGTCTGCCACCAATCTCATTTTTTGGGCCGAGATTCTTGCATTTCTTATTTTTGCTGCTACTGCGGTCATTACTTAAACCTTTATTTCGTTTTTTTATCGGCTACATGTCCCCGATAAGTTCTTGTCGGGGAAAACTCGCCAAGTTTATGGCCAACCATATTCTCTGTTACAAATACTGGAATATGTTGCCTTCCATTATAAACCGATATAGTCATACCAACCATATCAGGTGAAATCATAGAACGCCGAGACCAAGTTTTTATTGGCTTTTTATCGTTATTATTTTTCGCTTCTTCCACTTTTTTGACTAAGTGATGGTCTAAATGAGGACCTTTTTTTAGTGATCTTGGCATTTTGGAATATCCTATTTCTTTTTACTTCTTGAACGAACTATAAATTTATCGGTTCTTTTATTAGATCTTGTTTTATGACCTTTTGTAGGAACGCCCCATGGGCTTACAGGGTGTCTACCTCCAGAAGAACGACCCTCACCACCACCGTGTGGATGATCAACTGGATTCATGGCAACTCCTCTTACTGTAGGTCTAATCCCTAACCATCTTTTAGCTCCAGCCTTACCGAAAGATTTAAGAGAATGCTCTGCGTTTCCAACTTCACCAAGAGTTGCCCTACAATCTAAAGGGACTCGTCTCATCTCACCTGACCTTAGACGAAGTGTGGCGGAGTTACCCTCTTTTGCTACAAATTGAACCGAACTACCAGCACTCCTCCCAATCTGCGCTCCTTTCCCAGGTTTCATTTCTACGCAATGTATAATGCTTCCCACCGGAATATTTTTTAGTGGCAAACAATTCCCAATCTGGATCGATGCGTCCGGACCTGATTTTAATGAAGCCCCCATCTCAAGGCCCTTGGGTGCAACAATATAAGATTTAAAACCGTTTTCATAAACCAAAAGAGCAATATGAGCTGTACGGTTTGGATCGTATTCAATACGAGAGACGAGGGCTGGAATACCATCCATTGTCCTCTTAAAGTCAATTAACCTATACCGTTGCTTATGGCCTCCACCTCTATGTCTGACGGTAATTCTTCCAGAATTATTTCTACCAGAACGCTTTGATTGATGTTCCAGTAAACTTTTTTCTGGTTTGCCTTTCCATAAATCTGGTGTTTTGCTAAATACTGCACCTCTTCTTCCAGGGGATGTTGGCTTTGCACGTTTTAATACCATATTCTTACTCCGCCGCCATAAAGTCTATTTCAAAGCCGTCTTTCAAACGAACGAAAGCTTTCTTCCATGCTTTCGTTGAACCAGCTCTTCCTCTGAACATTTTTCGCTTTGCCCTGACCAAAGAAGTGCTGACAGATTTCACTTCTACGTTAAAAGATAACTCTATCGCACTCTTAATCTCAGTTTTCGTTGCGTCATTAAGCACTTCAAAGACGTACTGGTTGCCAAGTTCCGAAACTCTCGCATTCTTCTCAGATAGCCTTGGCCTCACGATAATTTTGTAGAGTCGTTCTTGATTCATATGAGCAAATCCTCAATTTTCTTTACCGCATCGCAAGTAAAAATTAGATTTTCATATTGTATTATCGAAAGCGGATTGAGCTCAGAGACATCTATCACATCAGTAGAGGGTATATTCCTCAGAGATAAAATAGAATTTTCCTCAACTTCAGCAGTCACAAATAGAGCAGAATCAACTTTCAACTGAATTAATAACTCTTTTGCTTTTTTTGTTCTCGGAGCCTCAAAAATTAAATTCTCAATTACAGAAACTCTTTTTTGTCTTAACAACTCTGAGAGCATGGATTTGAGCGCTGTTTTATACATCTTTCTATTGATTTTTTGCCCAAAATTTCTAGGGGTCGCGGCAAAAGTCCGGCCGCCACCTCTCCAAATAGGGCTTCTAGAAGTACCTGCTCGTGCGCGGCCCGTGCCTTTTTGTCGCCAAGGCTTAGCACCTCCACCACTTACCTGTGAACGATTTTTTTGAGCCTTCGATCCCGATCTCCCTCCAGACTGATAAGCCGTAACAACTTGATGAACCAAGGCTTCCCTGTAATCAACTGCGAAAATACTGTCAGCCAAAGTTATCTCTCGCTTTTTACTAGTATTTTGAACCGTTAATACTGTCCCCATCATTCTTTACCTTTCGCCTTAACAGAACTTGTTATTTCGATTAAAGAACCTTTAGCGCCTGGTGTTGATCCTTTTAATAAGATAACGTTCTTTTCTTTGTCGATTCTGATCACTTCTAATTTTTGCATGGTTCTTTTTTTATTACCCATTTGGCCGGCCATTTTTTTTCCTTTGAAGACCCGGCCAGGAGTTTGACATTGTCCAATGGAGCCGGCTACTCTGTGCGAAAGAGAATTTCCGTGAGTTGCGTCCTGCATACTAAAGTTATGCCTCTTAACCGTGCCAGCGAAACCTTTTCCAATTGTAATGCCTGATGTGTCAACGAATTGGCCCTCTGAGAAGATATCAACCCTGAGTTCTTTGCCTATTTCTAAACCTGATATTTGCGTCTCAGTAACTTTAAATTCTTTAAAACCCTTGGCAGTTTCAAGTTTTGCCTTTTTTAGCTCTCCAATCATAGGCCGCTCTAAACGGCTTGTTAACTGTTTTCCGTAAGCTATCTGCACAGCAATATATCCATCAGTTTCAATAGTTTTTAAACGAGAAATAAAATTACCATGAACACATATAACTGTGACCGGTACTGAATTACCGCTATCCTCAAAGATCCTGGTCATTCCCTGTTTTATTCCAATTAATCCTAATTTCATTTTTATTCCTAATTCAGCTTTATTTGAACGTCTACGCCAGCCGCTAAATCGAGTTTCATTAGTGCGTCAACAGTTTTATCAGTCGGGTTCACGATATCTAAAAGCCTTTTGTGCGTTCTTATCTCATACTGATCTCTAGCATCTTTATTTACATGAGGAGAAATTAAAACTGTAAATCTTTCTTTTTTTGTCGGCAATGGAATTGGTCCTTTGATTTGCGCCCCAGTCCGTCTAGCCGTTTCGACTATTTCTCTGGTTGATTGATCAATCAACCTATGATCGAATGCTTTCAACCTTATTCTTATTGTATTCTCACTCATAATTTCGATCTCATTAGATTAAATTGCACTCTTTGTTCTGAACCCAAATTTTTCAAGAACGTTTATTGGGGCATTTTCATAATGAGAAAACTCCATCGAAAACGTTCCTCTACCTTTTGTTAACGATCTTATCTCTGTTGCGTAGCCAAACATTTCTGCCAAAGGAACATCACAACGAATCAATAAGCCAGCCACTGACTCGCCTGTCCCTTTAAGTATCCCCCTTCTCTTATTTAAGTCACTACTTAATACGCCTTGATATTCTATGGGGGTATTTATTTCCACCTCCATGACGGGCTCCAAAAGACAAGGTTTAGCTTGCGAAACTGCCTTTTTAAAGGCCATAGAAGCTGCTACTTTAAAAGCCATTTCTGTGGAATCCACTTCATGGAAGCTACCACCTGTTACCACTACGGAAATATCAACTAGTTCAAACCCCGCTAAAACACCATCCCTTAAGGCTTCTTCAATTCCAATCTTTATCGTTGGTAAAAATTTATTTGGTATAGTCTCTTCGCCGATATCAGTATCAAACTTAAATCCCTGCCCTCTGGCAAGTGGAGCCACATCTACAGTTACACTACCATAGTGCCTTTTATCACCTATTAGCCTGTTGAATTCTTCTTTAATACTGATCGCTTCTGTTGAAACTGTCTCACGATATGAAACCTGCGGGCTTCCGATATTAGCATCAACTCCAAACTCTCGTTTCATTCTATCGATTGTTATATCGAGATGTAATTCACCCATACCAGACACCAACGTTTGGGTCGAGTCTTTATCTTCACTGATTTGCAATGAAGGATCCTCTAGTGCTAATTTCTTAAGGGCGTCTCCCATTTTCGCCTGATCCCCTATCGTGGCAGGCTCAATTGCAACCGATATGACTGGCTTAGGAGCACGAATGGTTTCTAGTGCAATTATTTCTTTTGGGTCACACAAAGTGGTTCCAGTTTGCACATGTTTCAAACCTACAGCTGCCACAATATCTCCTGCGGAGACTTCTTTAATATCTACTCTACTATTTGCATGCATTTGGAGAATCCGATTAACCTTTTCTTTTTTATTACTTAAAGCGTTTACTACCAAATCTCCGCGCCTTATTTTACCCCTGTAGACTCTTAGAAAAGATAGTGTACCTACAAATGGATCAACTAAAATTTTAAAGACTAATGCAGCAAAAGGACCGCCATCGTCTTGGGTTATAGTGTTACTCTCTCCACTATCCGAAAAAGTTACATTTGGAATGTCGCCTGGCGCTGGCAAATAGTCTACAACTCCGTCTAAGATTGCTTGGACGCCTTTATTCTTGAAGGCAGAGCCACAGATAACTGGTACCAGATCATTAGCAAGAGTCAAAATTCTTAGCCCACTTTTAATCTCTTCTGAACTTAAACAACCTTCCTCTAGATATCTTTCTGTCAGCTCATCCGATGCCTCCGCAGCGATTCCCTCTAGTTCTGATCTCAACTTCAATGATTGCTCTTTTAATTCTGCAGGAATTTCTCTGCTAGTAATTTTAACCCCTAGAGAAGGCTCATCCCAATAAAGAGCTTTCATACCAATCAAGTCGACCACCCCATCAAAAGAAGCTTCATTCCCTATTGGAATTTGTATAGGTAAGGGCTTACCCCCTAACTTATCCTTAATCTGGTCAATAACTCTGTAGAAATTGGCTCCCGTCCGGTCCATTTTATTTACAAAAGCTATTCTTGGCACATCAAATTTATCGGCCTGTTTCCAAACAGTTTCTGACTGAGGTTCAACACCGCCCACCGCACAAAACACAGCCACTGCTCCATCCAAAATCCTAAGTGAACGCTCCACTTCTATTGTAAAGTCCACGTGACCAGGGGTGTCTATTATGTTAATCCTGTGCCTCTCGTACTGATTACTAATACCAGCCCAGAAGCAGGTGGTTGCAGCTGAAGTTATAGTAATTCCCCTTTCTTGTTCTTGCTCCATCCAATCCATAGTTGCCGCACCATCGTGAACCTCGCCCATTTTATGCGAAATACCTGTATAAAAAAGAATCCTCTCAGTAGTGGTAGTCTTACCTGCATCTATATGGGCCATAATACCGATATTTCGACAATTTTTTAGTGGAGTTACACGAGACACAGCTTCACCCACTACCAACGATAATGTGAAAAGGCTCTATTAGCCTCAGCCATTTTATGGGTATCTTCGCGTTTTTTTACGGCATTCCCTCGGTTATCAAAGGCTTCTAATAACTCGCCTGCAAGCCTTTCACCCATAGACTTTTCGCTTCTCTTTCTGGCAGCATCGACAAGCCACCTCATGGCTAATGCGAGTCGACGGTCTGGTCTAACTTCCACTGGAACTTGATACGTTGCGCCCCCTACTCGTCTAGATTTGACCTCGACTCTGGGTTCGACGTTATTAAGTGCTTCTTTAAAAGCTTCTAACTCAGAATCATGTCCTTTCTGCGAGACGATTTGAAGTGCTCCGTAGACTATTTTTTCAGCTACCGACTTCTTACCGGCTGTCATTACAATGTTTATGAATTTCGCAATAACCTTATCACCGTATTTCGGATCGGGCAGAATATTTCTTTTCGCGGGCGTTCTACGTCTCGACATATTATTAAAAGTTCCTTAATTAAGCTTTAGGGCGCTTAGCCCCATATTTGGAGCGTCCCTGCTTTCTATCATTCACTCCAGATGTGTCTAAAGTTCCCCTGACCGTATGGTAACGAACACCAGGTAAATCTTTTACCCGGCCCCCTCTTATTAAAATTACAGAGTGTTCTTGAAGATTATGTCCTTCGCCCCCAATATATGTTGTGACCTCCTGGCCATTAGTTAATCTAACTCTAGCCACCTTCCGCAGGGCCGAATTCGGTTTTTTCGGGGTGGTAGTATATACACGGGTACATACCCCTCTTTTTTGAGGACTAGCCTCGAGAGCAGGGACATTGCTTTTTTTAGTCTGTTTTTTTCGCGGCTTTCTAACCAACTGATTTATTGTTGCCATTTTAAAATCTCTATAGTTATCTTAAACTCCAAGAACGTCTTGCCATACTTCTTTTTTAGCTCTCAAACCGTTGCGCTAAAAACCGTTAAGTAGAACAAAAAAACCCCACCGGAGCGGGGGATTATACCCCTAATTAGATCAATTTCAAACCAATTTAAGCGCTTTTGGTAGACGCAGTCGGATCGGGAGAATCGTTATCATTTGAACCGGTTTCTGCTGAGGCTTGAAGCTCAGCAATCAATTCAGCGTTTAACTCATCTTCACTAACCGCAACATCTTGTTTTTTCCTATCCTTATGATAAGCATAACCGGTGCCGGCTGGTATCAAACGACCGACTATTACGTTTTCTTTCAGCCCTCTCAACTCATCCTTCTTACCGGTAACTGACGCTTCTGTTAATACTCTTGTGGTTTCTTGGAAAGATGCTGCAGATATGAAGGATTCCGTAGCCAGTGAAGCTTTCGTTATTCCAAGCAACATTTGTTCTCCGATGGCTTCCACACCACCCTCACCTAAAACTTTTTCATTCTCTTCAACAAAATGCTCTCTTTCAATTTGTTCTCCTTTCAAAAATCCAGTATCCCCAGCGTGCTTAATTTCAACTTTTCGTAGCATCTGTCGCACAATTACCTCAATGTGCTTTTCATTTATGCTTACTCCTTGAAGTCTATATACTTCTTGAACCTCATTAACAATGTAGTTTGTCAATGCCCTCACACCTCTTAACCGAAGGATATCATGAGCATCCGCTGGCCCGTCACAAATAACTTCACCTTTTTCAACTTGCTCGCCCTCAAATACCGTGACTTGCCTCCACTTAGGAATGAGTGTTTCAAATGTTTCATTGTCTTTATTCGTAATTACTAATCTCTGCTTGCCTTTTGTATCTTTTCCAAAAGAGACAAGCCCCGAGGCCTCCGCAAGAACGGCTGGATCTTTTGGTCTTCTTGCTTCAAAAAGATCAGCAACTCTGGGTAAACCACCGGTAATATCCCTCGTTTTTAAAGACTCTTGCGGAACACGGGCCACAACATCACCAACTAGAACTTCTTGTCCATCAGACACGGTAACGATCGCGTTTGGTGGCAGAAAATAATTAGCTGGCACATCCGTCCCCGGGATATTTTGACTGTCTCCAGATTTATTATTGATTTTTATTGCAGGCCTCATGTCCTTCGAAGACAGGCCACGTTGCTTCATATCAGTTACAACTAAACTTGATAAGCCGGTTATATCATCTTGTTGACGAGTAACTGTAACGTTATCCTCCATATCAGCAAATGCAGCTACGCCATTTAATTCGGTAATAATTGGCTTAGTATGAGGGTCCCAAGAGGCTACAATTTGTCCGGCACTGACAGACGCACCATCCGCTACTACTATTAGGGAACCATACGGTACTTTATGTCTTTCTCGACTTCTCCCGCTGCCATCATTTATGACTAATTCTCCAGATCGAGAAACGGCAACAAAATTTCCATCTGCTTTTGCAACAGTCTTAAGATTAACAAATTTAATATTACCTCCCGATTTAATTTCAACACTATTGTTTGCGGCCGCTCGAGAGGCTGCCCCTCCGATATGAAATGTTCTCATTGTGAGTTGAGTACCTGGCTCTCCGATTGATTGCGCTGCAATTACTCCAACCGCTTCTCCTCTACCAGCAATCTGACCTCTTCCCAAATCCCTTCCATAACAAGTTGAACAGACACCATACTTCGTCGCACAAGTTATAGCTGACCGAACCACTACCTCGTCAGCCCCATTTTCATCTAAAAACGCGACATCTTTTTCTTCTATTAAAGTGCCAGCTGGTAAAAGCACCTTATCTTCACCTGGTTTAAGGACATCTTGCGCAGTAACCCTACCCAAAATACGATCACCAAGAGCTTCTATAACATCGCCACCCTCAATAATCGGAGTCATTAAAACACCTTCTTCAGTCCCACAGTCATACTCGGTAATTACTAAATCTTGAGCTACATCTACCAATCGACGGGTCAAATATCCAGAATTCGCTGTTTTTAGAGCGGTATCAGCTAGCCCTTTTCTAGCCCCATGGGTCGATATAAAGTATTGTAAGACGTTCAATCCCTCTCGAAAATTAGCTGTTATGGGTGTTTCAATAATTGAACCATCCGGTTTAGCCATCAAACCTCTCATCCCTGCTAGTTGTCTGATCTGGGCTGCTGAACCCCTTGCCCCGGAATCAGCCATCATAAATATAGAGTTAAAAGAATCCTGCTTGACTTCAACATCGTCTTTATCTTTTACCGTCTCAGTACCCAGTTTATCCATCATTGCCTTGGCTACTTGATCATTTGTAGTAGACCAAATATCTACCGTTTTATTATATCGTTCCCCTGTTGTGACCAAACCGGAGGCATATTGCTCTGCGATTTCATTAACCTGCTCTTCCGCCGAACGAATTATTTGTTGCTTGTCCTCTGGTACGACCATGTCGTCTACTCCAATCGAAACACCTGCACGAGTTGCATGATGAAATCCGGCATACATGAGCTTATCGGCAAAAATGACCGACTTTTTCAAACCTAAGGCTCGGTAACAGGAATCAAACATTTGAGAAATGGCTCTCTTGTTCAATGGCTTATTTACCAAAGAAAAGGGCAAACCTTTTGGAAGAAGTTTAGATAAAATGGCTCTGCCTACAGTAGTTTCAATAATCTCTTTTTTGGTAGCTTCATGACCGTCATCAGAATTAAAAATGACATTCATTCTCACTTTACATTTTGCATGAAGGCTTGCGGCCCCAGTTTCATAAGCTCTATGAGCCTCATCTACATTGGAAAATATCATTCCACTACCCGTTGCACTAGCGGATTCCCGGGTCATGTAATAAAGACCTAGGACGACATCTTGGGTAGGCACTATTATAGGATCTCCGTTGGCGGGCGAGAGAATGTTGTTCGTAGACATCATCAGAGTCCTAGCCTCTAATTGCGCTTCAATCGATAGTGGAACATGCACTGCCATTTGATCTCCATCAAAATCGGCATTAAAAGCTGTGCACACCAAAGGGTGAAGTTGAATTGCTTTACCTTCTATTAAAACCGGTTCAAAGGCTTGAATACCTAACCTGTGTAATGTTGGAGCCCTGTTAAGTAAAACTGGGTGCTCTCTTATGACTTCTTCAAGTATATCCCAGACTTCGGTACCCTCTTTCTCAACTAATTTCTTTGCTGCTTTGATAGTGGTAGCTAGACCGCGACTTTCTAACTTACTAAAAATAAATGGTTTGAATAATTCAAGTGCCATCTTTTTTGGTAAGCCGCACTGATGAAGCTTTAACGTGGGACCGACCACGATTACGGATCTTCCGGAATAATCAACCCTTTTACCTAAGAGATTTTGTCTAAACCTTCCTTGTTTACCTTTTATCATGTCAGCTAGAGATTTTAAAGGTAATTTATTTGAACCAGTTATTGCCCTGCCCCGACGCCCATTATCAAGTAACGCATCCACTGACTCCTGTAACATGCGCTTCTCATTTCTAACAATAATATCAGGTGCATTTAGTTCAAGTAGTCTCTTTAATCTATTATTACGATTAATAACTCTTCTATATAGATCATTGAGGTCTGATGTTGCAAATCTACCACCGTCTAGAGGAACAAGCGGGCGTAGCTCCGGCGGTAGAACCGGCAATACTTTAAGAACCATCCAATCTGGAACATTACCAGATTTCTGGAAGGCCTCTAAAAGTTTCAGTCGTTTAGTAAATTTTTTGATTTTTGTTTCGGAATTAGTTTTAGGCAGCTCTTCCCGTATAGTTTCTATTTCATCCGATAGACTTACAAATTTAAGAAGCTCCAGAATCGCTTCTGCCCCCATTTTAGCCTCAAACTCGTCACCCCAATGTTCTACTGCCTCCAGATATCCTTCCTCCGACAGGAGTTGACCTTTTTCCAAGTCAGTCATTCCTGGCTCTATTACTGCATATGCCTCAAAGTAGAGAACTCTTTCGATCTCACGTAGGGTCATATCTAATAGCAATCCCATTCGTGAAGGTAAGGATTTCAAAAACCATATATGAGCAACAGGACTCGCTAGCTCTATGTGCCCCATTCGCTCTCTTCTAACTTTTGTCAAGGTAACTTCCACACCACATTTCTCACAAACTACGCCTCTATGCTTTAGCCTTTTATATTTACCGCACAAACATTCATAGTCTTTAGTTGGCCCAAATATTTTTGCGCAAAAAAGACCATCTCTTTCAGGTTTAAAAGTTCTGTAGTTGATAGTTTCAGGTTTTTTGACTTCACCGAAAGACCATGATCTAATCTTCTCTGGCGAGGCAAGACCAATACTTATCGCGTCGAACTCATCCATGTGCCCCTGGTTTTTTATAAGGTCTAGTAAGTCTTTCACTATTTTGTCTCCTAGTTCTCCATTGTATGGTTAACAAAACTTCTCGTATTTAATCAGTCTTGGTCGAGTTCAATGTCTATTGCTAGCGATCTCATTTCTTTCAATAAAACATTAAACGATTCCGGCATGCCAGCGTCAATTTTAGGTTCACCGTCTACAATATTTTTATACATTTTAGTGCGTCCATTGACGTCGTCTGATTTAACAGTCAACATTTCCCTAAGAGTATAGGAAGCCCCATAAGCCTCAAGCGCCCAGACTTCCATCTCTCCAAACCTCTGTCCTCCAAACTGTGCCTTTCCGCCAAGAGGTTGTTGTGTCACTAAGCTATAAGGACCTGTCGATCTCGCGTGCATTTTATCATCGACAAGATGATTCAATTTTAGCATATACATGTAGCCAACTGTGACTTCTCTCTCTAAAAGCTCTCCAGTTCTTCCATCTCTCAGTTTCATCTGTCCAGACTCAGGGAGCCCTGCTAATTTGAGCATAGTTCTGATTTGCTTCTCTTGAGCACCGTCAAAAACTGGGGTGGCCATCGGAACTCCTCTTTTTAAATTATGGCTGAGGGCGATAATTTCATCGTCAGATAAAATATCCAAATTTTCTTGTTTTCCAGTTGTGTTATATATATCTTCCAGAAGGAACCTTAATTCCTTTGCGGAGTCGCTTTTAACCGAATCCACGACTTTACTAATCTTAGCCCCCAATCCTTTAGCTGCAAATCCTAAATGCGTTTCCAAAACTTGTCCTACATTCATTCTAGATGGAACCCCTAATGGATTTAATACGATATCTACCGGTGTTCCGTCTTGCATATACGGCATATCTTCAACTGGTACTATCATTGATACGACTCCCTTGTTGCCGTGCCTACCAGCCATTTTATCACCTGGTTGCATAACTCTTTTTACAGCGAGGTAAACCTTAACCATTTTAAGAACACCCGGAGCTAGGTCATCTCCTGAGGTGATTTTCTGACTTTTTTCGTCAAGTTCACGTCTAAATTCCTTTCTGTGGCCTTCGAGCTGAGAAAACAGTTGCTCTAGCTGCTGATTACCTTCAAGTGTATCTAATTCAATGTCAAACCATTTTTTTTTGTCGATCTGATTTAATAAGTCAGGATCTAACGTAACTCCTGCCTTCGCAGGTTGGGGTCCTTTTTTGAGTTTTCTTCCTATCATTAGTTTCGCAACCCGTTGATAAATATCATCTTCAAGGATTTTTAATTTATCCATCAGATCTTTTCTTGCCAATGCAATGTCAGACTCTTCTATTTCCTTTGCCCTGGCGTCTTTTTCGATGCCATCACGAGTAAAAACTTGTACGTCAATTACTGTTCCACTCATCCCTGAGGGGACCCTCAAAGAGGTATCTTTGACATCAGATGCTTTTTCTCCAAAAATTGCTCTGAGAAGCTTTTCTTCAGGAGTGAGTTGCGTCTCGCCTTTAGGTGTAACTTTTCCGACCAAGATATCACCAGGAGCAACTTCAGCCCCGATGTAGACGATACCTGCCTCATCTAATTTTCTTAGGGCGCTCTCGCTTACATTTGGAATATCAGAAGTTATCTCTTCAGAACCAAGTTTTGTATCTCTCGCAACACAAGCCAATTCCTCAATGTGTATGGAAGTAAATCTATCTTCTGCCACCACCCTTTCTGAGATAAGTATAGAATCTTCAAAGTTGTAACCATTCCAAGGCATAAATGCCACCAACATATTCTGGCCCAAAGCAAGTTCGCCTAAATCTGTCGAGGGGCCATCTGCCAACACATCTCCAGCCGAAATAATATCCCCTTTTTTGACGAGAGGAGTTTGATTAATACAGGTGTTTTGATTGGAGCGGGTGTACTTCGTAAGACTATAGATATCAACACCCGGCTCTCCCAGTTTTGTTTCTTCGTCATTCACCCTAACAACAATTCTGCCAGCATCAACGTAGTAGATTTCACCTCCTCTTCGAGCAACTGCTGTTACCCCAGAATCACCCGCAACCACTCTTTCAATTCCTGTACCAACAAGAGGCTTTTCTGCTTTTAGTGTGGGCACAGCCTGACGCTGCATATTAGAACCCATGAGTGCCCTATTAGCATCATCGTGCTCCAAAAAGGGAATTAGAGCTGCCGCAACCGAAACAATTTGTCTAGGAGAAACATCAATATAATCAACCTTTTCAGAAGGCGCTAACAAAAATTCGTTTTGATGCCTCGCAGAAACTAGATTATCGACGAACATACCATCAGTGTTTATTGCAGCGTTAGCTTGAGCAATCGTAAATTGACCTTCTTCAATGGCCGATAGATAGTGTATCTGATCTGACACTTTTCCATCAGCTACCTTTCTATAAGGCGTTTCCAAGAAACCATACTCATTTGTTCGAGCATAAACAGCCAATGAGTTGATAAGTCCGATATTAGGACCCTCAGGCGTTTCAATTGGGCAGACTCTACCGTAATGAGTGGGATGCACGTCTCTTACCTCGAAACCAGCTCTTTCGCGAGTTAAACCACCGGGCCCTAAAGCTGACACTCTCCTTTTATGTGTTATTTCGGATAGCGGATTATTTTGATCCATAAACTGTGATAACTGACTAGAACCAAAAAATTCTTTAATAACCGCAGAAACCGGTTTTGCATTAATAAGGTCTTGAGGCATGTATCCCTCTGATTCAACCAAACTTAATCTTTCTTTAACAGCTCTTTCCACCCTGACTAAACCCACTCTAAATTGATTTTCTGTCATTTCTCCAACGCTTCTAACGCGCCTATTTCCAAGGTGGTCTATGTCATCTACTGTGCCTTTACCATTCCTAATATCAATTAAACACTCTAAAGTTTCTATAATATCTCTCTCATCCAACGTGGATGGACCTTGAACTTCATCTCTTCCCAATCTCCTGTTAAACTTCATTCTACCCACTGCTGATAATTCGTAACGGTCTTCACTGAAGAAAAGATTGTTAAATAAGTTTTCGGCAGCCTCCTTTGTCGGCGGCTCTCCTGGACGCATCATTCGGTAAATCTCTACTTGGGCATCAAGAATTGAGGTCGTGGTATCTATCGTTAAAGTATCCGATATGTATGCACCCTGATCCAACTCATTTGCATATATGGTCGAGATGTCCTTGATTTCAGTCTCACTTAAACGTTCTAGTAACTCTTCGGTTATTTCTTCATTAGATTGGAAAAGAATCTCTCCAGTCTCCTCGTTAATTATATCTTGAGAAATTATTTTACCTATGAGAAAAGAACGAGGAACACTGATTTCTGACACTCCCTTCTTCTCAATTTCTTTAGTGTGTCGCGCAGTTACCCTCCTTCCCGCCTCCACTAAAACATTTCCATTCTTATCGAGCAAATCAAAATCAAGGGTTTCGCCTCGAAGTCGTTCCGGCACCAATGAAAATTTTACTTCGTCCTTGTCGAGGATAAAATTATCTTGCTCAAAAAAAGTAGACAATATTCTTTGGTTATTCATGCCAAGAGCCCTAAGTAAGACTGTAGCGGGTAATTTTCGTCTTCTATCGATTCGTACGTATACGTGATCTTTTGGGTCAAATTCAAAATCTAACCATGAACCTCTGTAGGGTATTATTCTTGCAGAAAACAATAATTTTCCGGAAGAATGTGTTTTACCTCGATCGTGATCGAAGAAAACACCAGGGGAACGATGCAATTGAGAAACGACCACCCTTTCGGTTCCATTTATAACGAATGTACCGTTGTCGGTCATAAGAGGAATTTCTCCCATATAAACTTCCTGCTCACGGACATCTTTAATTAGCTTTTCCGATCCCGATTCTTTGTCAAATATTATCAGTCTTACTATTACTCGTAGAGAAGAGGCATAAGTAGATCCTCTGATTTGACACTCTTTAACATTAAATACAGGTGGGCTCAATTTATACTCTACATACTCCAAGCGCGCATTACCTGAGTAACTCTCGATTGGAAACACTTGCCGGAAAGCTGCATGAAGTCCAAAATTCCCTCTGTCATCACTTTTTATCTCAGATTGCAAGAATTTTGCGTACGAATTAATTTGAGTCTCAAGTAAATAAGGAATCTCTTTAATGGACTCTGTACTACTAAAGTCTTTTCTGATCCGTTTTTTTTCAGTATAGGAATAGGTCATAGGTTTTTATTTCCTTGGTGGTGTAGTTATAGAAACAGGTCAAGCATTTTTTCAAATTCAAACAAGCACCTTGTTTCTACCAACATTATCAGTGTCAATTGCATTAAAAACTAATAGAGCAAAACCCTACTTTAGCTCTGTTGAAGCACCCGCTTCTTCTAGTTGTTTTTTTATTTCTTCCGCTTCTGATTTCGGGGCAGCCTCTTTAACAGTAGCGGGTGCTCCCTCAACCATCTCTTTGGCCTCCTTCAAACCTAATCCAGTGATTGCACGGATTGCCTTAATAACCGCTACTTTATTTTCTCCAAAGCTTGTCATTACGACGTCAAATTCATCCTTAGCGGCCTCGGCTTCACCATCCCCGGCTGCTGCAACGGCAACAGGTGCTGCAACCGCTGCCGCCGCAGATACACCCCATTTTTCCTCTAGTTCCGACACTAGATCAGTTACTTCCAATATTGACATATTGCTCAAAGTTTCAATTAAATCTTCTTTTGAAACGGCCATCTTTATTTCTCCTACAATTTAATATCGTTTAAAATTTTTTCTGCAACAAATTTAATCAGCGGGCTTCTCTAAAGCTCCTTTTTTATTTACCAATAATCTCACCACTAGAGAAGGAGGCTCTTTCAGTAATCGAACCAACCCGGTTTGAGGCTGAGTGAGAAGTGATAATAGTTGAGCCCGAGCCTCGTCCATGGTAGGCAGACTGGCCAAAACATCTAGGTCTGCCCCAGGCCTCACTTCCCCAGAAAAAGCTATCACCTTGGCAATTAGGCGGTCATTAGATTTAGTAAACTCTTTAACTAATCTGGCACCTGCCCCAGGATCTTCCGAGGATACGATATAAAGCAAAGGCCCGACCAAACTATCGGCCATAGTCTCATGCTCGGTTCCTTTGACCGCTCTTTTTGCGAGCGTATTTTTTAAGACTTTTACAACAACTCCGCTCTCCCGGGCTTTTCTTCTCAGATCGGTCATTTGAGAGACGGTTAAACCTGTATAATCGGCAGCAACAATAGAACCGCTGTCCATGAAATAGTCATGAACTTTAGAAACCACATTCTTCTTCTCTTCAAAACTCAAACCCATTATTTTATCACTCCATCGTTGCTAATTGCGTTTCTTAACCATTTTCAGTCGACGTATATTCAAATTTTTGCTAACTATGGGCACGTCTACGGAGGCAAAGCTTTATTAATTGGTAAGCCTACGGTCTTAGAACAGCTGTTTTATCTATTACTTAATCCTCTAAAATTTCTTACGTGACTGTTAATCATTTTAATTCACCACGGCTACAGAGTTTTCATCCACTCTAATTCCAGGACCCATCGTTGTAGAAAGGCTTATAGACTTGATGTAAGTACCTTTCGAAGTACTTGGTTTAGCCTTTTTTAGGTCAGAAATTACTGCTTCTAAATTATCAATTAGGTGAGGAACATCGAAAGACTTTTTGCCAATACTACAATGAATTATTCCGCCTTTATCGGCCCGATATTGCACTTGACCTGACTTAGCATTTTTTACAGCATCCGCGACCGAATTTGTCACGGTGCCAACTTTAGGGTTAGGCATCAATCCTCTCGGCCCAAGAATTTGTCCCAGTTGACCTACTAATCTCATTGAAGCAGGTGTCGCTATAACAACGTCAAAGTCTAAATTGCCTTTTTTAATATCTTCTGCTAAATCCTCAAACCCTACGATATCAGCCCCAGCTTCACTACCCGCTGTAGCTGCATCCCCTTCCGCAAAAAGCGCAACTTTAACGGACTTACCCGATCCATGAGGCAAAATCGTAGAGCCTCTAACAACTTGATCAGATTTCTTAGGGTCTATCCCGAGATTAATCGCAACATCGACTGATTCATCAAATTTGACTCCTTCGATTTTCTTTAAGATATCCAGAGCGTCTTTTAGACTCACGGAACTCTCTGTATTAGGGTCAATAATTTCAGACATTTTTTTTATTCTTTTCGATATCTTTGCCACGCTTAAACTCCCTCTACCTCAATACCCATACTCCTAGCTGTACCAGCAATAGTTCTAACCGCGGCGTCTAGATCTCCTGCGGTCAAATCACCCTCCTTTGTTCGTACAATATTTTCTAACTGTTCACGATTTACCTTACCTACCTTCTCAATATGGGGAACCCCACTTCCCTTTTCTAAGCCCGCGGCTTTCTTCAACAAAATGGAAGCTGGTGTGCTTTTTGTTTCAAATGTGAAGCTTTTGTCACTGAATACTGTTATAACTACGGGCACTGGCATACCAGCGTCCATTTCTTGTGTTTTTGCGTTAAATGCCTTACAAAAATCCATAATGTTAAGGCCGTGCTGACCCAGTGCCGGCCCAACTGGGGGGCTAGGATTTGCCTTGCCAGCCGGAACTTGGAGCTTAATAAAAGTTTCAATTTTTTTTGCCATTTTACTTTCTCAGACTGAACTATTAATCTTTACTGACTTGACTAAACTCTAATTCAACAGGCGTTGAGCGGCCAAATATAGTAACCGCCACTCTCAACTTGCTTTTTTCATAATTGACTTCTTCAACCACACCGTTGAAATCTGCAAAAGGCCCATCTATGACTCGGACCACCTCTCCAACCTCAAAAAGAACTTTAGGTTTAGGTTTAGCAGCTCCATCACTAATTCTATCTAATATAACTCCAACCTCTTTACTCGGTATCGGGCTTGGCCTGTCACTTGAACCACCAATAAAACCCATTACCTTGGGACAACTTTTTACTAGATGCCACGAATCGTCATCCATAACCATTTCAACAAGTACATATCCAGGAAAAAATTTCCGATCACTTTTCCTTTTTTGCCCGTCTTTCATTTCAACAACTTCTTCAGTGGGTACTAAAATTTGGCCGAATTTATCATTCATACCCTCCAGCCTTATTCTATCTTCCAGTGACCTTTTAACCTGATTTTCGTAACCCGAGAAAGCGTGTACAACATACCAATTCAAATTCATTACGGCCACCATAGTTAAAATAATCTAAATCACAAAATTAACGAGACTGCTTAAAACTAAGTCCAAGAGCCATAAAATTATTGCAAAAATTACCACAACAACCAAAACAACTAGTGTAGTCTGACTCGTTTCCTGCCTCGTCGGCCAAACAACCTTTTTTATTTCATTCTGGGCGGCTTTTAAAAACCCAAGTGTATTTTGCCCTCCTGCGGTAGAGCTATATAACAATAAAGCGATACCTAGTGCCACAATGAGAGCGACAATTCGATACAAGTCGGAGATCTCACTGTAGTAGTAAAATCCAACAATGCCAATGCCCAACATCGTAAGGGCCGCTATAATTTTTAGAACGTCCGTTGTTCCTTGACTGTCAATTTTTGTTTCCATCACTAGTTCCATTTCGAGCAGGCCAGGAGGGAATCGAACCCCCAACCTGCGGTTTTGGAGACCGCCGCTCTGCCAATTGAGCTACTGGCCTTGATACCTCTTATGCAATAATTTTAGCGACCACACCGGCGCCTACTGTGCGACCCCCTTCGCGAATCGCGAATCTAACACCCTCTTCCATAGCTATAGGAGCTATTAATTTTACAGTCATTTTTATATTATCTCCTGGCATCACCATTTCTACATTTTCGGGCAATTCGACTGCACCGGTAACATCAGTTGTCCGGAAATAGAATTGTGGTCTATAGTTTGAAAAAAATGGGGTATGCCTGCCGCCCTCTTCCTTTGATAATATGTAAACTTCTGCCTCAAAATGAGTATGAGGATTTACTGAGCCTGGTTTGCACAAAACTTGACCTCTCTCTACCTCTTCCCTTTTCGTTCCTCTCAATAAAACACCTACATTGTCTCCTGCCTGGCCTTCGTCTAGTAGCTTTCGAAACATTTCAACCCCAGTGCATGTCGTTTTCTGGGTATCTTTAATTCCAACAATTTCGATTTCCTCACCCACAACTACCTTTCCACGCTCAATCCGCCCAGTAACAACCGTTCCTCTTCCACTGATTGAAAAAACATCTTCAATTGGCATTAAAAAAGGCTGGTCAACTGGTCGTTCAGGAATTGGAATGAAGTCATCCATAGCAGCTACTAGCTCATGAATGGCTTTACTTCCGATATCACTATCGTCGCCTTCGACAGCTTTGAGGGCACTACCTTTGATTATTGGAGTATCATCACCTGGGAATTGATATAGATCTAAAAGCTCCCTGATCTCCATTTCAACTAGTTCAACTAACTCATCATCATCAACTTGGTCGGCTTTATTTAGAAAAACGACTATCTTCGGTACTCCTACCTGTCTAGCCAAAAGGATATGTTCTCTCGTTTGAGGCATAGGGCCATCTGCCGCGCTACACACCAAGATAGCCCCATCCATTTGGGCTGCTCCAGTAATCATGTTTTTCACATAATCGGCGTGCCCTGGGCAATCCACATGAGCGTAATGCCTTGCATCACTTTCGTACTCCACGTGGGCCGTAGCGATCGTGATCCCTCTTTCTCTTTCCTCAGGTGCGTTATCAATCTGATCGTAGGCCTTGGTCTCTCCTCCATGTTTGGATGCTGAAACCATTGTTAAAGCCGCAGTCAAAGTTGTTTTTCCGTGATCTACGTGACCAATCGTTCCAACATTAACATGAGGTTTTGATCGCTCAAATTTTTCCTTCGCCATTCCTAAATACTCCCAATTTCGGTGTTAAAATCTAATAAAAAATTGATGTCTAAATCTAACTTTACTTATTATGCCAAAATTACAACCCTTCATCACTATAAAAATTTTCAATTTTAAGCATTCGGAGCCCATAACCGGACTTGAACCGGTGACCTCTTCCTTACCAAGGAAGTGCTCTACCGCTGAGCTATATGGGCGAACGAAAATTAAACTAACGTTCGATACTTGCAAGACCCTTGTAGCTCTAGTCTCCCATCAATGGAGCGGGTGATGGGAATCGAACCCACATCATCAGCTTGGAAGGCTGAGGTTCTACCGTTGAACTACACCCGCCTTACTCAACCCAAATTTCCCCGTCTCTGCTCTTCATTCCCCTGTGGAGGGGGTAGGATTCGAACCTACGAAGGCTGAGCCGGCAGATTTACAGTCTGCTCCCGTTGACCGCTTGGGTACCCCTCCAAAAAGGGAACCCGAAATTATCATCTTAAACGGACTATATGTCAATTAACCACGTAAAATTTTGTTCGTAACACCATCGTAAATAGTAGAAGGCTCAGTTTTTCCGCATGTTTCACCCGGTAAAATATAGCTAACCAAAGAATCCTTGCCCAAATTTTTTACAGCCTGTTTGTAATTTTCGGCTGGGGGAAAGCCAGAGAGGTTGGCGCTCGTTGAAATTAAGGGACCACAACGATCAATCAAAGCTAACATTTGATAATGCTTAGTCACTCGAACTGCCAGCGTTCCGTTCTCGTCTTTTAACCAAGATGGACAATTTTCTCTGGATTTGAGAACCCAGGTTGTGTGACCAGGCCATGTTTCTAGAATTTTTTGCTCATTTCTGCCAGTGATAATTGAATATTGCTGAACTTCTTCGACAGAAGAGAAAATGACAATAAATTTTTTACTGAACGGTCTATTTTTTATCTTCCAAACTCGTTTGCAGGCTCCGTAATCTAAGGCTCGAGCGGCAAGCCCAAAGATAGCTTCAGTCGCATGAGCAATTACACATCCATCATTTAAGCAATGCACAGCCCTATCTAGCTCTTCCATCAAATGCTCCACAAAACTTATCTATTTCGTTTTACGTTTTTTGGGTCTGAACTTCCTTACAGGGGCCTCTTCCAATATCTTTACACATTCCTCAAGTGTTAACTTTGATGGTTCGGTGTCCTTTGGAATTTTTGCATTTTTCTTACCGTCTGTAATGTATGGACCATACCTCCCATTAAGCACCTCTAGACCCGCTTCAGGAAATACTTGGATCTGTTTTTCTGCGTCTGCCCTTTTCTTATTTTCTACTAACTCAATGGCCCTTTCAAAAGAAACGGTATACGGGTCATCTGATGACTCGAGACTCACATACTTAGCTTTTGGTTTTTGAGGCTTTTTCTTTCCCTTTTTTGTAATTGATTCGTCAATTTTTTCTACGTACATAACATAGGGACCAAATCTGCCTCTATTAGCTGAGTACTCGATTCCTTCCGAATCATGACCTAAAAATCTTGGCAACTGGGTAATCTCAATCACATCCTCAATCGTGATTTCATCCATCTTCATCCCTGGCGGAATCCCATGAAAACTAGGTTTATCATCGCTCTCAATATCTCCAATAATAACATAGGGCCCATAACGCCCCATTCTTATCGAAACTGGTTTTCCGCTTTTCGGGTGAATCCCGATTGCACGTTCCATTTGAACTTCCCCCCTAGAAACAGTCTCTTTATTCTTAACTGTTTTTTCAAAGTCGACCCAAAAGTTACCTAAAACCTTAATCCACTTGGCTTCCCCTCGAGAAATAGCATCTAATTCATCTTCTAAATGCGCAGTAAATTCATAATCAACATAATCGGCAAAATGATTAGTAAGAAATCCAGAAACTAATTTACCTACATCTGTTGGAAAGAATCTCTTGTTCTCAAGCTCTACATATTCTCTTTGTAGAAGTGTAGAAATTATAGTTGCATAAGTTGATGGTCGACCAATACCGAATTCTTCAAGTGTTTTAACTAATCTCGCTTCACCATAGCGAGCCGGGGGCTCGGTGAAATGCTGAACTTTGGTTATATTCTCGGTTTCAACCATATCGCCCTGCTTAAGTTCAGGGAGAAAGTGGGCCTTATCACTATCTTCGGACGATAAGTAAACTTTCATGAAACCGGGTTCAATTACGCGAGAGCCATTACTTCTAAAAAGTCCTTCTGAACCACAGTCAAAGGATATTTGCATATCTTCGTAAATAGCTTGCGTCATTTGAGAGGCCAGCGCACGTTTCCAAATCAAAGAATAAAGCTTAAATTGTTCTTCATTTAGATACTGCTTTACACTCTCGGGGTCGCGCTGAAAAGAAGTTGGCCGAATAGCTTCATGGGCCTCTTGGGCATTTTTAGATCGTGTTTTAAAAACTCTAACTTCATCCGGAACATCTGATGAACTGTATCGACTACTCACATACTCGCGCAACTCTTGGATGGATTGATTTGATAAGTTTAACGAATCTGTTCTCATGTAAGTGATCAAACCAACCGTCTCTGAGCCTATAGATATCCCTTCATATAACTGTTGGGCTATTCTCATGGTTCTTTGAGCAGTAAATCCTAGCTTTCTTATTGACTCTTGTTGCATGGTCGATGTAATGAAAGGTGGTGACGGATTTTTCTTTCTTCGCTTCTTTTCCACACCTTTTACTTTGAATTGACCATTAGAGCTCGCTTGAAGCACCCCTACCACTGTTTCCACTTTTTCAAAATTTGGCAAATCAAATTTCTTTATCTTTTGCCCTTGGTACTCTTTCAGTTCAGACTCAAATTTCAATTTATCGAAGATTATATTAGCATGAACTGTCCAATACTCGACTGGCTTAAATTTCGCTATCTCTTCCTCTCGTTCGCAAATTAATCGTAGAGCGGGGCTTTGCACTCTACCAGCAGAAAGACCGGGTTTAATCTTTTTCCAAAGAAGTGGAGAAAGATTAAAACCAACAAGATAATCGAGAGCTCTTCTGGCCTGCTGTGCGTTAACTAGGTCCATAGATATTTCTTTTGGCTCGTCCATGGCTTTTTTAATCGCTGATTTGGTGATTTCATTAAAGACAACCCTATGTACATTTTTTTGTTCTAGTATTTTTTTATCTTGTAAGATTTCAACAATATGCCAAGATATGGCTTCCCCTTCACGATCTAAATCTGTAGCTAAATACAAGGCTTTGGCTTTTTTTACCGCTTTAACAATCGCATTAACATGCTTAGTGCTCCTCTCGGATATAGAATAACTCATCTCAAAATCAGCAATTGGATTAACGGCTGAACCACCTTTTGAAGGTAGCTCTCGCACATGTCCGTAAGACGCTAAAACTTCAAAGTCTTTTCCCAAATAACGTTTGATTGTCTCCGCTTTTGCAGGAGATTCAACTACTACTAAATTATCAGCCATCTACTTGATTCCAAAATCAACAGTTATAAAAACCGTACAAACTAGAAAAATATTAGCTCGTACTATGCCAGTGTTTGGATATAAATTAAACCTGAAATATCTTTACGTCAATGGAGTTCGTCGTATTTTGATAAGATATAGGCTTGTTAAAGATAGCCTGAAAATTTGAGCAGAAGTCAGTAAAAATGTAAAATTAAGCCAGAATTACTAGCGGAGTACAAATGAGCGTAAGAGAAATACTAAAGTTTCCTGACAAGAGACTAAGGAAAGTAGCTAAACCCGTTCAAAAATTTGACGATTATCTCGATATCCTTATTAATGATATGTTTGAGACCATGTATCATTCTGACGGCATAGGATTAGCGGCAACACAAATAGATGTCCATCTAAGAGTGATAGTCATTGATATAAAAGATGTGGAAAAACTTTATCTAATTAATCCTGAAATAACTCAAACCTCAGGAACTATGGAGTCCAAAGAGGGGTGTCTATCTGTGCCATATCTCATTGATTATGTACCGCGTGCAGAAAAGATCTCTCTAAAATCTTATAATCGCCAAGGCAAGCCAAAATTAATAGAAGCAACTGGATTGCTCGCGGTATGTATACAACACGAGATTGATCATCTAGACGGCAAACTTTTCGTAGACTATCTTTCTTCCTTAAAAAGAAGCCGACTCAAGAAAAAAATTAACAAGGATGCTACTTTAGCATCATAGATTATTCAGCGTTTCTAAGTTGCCGAAAGTTTCAACAAAATCGAAAATACTATTTGCTGGCACGTCTGACTTTGCAATTCCGACGTTAGAAAAACTTATTAATCGACCCGATATCAATGTAATAGCTGCTCTGACTCAACCGGATCGACAAGCTGGTCGAGGAAGAAAACTCAAATTGAGTCCAATAAAAAAAGCGGCCATAAGTCATAAAATAAGGGTATTAGAACCGACTAATTTGAATAGATGTGAGGAATTAACAGAAATCTTACGCGAAGATATTGAGTTTCTGATTGTAGTATCCTATGGCTTAATGATACCACCATCAATTATAAATAAAGTCCATTTTGCTATTAACGTCCATGCGTCCTTGTTACCAAATTGGCGGGGGGCTTCGCCCATCCAGCATGCCATCATGAAAGGAGATCGATACGCTGGGGTTTCAATAATGAAGGTTACAGAAAAACTAGATTCAGGCCCTGTATTTTGCTCTGACTCAATTAGGCTCGAAGAAAATGAAACATATGGTTCCCTTAGTGGCAAATTGGCTCTTTTGGGTTCCAACAAATTAAATGAAACAATGTCTGATATTAGAAAAGGAGTTTTTGAAACCAAGTCGCAAGATGATAATCTCGCAACCTATGCTGCCAAAATTACCAAAGAAGATAGAGAAATTAATTGGAATATTGATGCTGTGACAATAGAAAGAAAGATAAGAGCATTTAACCCAACCCCCGGCGCCACCACTCAACTTAATAATCAAAGAATCAAACTACATGAAGTAAAAATTGAAAGAAATATGGCCCCACTATCATCAGGATCTTGGTTGATTGATAAAAATAATAAACAAATTATTGTAGGAACTGCAACAGAGCCAATTAGCATATCAAAGATTCAGAGACCAGGAGGCAAAGTAATGGAAGTCAAAGATTTCTTAAATGGTTTTGCGAATAAGAACAATAGTAAAATATGAATCTTAGATTATATTGCGTTGTTCTTCTGAAAAAAATAATCTACGAAGATATGAGCATTGCGCTAGCCACAAAAAAAATTAGGGGAAAAGGATTTATCAAACAGGATCAATCCAAACTCATTTCACTCATTTATGGCGTATTAAGGCATTACTACAGCCTTGACCATAGAGTAAATCTATATTTAAAAAAAAGAATGAGGTCTAAAGATAAAGACGTAGAGTGTATTTTATTATCTATGACCTACCAACTCCTTCACACGAATACCCCACAATATGCCACCATTTCAGAAAATGTTGAGATTGCGAGAGCAATGAATAAACCATGGGCCACTGGAGTCATTAATGCGATAGGAAGGAAAATTCTTAGAGAAGCACCATTAGAAGAAAATAAGCTTACAGATGAAGCAAAATATGAACATCCTGAGTGGATGATAAAAATGATAAAGACTGATTGGCCAAATGCTTGGAGAGAAATTCTTGCTCAAAACAATAAAGCGCCACCGTTCACGATTAGAACAATAAAAAAAAATATAGATCATAACCAATATAAAAAAATTTTAAAAAAGGAAAACGTCAAATTTGAACAGTGCATCTCATCTCCAAAGGGACTAATAATCAAAGATAAATTACGTGCAGAAGAGCTGCCCCTTTATAACGAAGGTGGATTTATTGTGCAAGACGAAGCAGCTCAATTCGCGAGCGAACTGGTATCATCGAGGAAGAGGAAAAATATATTAGACGTATGCGCAGCGCCTGGAGGAAAGACGTGTGCCTTAATTGACTCTCTTCCTAATTCAGCATGCTTATCAGCCTTGGATATTAATAAAAACCGGCTTAACTTACTAAAGGCCAATTTGCACCGATTAAAATTTTCCTGCAAGCTTTATCAAATTGATGCGACCGATGATGCTATTTTTTTCGATCAAAGCTTTGATTTAATTGTTCTTGATGCGCCTTGCTCATCCAGTGGAGTTATTAGAAGACATCCAGATATAAAAATAAAAAAAAATCGTGATAACCTGGCAATCACACTAAAACTACAATTTAAATTACTCTCAAACATTTGGCGGTTCTTATCCATTGGAGGAGAATTGTTATACATCACGTGTAGCATATTTAAAAAGGAAAATGATCAAATGATATTTAAATTTTTAGATACGCAAAAAAATGCTAAGGTAATTAATTTTGATAATGAGTGGGGTTTTGAGACTAAATTTGGCCGTCAAATTCTTCCGGGAATCAATAATTCTGACGGTTTTTTTTACAGTAAACTAAGAAAAACGTAATACAATCAAAAATGAATATTTTCACCTCAAAACTCGTAGTTATGCTAAACATGTTCGTAGCGTGTTTTATTTTGGAAGCAAGTGAATATTACTTTGAGGAGCCTACGTCTCGTTATCAGATTAACGAAAAAGGCGGTGATGAACTTAAGATTCCCCTTGGTTTAATGGAAGCTATCGAAAATAATATCCCTCTTACTTTCTGCGCGACTAAGAAACTTGCTAAAAAAGTAGGGCCCTTTTTTTTTCCTGTAAATTCCAAAATTGAATGCTCCACAATAAACCGCTACGCGATCGGAAAAAATTTCATTTTAAAAAGAGATGGGTCAGACAAATCTATTGCGCACTCTAATCTAAAAGCTATTTTTGATTCAATGGTAAAGCTTGAAAATATAGATTTTAAAGAAATCTCTGAAAAAAAAATAAATAATTTTTATATTCTGTTGCGATGGAAACTTGATAGAAAGAAATTACCGGCCCCCCTTCTTTTAACAACTTTTTTCTCTAAAGAGTGGAACTACAATACAGGCTGGAAGGTAATAAAAAGGTTATGAAGTTCGATTTTTTGAACAAGAAGTTGTTAGTCGGTGTTTTATTTTTTTTAACTGCTTTTTCTCTAGCGCTTTCAATAGCTGCTTTGATGGAATCATCGAAAATAAGCCAATTTTACGATTCACTATTTATAACCAACTTTATCTGTGTAGTAATCTTAATCGGACTAATTGTCAAAGAAGTACGAGCACTGGTAAAAAAAGCGAGCGATAGAGTTCCCGGTTCGAGGATTACTCTTAAAATAGTATTAACATTTGTAGTGCTATCAATTCTACCTCTAACAATAATCTTCGCTTTTTCTATATATTTTATTAACAAGAGTATAGAAAGTTGGTTTCAAGTCGAGATAAGTAATTCTTTGGAAAACTCAGCCGCTCTGAGTAGAGAATCATTAGACCTTAATATGAAAAAACTTCTGAGAGACACGCGTGCTATGGTGTCTGAATTACGGCCCGATAGGATAGGACAAGAAAGAATTGATTTACGATACTTGAGAGATCCAAATAATTTTATAAGCTCTGGAAAAGATTTATTACGAACTGAAAATCTTCAAGCTCTTCTTAAAAAATCTGATGCGGAAGAAATTGCGGTATTAGATGAGAAAGGGGCGGTCATTGCGTCTATCAGTAAACTCGGTAACCTGATCCCACGGCTTCCTACTGAGAGCCTCTTATTACAACTAAACAACAATCAAGACTTCATCGCACTAGAGCCCACTAATACCGACCAGCTATTTGCCAGAATTGCGATAAGATTTGAGAACGGGCAAGACAAAAACATACTGCACGTTCTTTACAGGCTACCATCGTTAATAAATTATTTAGCTCTAACAGTCGAAGAAGGTATTGCAAAATATAGCGAATTGGCTTACTTGAGAACAAAGTTAAGAGTAAGCTTTACTATAATACTTACCTTGGTTCTTCTCTATAGCGTAATTGGTTCCATCTGGGCAGCAATATTTTTGTCACGTCTTCTAACAAGACCAATAGCAGATCTAACAAAAGGAACCAAAGCAATCGCGTCAGGTAATTATAAGACAGAAATAAATCAACAAAGCGATGACGATCTTGGCCTGCTAATTACATCTTTTAACGAAATGACTAAACAGATTGACGCTTCGACCAAAAAAATTAAAAGTCAACGCGATTATTTAAACGTACTTATGAAACAGCTTTCATCAGGATTAATTTCAATCTCTGAAACTGGCGAGTGTCTATCTGCAAACTCAGCAATTTTCACTATACTTGGAGTTAAAGGAAGCCACATTGTTAATAAGCGTATTAATGCATTAAATATTCGTGAAAAATCAATAGAGGAGCTTTTTAAAAAAATACATAAGTTTATCAGTGATGGCGAAAAACAATGGCAATTTACCATGCCTATAACCAACGAGGACTGGAGAAAAGAAATTTTATGTCGCGGTATAAAACTTAAGGCATTTGAAGAGCTTCGGGCCTCGCACCTTGTAAATATTGAAGATATAACGGTTATTCTTCAGGCTCAAAAAGAAGCAGCCTGGTCAGAAGTTGCAAGACGTTTAGCTCACGAAATAAAAAATCCGTTAACTCCTATAAAGCTATCTGCAGAAAGGATGACCATGAAATACGGAAATTTGCTGATAGAGGCAGAGCAGAGAAATTTTTCAAAATTAGCTAAAACCATAATACAACAAGTAGATATAATAAAAGATATGGTTGATGAATTTTCAGGTTACGCTGGAAATGCCGTGGATCAGAAAAAACAAAAACTAGAACTAAACCAAATAATTGGAAATGCAATTGAACTTTTCTCAGAAACCCGAGATACAAATCACATACGTTACTTTTCTTCCCATACGAAAAAGTATGTTTTTGGTTGTCATACTTCTTTATCAAGGATGTTAAACAATCTTATCACAAACGCGCTCGAAGCCTGCGACCAGAAAACCGTTAATATCTACGCTAAAAGTTTACGTTTAAATAAAACTAAAAGGCATATCATTATAGTTAAAGATCACGGCTATGGCATACCAGTAGAAATGATGTATAAAATCTTCGACCCTTACGTTACAACTAAGGACCATGGAAGAGGACTTGGTTTGCCGATTGTAAAAAAAATAGTGGAAGACCATAATGGTTCTATAAAGCTTAAGAGCGATAGATTAAAGGGGACACGAGTTTTCGTGATCCTTCCCGAAGGCATAGACAAACGAGCCAAAGTATGAAGAAGCAAATTCTAGTAGTTGATGATGAGCCGGAAATCAGAAACCTTTTAAAAGACATATTAGAAGAGGAGGGCTTTGTCGTCGAATTAGCTGAGAACGCAGAGATCGCCAATCAAAAACGCCAAAGTCAAAGGGCAGACCTAACACTTCTGGACGTGTGGTTGCCAGATCAAGATGGCTTGAAACTATTAGAAGAATGGACTTTAGGAAACGACTATGGGGCTCCAGTTATAGTAATGACGGGCCACGGAACATTAGAGACTGCAGTAGAAGCTATAAAACTCGGAGCCTATGATTTTATCGAAAAACCACTATCGACACCAAAATTATTAATAAGCATAAAGAGAGCGCTAGAGAGCGAACGTTTGATTTACGAAAACAAACGTCTCAAAGAAATGCAGTTGATTGAAGCTAAAGGAATAAAACAAGGAATCGTTCAAAAATCCAAGTCATTAGATTATGAAAAGCTAGCCTTGGTAAATACCCATATTTTAATTATAGGTGAAGGTGGCACTGGAAAAGAAACGCTAGCAAGATATATACATGGTTTAAGCAAAAAAAAATCAGAATCCTTTATATCATCAAACCTCGCTGCTTTGAATTCAGAAGAACAAGATCGCGAATTATTCGGAAATGAAGAAAATCATATAATAAGATACGGTCTGTTAGAGGTAGCCAAAGGAGGAGTCTTATTCCTTAAAGAACTCGCTAGCCTTAATCCAGGGGGACAGGCTAGATTAGTCAAAGCCATAGAAGACGGTGTTTTTTTTAGATGCGGGGGCTCTAAACCACTTGTTTTTAATACCAGAATTATTGCTAGCTCTAGAAATCCTCTTGAGCCATTACTGGAAAGTGGTAAATTTAGGGATGATCTGTATTATTTACTTAATGTAGCTCCTATACTACTACCGCCACTTAGAGCAAGGATTGAAGAAATACAATCATTCATAAGTTTCTTTAGCAATCAACTTTGCGAAATCGAAAACCTTAAGCCTCGACATTTCTCGGAAGGTGCTATGGACAGGCTAAAACAACACGAATGGCCTGGAAACATACGAGAATTAAAGAATTTAATCCATCGGTTGTTCATAACCGGAGTTTCTCCAACTATTGAGGACGATGAGCTAAACCCCATTCTGTCAAAACAGTCTGAAATTGCTTCTAGTCTAGATAGCTCTTTGTTTACACTACCATTAAAAAAAGCTAGATTGGAATTTGAAAAAATTTACCTAGAAAAGCAACTTAAAATTTTTGAAAATAATGTATCAAAGGTGTCAGAATTTATAGGTGTCGAAAGAACTCACCTATATCGAAAACTTCGCAATCTTAATGTCAGCACGAAAACTCAAAAAAAACCGGAAAATTTATGAAAATAATAGTATTAGGAGCGGGACAAGTTGGGACATCCGTTGCAGCAAATCTATGCAACGAATCCAATGACATAACAGTAGTAGATTCCAACCAATCTATACTGAACAACCTGCAAGATAGATTTGACCTTAGAACAGTAAACGGTATAGGTTCATCCCCAAATACTCTTGAAGAGGCTGGTGCTTCTGAAGCAGACATGATAATCGCAGTCACTCAAAGTGACGAAGTAAACATGGTTGCTTGTCAAGTAGCCTATACTATTTTCAATATACCTACAAAAATTGCACGGATACGTAATAGCAGTTATCAAAAACACAAAGAATTATTCCATTCAAAGTCAATACCCATAGATGTATTAATTAATCCAGAAGATGAGGTTACGGACTATACAAAAAAGATAATTGAGTTCCCAGGGGCGATGCAAGTGTTAGATTTTGCGGGAGGGAAAGTAAGACTCGTAACAGCTAAAGCTTTTTACGGGGGGCCACTTGTTGGTCATAAGCTAAGGGAAATTCCAGAGCAAATACCAGGAATCGATACAAGAATCACCACTATTTTTAGACGCCAAGAATCTATAATACCCAACGGTGATACAGTAATTGAATCAGGTGATGAAATTTTATTCATAGCTGCACCCCATCATATTAATGCCGTAATGAGTGAATTTCATAAAATTGATAGGCCGAATCGTCGAGTCATTATCGCAGGCGGAGGAAACATAGGTACGCGCCTTGCCGCAGCTCTTAATAAAAATTATTTGGTGAAAGTAATTGAAAGTAATGAGCAAAGAGCTCGCAAAATTTCAGAAGAACTCGAAAATTGTTATGTTCTTCACGGAGATGCGACGGATGAAGATTTACTTCATCAAGAAAATATTGATGATACAGATGTATTTTGCGCACTTACAAATGCAGACGAAGCAAATATTATCTCATCCATGCTTGCAAAGCGTTTAGGAGCAAAAACAGCAATGGCACTAATAAATAGAGCGGCTTATGTTGATTTGGTGCAACATGATTTAATAGACATAGCAATCTCACCCCAACAAACGACTATAGGTAGCGTGCTAGCTCATATAAGGGAAGCCGATATAGTGAAAGTTCACTCACTTAGAAGGGGGGCAGCTGAAGCAATCGAAGCTATAGCGCATGGCGACTCAAACTCCAGCGATGTTGTTGGAAAAAAAATTGACGAAATCAAACTTCCGCCCGGCACGGCAATTGGAGCAATCGTTAGAAATTCAGATGTTATCATGGTCCATCATGACACCATAATCAAACCAGAGGATCATGTAATTTTAGTAGTCACCAATAAAAGATATGTGAAACATGTTGAAAAATTATTCCAAGTAAATACTAAAATTTTCGGAATCTGAATGAGACAAAAAGTAATACAAAAAATTCTTGGTGTTTTACTGTTTGGATTCGGCCTTATTTTACTTACGCCAATCATCATTTCACTCATATACGATGACGGAACTTATCATTCATTTATGATAGCCGCCTTTATAAACCTTTTAATTGGTTTTTCGCTCTGGGCGCCAAATCGAAAATCTGAGGATGAATTAAAAATTCGTGATGGCTTCGTAGTCGTTGTCTTGTTTTGGGTAGTCTTAAGTATAGGGGGCTCCGTCCCATTCATAATAACTAACTCGATTGAACTCACTTTTTTTGAAGCCATTTTTGAATCATTTTCGGGCCTTACGACGACAGGAGCGACGGTTATATCAAACCTTGAAATTCTGCCTCAGTCAATTTTATTTTACAGACAATTACTTCAATGGCTTGGAGGCATGGGCATAATTGTACTAGCGGTTGCTATTTTACCTATCTTAGGAGTTGGTGGGATGCAATTATACAAAGCCGAAACGCCTGGACCTAATAAAGACTCAAAGTTAACGCCTCGTATTAAAGAGACAGCAAAAGCTTTGTGGGCAATTTACGTAGCCCTTACCTGTCTTTGCGCTATGTCATACTACCTTGCAGGCATGTCATTATTTGATGCAATTAATCATAGTTTTTCTACTATCGCCATCGGCGGTTTTTCCACGCATAATGCCAGTATTGGGCATTTCGATAGCGTCGCAATTGACTTTACAGTGAGTGTTTTTATGTTCTTAGCCGCTATAAATTTTTCCTTACATTTTTTAGCGTGGAAAAACAAAAATTTTTCGAGTTACATGAAAGATGCAGAATTTAAAGGGTACTTGGTTATTTTATTAATTGTAACTTCAATCATCACAGCTGGTATATATATGAAAACCTATCAGGGGGATTTTATACTAGCATTAAGATATAGTGTTTTTCAGACCATCTCTTTCTGCACTACAACCGGCTTTACTAATTCTCAGTTTCAGATATGGCCATCTTTTATTATCTTCATATTGCTTATTGCCGCTTGCGTAGGCGGTTGCGCCGGCTCAACCGCCGGAGGGATAAAAGTTGTTAGGTTTATTTTTATGATTAAAAAAAGTACTCACGAAATTAAACAACTTATACATCCCAATGCACTCATACCTATGAGGCTAGGTAGGAGACCAATAAATTCGCGAATAATTGAGGGGGTATGGGGCTTTTTAGGCGCCTATGTAGTAATTTTTATTATAATTTTTCTCACCTTAATCCTTCAAGGATTAGACACCAAAACTGCTTTTTCAGCGGTAGTGGCATGTATAAACAATTTAGGTCCCGGCCTAGGAATGGTCAGTAATGATTATTCTATGTTAAATGATCTATCGAAAATGATTCTATGCTTGGCAATGCTATTAGGGAGATTGGAAATTTTTACCCTTTTGGTTGTGCTCTCACCAGCGTTTTGGAGAACCTAATTTGCATATTGTGCTTCACGAACCAGAGATACCTGCAAATACTGGCAACATTATTAGATTATGTGCGAACACCGGTTTTATTCTGCATTTAGTTAAACCTTTAGGATTTAAATTAGAAAGCAGATACTTGCTAAGAGCAGGGCTAGACCATCATGATTTAGTTCAAGTAAAGATTCATCAAACCTTAAATGAATGCCTCAATAATGGGGAGGCAACAGATATTTTCGCTTTTACTTCCAAGGCTAATCACTATCTTTATAAAATTCAATTCTCCGAAAGACCTTGGTTGGTTTTTGGGAAAGAAACTAAAGGATTACCAATTTCATTTCTAAACTCATTGGATGAATCGAAAAAAATTAAAATCCCGGTTCAACCAAAATCAAGATGTCTAAATTTATCCAACGCTGTAGCAATAGCCGCTTATGAAGTAATTAGACAACTTAAATTTAAATAGTTTTAAATTATTCAGGACGTAACTCACGAGATAACAACCGTGCCAACGCCTCTGCCGGTTTTCTAGAGTGCAAGACTATTTCGATTATCTCATGCATAATAGGATAATTTTCTGAATTAATTTCTTTTGATCTATCTAACGCCTGAGAGGTCTTATAACCCTCAACCAATTTCCCAACCGACTCAAGCGCCTTATGAACATTATTAAATTCCGCTATTTTTAAACCCAACTGCCTGTTTCTCGATTGATTATCCGTAGCAGTAAGGACTAAGTCCCCTAAACCAGATAGGCCAGAAAAAGTCGTTGACTCAGCCCCCCTACTCAATCCAAATGTGCGGATTTCTTTCAATCCTCTCACAATAAGGGCTACCCTTGCGTTGGCTCCTAATTCAAGACCATCTGCTATGCCGACTCCGATCGCAATAACGTTTTTTAAAGCCCCCCCTATCTCTACCCCAATGTAATCTTCGGTTAAATAAGTTCTAAAGTTAGATTGGTGTACATAATTTTTAAAAAATTTTGTTACGTTTCTTCCCTTATATCCAACCGTCACTGCGGTGGGCAGACCTTGCATGACCTCATAAGCAAAACTCGGACCTGATAATTGAACAAAGGAAGCCGCTTTTAGCAATAAGGGTTTCATAATTTCATGAGCAAGCTGTAGATTGTTAATATCAATTCCTTTACTTGCGCAAACATAGTGGTCAGCGGTTATTCTTTTATCGAGCATCAGTTGGACTACTGCTTCCAAAGCCTGAAAAGGCGTTACAAAAAAAATGGCGTCATATTTACATTCAATCAATTCGATAACAATCTCGATGTTCTCGTGAATTTCGATATCGGTGCAGAAGAAAGGATGTCTCCTGTTTTTCTTTAAACTATCTAGAAGTTTTCTGTCACCATCCCATAGAAATACTTTCGAATTCGTGTTTGAGACAGTATTAGCTAAAGACAACCCCCATGCGCCTCCGCCAATTATTAGAAACGAGACATTTTTTTTGTGCTCATCCAACGACATTATTTTATTTGTTTTGTTCAGTTGGTAAATTTTCTTGCTTCCAACTATCTAAGCCACCTCGTAAGATCCTAAAATCGCTAAAACCTTTTTTCCTAAAAATAGAAGAGTTGGAAGAACTAACCATTCCAGAATCACAGTATATCAAGACCGGGGTTTGTTTGAACTTGGAATAATTATCAAGACCATTTTCTAGATTACTAACGGCTAAATTAACAGCGTTTATAATGTGACCTTTTTTAAAAGCATCAATTGGCCTTAAATCAATAATAAGAAGATTATCTCCCATTTTATTAAGTAGATTTACTGCTTCAGTTGGGCTAATAGAAGATTTCTGTGAAACAAAACTAAAAATTAAAATCCCTAGTACTGTCAAAAACAGCGTACTTAATATCCAATTCTCGACTATAAAAGTATATAATTCTTGCATGATCAACTATCTAAAAACCAAAATTGAGAAAAAAAATGGCATCTATTATCATACACGGTATATGTTAAAAAAGCAGTCAAAACATCACTTCTATCTGAGCCACTGTAATAATGGAGCTATGATTTGCAATTAAATAAAAAAAAAGTAATTTTAATTATTTTAGACGGTTGGGGGCACAGAGAAGAAAAACAGCATAATGCTATCCTATGCGCAAACACTCCTAACTGGGATAAATTTAATGCAACCTATCCAATTAATTATTTAAAATGCTCAGGCACTGACGTTGGGTTGCCTCCCGAACAAATGGGTAACTCAGAGGTCGGACATATGCATATTGGTGCAGGACGCCTTGTAGAACAAGATTTAACAAAGATAAATAAAGTAATCGCGCGTAATCAACTCGCACAAAATGAGGTCTTAGCGAACTATTTCACTCAACTAAAATACACAAAGGCAACACTTCATCTTATAGGGCTTTGTTCAGATGGAGGGGTTCATAGCCACATATCTCATCTTCAGGCATTAATTGATTCAGCAATAGCCAATGGTGTCCAAAATATTCTTATTCACGCAATTTTAGACGGCAGAGATACAAAGCAAAAGAGTGCAAACGACGAACTACCTAAGCTAGAGGAATTTTTGGCAACTAGACCAGCTGCAAAAATTGCTACCATTCAGGGTCGTTATTATGCCATGGACAGAAATGAGAAGTGGGACCGCATTAAGCGAGCATACGAGCTAATTGCATGCTCAGACACTAAGCTTTGGTATGAAAATGCAATGTCAGCGTTGAAAGAAGCTTACAAACGAAATGAGACGGACGAATTTGTAACCCCCTCTGCAATCATTAATAAAAATTTCAAGCGAGGCGTTCAACCGGATGATATTGGTCTGTTCTTTAACTTTCGCGCAGATAGAGCTAGGCAATTGACTGAGAGTTTATCAGACGAACAATTCAATAAATTTGAGCGGGAGGAGAAACATATTTTTAAAAAATTTATTACAATGACCAAATATGCGGACTATCTCAAAAGTCCCGTTATTTTCCCAAGCTATAAAATTAAAAATACCTTGGGCGAAGTGATTTCAAGTCATAAAAAACAACAAGTAAGAATTGCTGAAACCGAAAAATACGCTCACGTTACTTTTTTCTTAAACGGCGGTAGAGAAAAACCGTTCCCAGGAGAAGAGAGAATCCTTATTCCTTCTCCAAATGTGGCTACCTACGATATATCGCCAGAAATGAGTGCGGAAACAGTTACGCTTAAAATATGTGATCTTTTACAAAACCAAAAACACGAAGCAATTATTTCCAATTTTGCTAATGCGGACATGGTAGGCCACACTGGAGATTTTGAGGCTGCCATCAAAGCGATCGAAGTTCTAGATCACTGTCTCGGGAAGATTCATAATGTTGCACTAGAAAACCATTATGATATTTTAATAACGGCCGACCATGGGAACGCCGAATTAATGAGTACTAATAAACAAATCGATTCTGGTAAATTACAACCGCACACAGCGCATACCAACAACCTTGTGCCAATAGTATATATCGGATCAAAAAATATCACGTTAAACGCTGGAGACCTGAAAGATATTGCTCCGACAATGCTATCTCTTCTGGGTCTCGAAATACCAAGTGAAATGGCAGGAAAAAGTTTAATAAACAGCTAAAATAAACTTCAAGTTTGTCGATTATTTAAATATGAATGGAGAGCGATCAACCAACAAAAAATTTAAAACATTATTGGTGCTTTTCTTTTGTTTAATTACATCCGACTTCACTAATAGCTCTAAACATAGCGTATATTTGAAGGATTTAATTTACAATCAGCAAGTTAGCACTCCCACTAAATTCTCATCAACCGATAAAATTGTTCTGTTTAGAGAAAAAACTATTGTAGCAAACTATTATAAAAGTGTTGACAAGATTGAAAGTTCTATCATGAAAGTCCTAGACGATCCTTACTTATTAGATGGCAGGAACAAACTTTCTTTGCTAAATTTTAACCAAAAAAGTCGAATACAGGTTAGCTCTCTCGAGAAATATTTTCTTAAAGATATTACTTTAAATGCATTCCACGCCCAAGAACTAAAAACAAATATGGACAACATCAAAAATTATAGATCACAAGTGGATAGTGAAATCACTACTATAAATAGGATAAATACACAATTATTTAAAACACCCTACTCAAACGAAAAAAAAATGTCAATTCAATTTTATGAAACCAAAGGTAAGTTATTGTTACCCACATCTGGCTCAATAATGAAAGCTACTGGAGAACCATTTACTTCTGGCACTGTTCCTTGGAATGGTATTCTTATAAGTAGCAAACCAAATGAGAGCGTCAGAGCGGTAGGGAAAGGAAAAGTAATATTTGCCGATAAATTTATCGGTTTTCAAACGGTAATAATTGTCGACCATGGAAATGGGTATTTCACAATATATGGTAATTTAAATGCAATCGATGTAAACCTAGGGCAACACATAAGTACTGGGGAAGTTGTTGGACGAGTTGGGAAAAAGAATAGTGCGAATATCGATGGGTTATATTTCGAAATTCGGAAGGCTGGTATCTCGCTAAACTCAGAGCAATGGTTTGCTAACTAGAATGTTCCAGTTATTAAAAGCTATCCTAGTTATTTTTATCTTAAATCCCTTCACCCCTATATCCGCTGATCATCACGAGGCAGAAAATATAAAAAACAAGGCACACAGTCTCGATCTAGATAAAATGAATTCATTTCCAATAAACGAAATAAAAAATTTTGTTAACGTCTATTCCAAAATCAAAACCGAATTCCTGAGCCCAATCGATGACGCAGTTATGATAAATAATGCTATTAAAGGAATGGTGGATAATCTGGACGAGCACTCGACATTTCTTGACAAAGAGATATTTGCAAAATTTAACAAAAGACTAAAGGGGGGCAGTGTTGGGATAGGAATAGAAATTGCAAAAAAAAATAACAAAATTGTCATCATGACATCACTATACGGTGGGCCCGCATACTTGGCTGGCATCAGAAGTGGCGACAAAATTATCCAGATAAATAATGTGGCTATAACAAATCAAAATTTGGCAAAAATAAATGATGAACTATCGGGTTTACCCAATACATTTGTAACTATTTATATAGAAGATACTAATAAAAATATTAAAATATATAAGCTCAAAAGAACGTTAATCAACATACCGAGCGTTTTTATAAATAACCTAAAAAATCAGTTTATTCATATTAGAATAAGCCAGTTCCAAGAAAAAACACCATCAGAAATCATAAAGGAACTGAGGAAAGAAGAAAGTGAAAATATTCAAGGTTTAATCATCGATCTCAGGGATAATCCCGGGGGATTGCTTAAGGCTGCTATCAAAACAACCGATCTATTTCTTTCTAAAGGTTTAATAGTATCAATCGAAAATCGCTCCAGAAAAATTATTGAAAAACATAGCGCTAAACCTCCAGTGATCATTGGTTTAAAAACCCCTATTGTCGTAATTATCAATGAAGGGACGGCATCGGCTGCAGAGATCATGGCAGGTGCTTTGAAAGACAATAATCGTGCAATATTAATAGGTAGAAACAGTTTTGGTAAGGGTTCAATTCAGTCTATTTTTTCACTTCCAAATAAAACTGCCGCTAAACTTACTACATCTCTATATATTTTACCTTCTGGTAGTAAAATAAAAAACGGTGGTATTCAACCTGATATATTCGTTGAACCGATGACATTGATATCAAATGAATATTCGACCGAAAACAAAACTGATAGTAATAGAGAAGACGAAAAATATAGTCATGACTATCTCTTGTTTCAAGCAATTAACACATTAGAAGTCATGAACAAAATTAATTAAACGAACTTAAATTTTTTCTTTTGAACCCAATAGGCCACGCAATATTGTGGCAATACCGCTGGCAGCAAATACTGTTACTAGAAATGGCTGGATAGACTCGTCTATAAACATCATGTCCGCGTTTGCGAACAAGAATGAAATCAAAATCAAACAAAAACCACTCATTGTAAACAGCATTGTTTTTTTTAGCGCGATTACTGCCTCTTTGATGTTTCTTAACTCTGGATCTTGAGTCCTTAAAGCAAGTCTTCCTGCCCTTAACCTGTCGATTAAATCCAAAGTCTGGTTCGGTAAATTTGGAATTCGACCTAACCAACTTGGTATCTCGGATCCAGCATTTCTAATAACCTCAAGAAAAGAAATCCTCTTTGACATAAACTCATTAACCGCTGGTTGAGCGGCCGTCCAAAGATCTAGACTAGGATCTAATTGGCGTCCTATACCTTCAACACTCACCAAGGTCTTCTGTAATAACAGCATCTGGGGAAGAACCTCCATATCAAACCTTTGCGCTGTTTGAAATAAACGAAGCAAAACGTTACCAATCGATATTTCCGACGCTGGTCTATCTAAGATTGGTTCGCATACAGAGCGTATTGCAAACTCAAATTCATCTACTCTGGTTGCTTCTGGCACCCAACCTGACTCAACATGTAATTCAGCCACTCTTCTATAATCTCGCTCAAAAAAGGCAGCGCAATTTTCTGCCAGATAACGCTGATCAAATTCATTTAAAGAACCCATAATCCCAAAATCGACCAAAGCAATTTTATCTGACTTTTTATTATTACTAGGCACTACAAATATATTTCCTGGATGCATATCTGCATGAAAAAAATGATCTCTGAAAATTTGTGTAAAAAGAATTTCAATCGCCTGAATAGCGAGCTCACTTGGATCTACCCCGGCTACTTTCAAAGCATCAATGTCGGTTATGGTTATTCCTTTAATTCTCTCGGCTACTAAAACGGAATCATTTGTGTGGCCCCAGTAAATTTTGGGCACAATTAAATTTGTAAGGTCTGAGCAGTTCCTCGCGAGCTGAGAGGCATTCGCCGCTTCACGCAACATATCTAGCTCGTCAATAATTGTTTTTTCTAGCTCCTCTACAATCAAAGTTGGTTTTAGTGACTTTGCAGGTGGCCAGTACTTTTCCAATAAACGGGCTAGAAGAAACATAAGATCAACATCTTTCTCTATCACTGGCTTGATGTCAGGCCGTACTACTTTCACAACAACCTCTTCACCGGTCGTTAACACTGCTACATGAACTTGCGCGATTGATGCAGACGCAATAGGTTGCATATCAAAGGAACTGAAAACTTCTGATAGCTTCTTCCCCAAAGAGTTTTCAATTATATTTTTAGCAACAATACCTGAGAAAGGTGGAACACTATCTTGAAGTTTGCCCAACTCAAATGCGATATCATCAGGAATAACATCTCTTCTCGTAGACAAAATTTGTCCCAACTTTATAAAAAAAGGCCCAAGATCCTGTAAAACCAACCTAATACTTTCACCAAGCTCAATTTTTTTGTCCCCTTTCTTTTTTGTTCTTGGAAATAATCGAAATATTAAGGAAAAACCTTTCAGCCAACCGGTTGAGAGTAAATAATCATCCAGACCATGTTCAACTAATTTGGCTTGGATTTTGAATATTCTTAGATACCTATCCAGTCGAAACATTGTTTAACCTTTGGCCGATAAGACAGATTGATATTTACTTTCGAGGGAGTCTACACTATTTGACAAATTCATTATTTTTTCGTCCAACTCAACAAGCTCTTCTTGGGTAACGAACATTTCTGTATCTTCTTTTATAAAAACTTTTGAATTCTCGAGAACCGATTCTGTTAAATTATTAACTTCGTTAATTAAATTTTTTGTTTTGCCGACAATTGATTCAGCAAAAGGACCTCCTAAATAGGAGCTTAAGATCTCTTCAAAAATAACCTCACTCTCTATAAGTAATTTTTGAATATTTTGAATAAGGGAGACGTCGCCTTTAATTTTAAGCAACCCGGCTGGTATTGGTTTTTTTGCAAGACCATAACTCACAGTTTTAATAAAGTCTGTTATTTCTCCTTGAATATTTACATCTGGTTCTACGTTGATATCTGTAAAGAGTGTAATTTCCTGACCATCAAATCGAAAGTTCAAGTCCCAACCAAAGTCCATAATATAAATGTTAATAATTTTTCCATTAAACGAATTTATGTTGACCTTATAAAAATCGCTTCTTTGAGCAACTCTGTTAAAAAGCATCTCAAGATCACCCATGAATCTGTCTTTATCACCAATAAACATCCTAAGTCTTATACCCCCAATGTATAGTAATCAATCCTGAAAAAATAGTGTAAAAATTTGACCGAAAAAAACCAGTTTCCTCCATTAACATCATCACACTATATTGGTCGGGATGATTTTCAATTGAACTAATTAAATATTCATAACTTTCTTTATCAGCTGCAACAATTTCTCCGAGTACCGGGATTATATTTTTCGAGTATAGTTTATATATCTTGCTGAATTTTTTTTCATTGATTCTTGAAAATTCTAGAATTACGCATTTGCCACCTGGACGAAGGATTCTAAAAATTTCGGAAAATGCTTTGGATTTATCACTGAAATTTCGTAAACCAAATGCACTTATTACTCTATCAACCGAATTATCAGTAAAAGGTATATTTAATGCATCGAAACAAGTAAAGGCCGTATTCAAAATCAACCCTTTATCAACCATTTTATTTCGTCCGAGTGTAAGCATGTTCTGATTTTTATCGGAGCATATCAAGTTTAATCTGCCTTTTTCACGACATTTAATGATTTGCCCCAAATCACACGTGCCAGAAGCAATATCAATTATTAAACCGTTGTCTTTAACATGATTTAAGGAAAGAAAATCCACAGCTTTGCGTTTCCAAAGCTTATGCATTCCAAATGACATCAAGTTATTCATCAAATCATATCTTTTTGCCACTGAATCGAAGACTGAATTAACGTTATCTTCCATATCTTTCTGCGGCATCTTTTTAGATCCAAAGAAAACCTCTGTCTCTTCTTTATCCGTCATCAGATATTTGCTCCCAGCCAGTCTTGTCTATTATGTCCAGCTTTTTGGATAGCACATAAATATTCATCCCACAATTTATTTTTATTTTTCACTAGATGTTCCAGATATTCCCACGAATAAAGCCCAGTCTCATGACCATCATCAAAGATGATCCGGATTGCATAAGAGCCGACTAACTCCACCTTTTTTACAAAAATATTAACCTTATTTAATTGCAGGGTGTATTGTGAAGGATTGTGACCTTTGACCTCGGCAGATGGCGAATGAATTCTTAAAAATTCGTAGGATAGTTGACAGGAGTAATCATCATAGATTAACTCCATAAGACGTGACTTATTTAGAAGCTTAATATCTTTTGGAACTATTTTCGAATCCATTTATACCAACTGCATTATAATAACCACATATTAACAGCTTTCGTATATTAGGTATATTTTTATGTTTGCTTTTTTGCACGAGGGTGAGCTTGGTCATAGGCGTCTGCCAAGTGTTGGAAATTTAAGTGTGTGTATATCTGAGTTGTTGCTAAGTTACTATGACCTAGTAGCTCTTGAACAGCCCGAAGATTTCCTGAAGATTCCAGCATATGGGTTGCAAATGAATGTCTCATCATATGAGGGTTCAGGGCAATATCCATTTTAAGAAGACGAGACCATATCTTCATTCTAACTTGCACCGCTCTGACACTAATTCGCGTGCCTCTCTTACTAAGAAACAACGGACCTCTACCGCTTAGTTTAAATTTTGATTTTCTCAGACTTAGCCATGACCTAATTGCCTTAATAGCAAGCTTACCACACGGGACAACCCTCTCTTTTCTACCTTTACCCTCTACTCGAACTTCACCTTCTCTGACGTTCAGATCTTCTTCATCTAAGGAAACTAATTCAGAAATTCTTAACCCAGAGGAATAAAGTAATTCAAACATCGCTTTATCCCTTACAAGTATATCCGTATTAGCATTGAGTGATAAAAAATAATTAGTCAAATCAACATCCAAGACCTTTGGTAATCTTTTTTCTTTTTTTGGTGGTTTAAGTGCGGCAAACGGATTGGTCGTTATAATTCCTTCTTTTTTAAGCCAAAAGAAAAATTTTTTAAGCGACGAAAGCTTTCTCGCAATCGTTGTAGCCTTATCACCTTCTTTTCTTCTTAGTGATAGGTAAGTTCTTGCCATCTTGGGATCTACACTAGTCCAAACAGAGACGCCTCCAGAGTTCAAGAAATCAAAAAACTGCAGCAAATCTCTCTTATACCCTTTTCTAGTATTCTCAGAAAGATTAATAAAGTTTTGTTGAAACCTTGAGAGCGTGTTTGTCAAATCTAGAGTATTCAATTTATTTATGAGACCTCAGGCACTTCCCCGCAACTGCATTGATATGGATAGCTTCAAAACTGAAGCAAGCAAATTCAAGAGATCGGGCTCATAACTCGAACTATATCGATCTGGATTCAAACTTCCTAAATAAAAAAAACCTGACCATTCATTTGTGTGAAGTGGACAAAACACAATTGATTTTACAGCATCTTCGCCAATGACTTTTTTCTGATTGAAATTGTCTAAGGAGCCACAGTAAATAAGAGAACTTTTGAAAGACAATTTATCAATTTTAGAATTTTTTGGAAGCCTTGATGATATTAGCCTTTTATCGGCTTTGATCTTAACGTGGATAAAAGCCTCATCTGCATCAAAATCAGAAGACATATTTTTTGAGAGACGTAAAATCCATCTGTCGATGGTTTTATATTTACTGCAGGATTCAATTATGTTTTTTATTTTTGTAATAACCTCCCAATTAGTTTCAGCATTATGCAAAAGCTCATTATATTTTGTCCTCTGCTCGAAGTTTTGTTTCCTTAAACTAGCTAATTGTTTTTTAACTAGAGAAGAGACCCCGTGATTATCATAATGAAGATTTAGTTTAGTAAGAAATGTCTCATGCTTTTCAAATATCTCTGGATTCATTTTAAGATACTCAAGTACTTCTTTTTCTTCGAGCAAAGGCTTTTTCCGGACTTTATCAGCGTTGCTCATATCTCGATGCTTCCAGTAAAAACATAATTTGCAGGACCTATCATTTTGAATCTTCCTCCAGTTTTATCGGCAACGACATCAAGAACACCCCCTTCTTGGATTACTTCAACTTTTAAATCAAGAAGCCCCCATTTTTGTCCAACTGCAACAGCTGCGCACGCGCCAGTACCGCAAGCAGAAGTATAACCTACACCTCTTTCCCAAACAGAAAGTTCAATAGTTGATCTATTAACTATCCGAAAGAAACCAACATTTACCCCGTTTTTAAAAAGGCCTTTTTCTTGGAATCGAGGTCCAATGACCCTAGAGATTTCTCCAACAGGTATGTCCACATTAACTACCGCGTGAGGATTTCCGAGCGAAACTGCTCCAAATTCAAAAGATTCATTATTAATATCAGTAATATATTTATCGGATAACTCGATATTACCCAATCCAACTTTTTTTGGATCAAAAACTGGGGCATCAAAATCAACAGAAAATAAATCGTTCTTCAGGAATTTAATCTCGTGAGTCGACATTCCTATCTGCGCTATAACCGAGTCCTTTATATTATGAAATTTTTTAAAATAAGCACCTGCACAACGCAAACCATTACCGCAATGTTCACTCTTTGATCCATCTGAATTAAAAACACAATATAAAAAATCAGCTTTATCTTTTGTTGGAGCTTTCAATATCAATATCTGATCGCACCCAATTCCAACGCGTCTTTCTCCTATTTTTTTTATTTGGGTATCGGTCAAGTCGTCTTCGCTATACCTGTGATCGATTAAAACAAAATCATTTCCTAAGCCTTCTAATTTAACAAATTCTTGATTCAACTTATCCCCCATCAGACTTTTCTGATATGTGTAAAGTGGCTGTTGGAAAGGCAGCTTCTGCACCATGATTTTCTATTATATTAAGTATCGATATCATAACCTTGTGCTTAATTTCGTGATATTCAATCCAATCAGTTGTGAGAGTATATGCATATACCATTATGTCAAGAGAAGAATCTGAGAGCTTATCTAAATTCACAATAACTGTCGCATTTTTATCAATAAAATCACTATCAAAAATCATTTGTTTAATAGAATCAACTAAAGCCGGGACTTTCCCTACATCATCATATCGAACTCCAATGTATTCAAAAATTCTTCGATTGGTCATGCGAGAAGGATTTTTAACGACAATCTGGGTAAATAAAGAATTAGGAATATAGATTGGTCGCTTATCAAAAGATCGAATTACAGTTAATCTCCAACCAATATGCTCAACAATTCCCTCGATATCTCTATCAGGAGAGCTCACCCAATCACCAAGAGCAAAAGGGCGATCAAGATGTATCATTATTCCGCCAAAAAAATTCGCCAATAAATCCTTTGCAGCAAAGCCGACAGCGATACCTCCGACACCTCCAAAAGCAAGGAGACCTGAAATACTGTACCCAAGAGTCTGAATAATTATTAAAATTCCGGTAATCACTACCGATAATCGAAGCAATTTAGTAACCGCCTGAATAGTAGTCTTATCTAATTTCCCTTGGGCGTTTGTATTCTCTTCATTTTGAATCAAGCGACCCGACACTAATTTCAGATACTCTTTCTCGCCTATTTTAATAAAACGGGAAAGAAACCACACTATAATAGCCACCAAGCCAACCTCTGCGACTGCTTCAAGAAGTGGAGTTAAAGAAGAAATTTTCTTTTCAGGAGCAAATTGAAACGCAAATAAAACTCCGTATAACCAAATCAAAACTCTCAATGGGCTTTTTATTGATTCAATAAGAACATCGTCCCAAATGGTTTGGGTTCGTTTCAATTTTCTATATAGTCTGGATAATAACTTTTTTTGCAGAAAGTCCACGAATAGCGTCGCAAATACAACAGCAAATATTTGATACATCCACATTTGATCAGAGAAAAAACCTAAATTTATATTCATTTTTAATTATTTTCAAAACTTATGACTGGCCTTCACTACCTTTAAAATTATTTTGAATCAAAATTTTGAGGCTCTCTTCACTAAATGCGTTTAGTTTTTTTTCGCTATAAAGCCTCGTCGATTTCAAATTATCTAAAATTTTTCGCTGTAGATCCATAGAAGCCATAACTTCTTCGAAATTTAAAAGTTCTTCCACAGACGCTCGATCATTACAGATTAACAGAATATCACATCCAGCCTTCATCGCAGCTATTGCTCTAGCAATAATTCCACCTTTTTTTTGAGCTCCTTTCATAGATAAATCGTCCGAGAAAATTAGTCCTTTAAAGCCTAACTGTTTTCGCAGAATATCTTGTATAATAATTTTTGAATAGCCGGCTATTTCCATATCAATTTTTTCATAAATCACATGTGCCATCATGACTGCTTTTAAATTATTTTTTATAAGGTTCCGGTACGGCAAAAGATCGCACTCCCATATTGAAGATAATTCACGTTTATCGATTGGAAGTTGAAAGTGAGAGTCTTCGTTTACCCCCCCATGACCAGGGAAATGCTTAGCCACCGCAATCATCCCATTTTCTTTCATCGCCTGGGAATAAATCGAAGCAAGTTCTGCAACGATTTCAGGATTCTCTGAAAATGTTCTATCTTTAAGGACTTTACTATTTTTATTACCAATATCAACAACTGGGGTAAAACTTAAGTCAACACCAACCGACCTTAGCTCTTTTACCATTATATGAGCATGTTCTAAAACAATTCTTTTGCCGAGATTAGGGTCAGTTTGATATATATCACCAATCTTTGAAAAAGATGGTAGCTTTGTAAAAGAATGCCTGAACCTTTGAACATTCCCACCCTCTTGGTCAACGGAAACAAGTAATCTCGGATCTTTCAAAGATCTAATTTCCTCAATAAGTTGTTTCAACTGCGAAATACTATGAAAATTTCTTGAAAATAATATAACACCTGAAATTGCTGGATGTAGCAAAGTTTGTTTATCGTCTTCTGTTAAATTTGTCCCATCTATGTCAATAAATAAAGAAAGATGCATGGTGATTAACGAACAATATTTACTTGGGTTCTTATTTGTGTGTGGTTAAACAGCTCAATAACATCTTGGTTCGCCATTCGAATACAGCCAGACGAAGCGGGTTTTCCCAATTGATCCTCATAAGGAGTACCGTGTATATAGATATATCTATTTTTTGTATCAACTTTACCACCGGCGTTTTTTCCATCTTCAGCTCCAGCAAGCCAAAGTATTCTTGTGAGAATCCAATCTATATCTCTATCTCCAAGCGTCTCATTATATACTTGAAAATTAAATTCTCTACCTATAAAAATCGAGTTAACAGGCATATACTGTCCTATCTTTTTATATATGTAATGCTTACCTAAAGGAGTTTTCCCGCTATTATTTTCTTGTCCTACTCCTTTTTTTGAAGTCGAAATTAGGTAGTCTCTAGTCAAATGTTGGGAAGATAATGTTAGGTTCTGATTCGAAATATCTATTGTTATAAAACTTTTATCTTTATTACCACTCATGAGCTTTATATTAAACTATTATTTCTTAAATACCATAATGGTCTCGAAATGAATTGTTTGGGGAAACATATCAAGCAAAAAAACATTACTGATTTCATAACCATATTTACAAATTAAAATTTTCGCGTCGTTCATTAAAGTAGAAGCATTACAAGAAACATAGATTAACAAACTTGCAGCCTCTAAATTTAGCTGAGAAATCAAAACGGCAGCTCCAGATCTTGGGGGATCCAAAATAATCTTGTTATAATCCGATAAGCAGATCGAATCTAGACCGATTTCTGACTTGTACAGGTCACTTTTTATGAAAGTAGCATTTCTGCATTTATTGTTTGCAGCATTTTCATTTGCAAGTTTTACCATATCAGAATCAAACTCAATACCTAAAACTTTCTTGGCATGCTTGGCTAATGGTATCGAAAAATTTCCCAAGCCACAAAAAAAATCAATTACACAATCTTCTGGGTTTAAATTCATCTCCTCGAGTACAATATTTACCATACGGTTATTTATATCGCGATTGACCTGAATAAAACTATTAGGAGAAAATTTAAGTTGACACCCCGCAACCTCATAATACATTTGGGTAACCTCTCCTATCTTAGAAACTGTCTCAGGTCCGCCATTTTGAAGATAAATATCCACTTCAAATTCCTGACAAAATGCCAAGAGTTTTGTTAGATCATCTGAGGTTAAAGGTTTTAGATGCCGAAGGATAATGGCAACTATCCGCTCATCTGTCACCACCTCTATTTGAGGGACCGCATTTTTTACTGAGGTTTGCTCAACTAACGCGGGTAATTTGAAAACGATTTTTTGCAGGCGCTCATGCAAAACAGAACAAGTACTGGAATCAGTTATGTAACCACTACCTCTTTCCCTAAAACCTATTACTACCTTTTCTTTTTTAGTAACCCATTTCATCGCTAGCCTTGCCTTTAGGCGGTAACCTACTTGCTCCTCTTTAATAACCGATATAGCACGATCAAAGTCAAGAGCTGCTTCTTTAATTAAATTTTTAAGAGAATTTAATTTAAAATTTAGCTGAAAACCATAGGGCATATGTTGTAAATTACAACCACTACAAATATTGAAATGAAGGCAATGAGGATTGACGCGCACAGTGCTTTGTCTCAAAATATTCATCAATGAAGCTTGGTAGGTGTTTAATTTTTTTCTAAAGGTTTTTACACGAACTAACTCCCCTGGAAGAGCACCATGAACAGAAAAGAGTTTATTGCCACATGATGCTTGACCCGTCGCATCCTTTGAAAGGTTTTCAATAGTGAGTAAGTATGTATTTTTCACAATATAATTAATTGCTTCACTCTAACGCTGCTTGAAACTCATCAAAATGACTAACATTTACGGACTTTAAGAATTCTAAAGTAATATTAAGCTCTTCTTCAAATTCAATTCTATCAAGATTACCTCTCATCAACTCAAATTTGAGATATACCAACCAAGTGTTTAAAACATCAGTTTCACAATAATTTCTGATATCAGATATCTGGCCATTGGAGAATTTTTCTGAAACATCGCCTCCGCTTAATCCCATCTTTCCAGGAAAACCACACATCGAGGCAATTTGGTCTAAGCGAGCATATGCTCCAGGATTATAACCAGAAAGGATATCCATTAAATCGAGATGTCGGTTATGGTACCTGGATTGATAATTATTAAATCTAAACTCTCTTCTTTCAGCTCCCACTTCCCAGTATATGGGGCTGCTTACCTCATGAAGCAAAGCCCTGTAGTGAATAACAGGAAGATCAAAACCATTACCATTCCAAGAAACTATTGTTGGTTCATACTTTTCTATCCCTGAAAAAAATCTCTCCAACAATTCCTTTTCAGTGGAAGACTCTTCTCCAAGCGACCAAAGCTTAAATGTGTTTTTATTTCTTATCGCGACCGAAATGGAAACAATTTGATGCAAATGATGTTTTAGGAAATCAGTCCTACCGGATGTCTCTTGCAGACGAGAGGTTAGCAAAAACGATTTTATGTCGCTCTCTGATAAACCACCAACATCCCAAATGCATTCAGCACCCTTAATATCTGGCACAGTCTCAATATCAAAGACAAGAATGTTCATTTAAATAAAAATATAAAGATTAAATTTCAAAAAATTTGAGGCTAAAAATGAGTTACCAATTGCAAAGCATGAAAATTAATGCCAGGATTTTCATCCCCTAGACTAGCATTTGAAAGATGCTGAAATCGATAGAGAAGTTCAAAATTTCCATCGCCCCCTAACTCTAAGCCCAATCCAAAATGACTACCAAAAGCAAAAGGAATATCGAAATCCTCATTCTCTATTTTAGATTTAGTGTGCACATGAGGACCCAAACCTAATTCTATAAAAGGAGACAAATTTCGACCTTTTTTGGACAGTCTAAATACTGGTGTCATGCCAAAATCAAACAGATCATTATTACCAGTGGTACCATTCTCCCCGTCCCAATAGGTTGCTGATAACTCCGCATAAAACCGACCTTGAATCCCGCTCCCGGTTTGAAACACTTGCTCAAAATTATATCTAAGCACGCCTCCATATCTATCTACATTAGCATCGCCCTCAGAAGTACCAAGCTCAAACCCGACGGATAACCGTTTCTGACTTTCATAAATCTTTTTATCATCGAAAGCGATTGTGTCAACCGAGACGAACATTACCCCAACAAGAATACCAATCAGCGTCTTAATGTATTTCATTTCTATAAATCCTAAATTTAAATTATTATATCAAAAGAGGCTTTGTTTTTAGTTTTAACCAGTCTAAGCATAAAAATGTAAGCATCCTCTCTTCCCCATGAAGCAGGATAATAGTTTGCTCTTTGTCCAACTTTCTCAAAGCCCAAATTTTTGTAAAGCTTTTGAGCCGCTAAATTAGAAACTCTAACTTCTAGGAAAAGTAATTCAACTGACTTATCAACGAGGTTTTGTATTATAAATTCAATAAGTCTTTGGGCAACTTTCTGATTTCTGTAACTAGGGCAAACACAAACGTTTAAAATATGACCCTCGCCGGCTGCTGTGCTAATAATGCAATAAGCAACCAAAAAGTCCTCTATCTCTGCAACCAAACAAGAATATTTTGAGGTTAGGCAATCACGAAAAATCTTTTCAGACCATGGGTAATGGTAAGAATTCTTTTCAATCGTAATAACACGATTCAGATCATCAAAGTCCATATTACGAACTAAGAATTTCTCTTGGTTGACCACTGCACTCATGAACGTTTCCTCAATATTTCCGTAAGATATATCAAATCTTCCCAAGCTTTCTGTTTGTTCCAACCTTTTTCTAATAAATAAGACAACTCCAAAGAAAACAAAATTAGGGCATTAAACTGCCCCATAAGATAAACTTTTTGTCTCTCATTACTTAGCGAGGTCTCGGGCTTGAAATTAAGCCCGCCTATCACTTGACCCATCGCGTATATAACTTTTGGTGATATTAGCCGAAGTTGATCAAAAAGGGAATTGGTATATCCACCCGTTTTTGGCGTCAGAGATTTATCTTTTTGACTCGATTGAATAGCCTCAACATCCAAAAAAAATAAATTATGTGAGAATAGACCGGCAGCTTCGAGCATATTACGGAGCAGAGCACCATGTTTATCTGACGTTATATTAATCGGTTCATTTTTTATTATGCCCCCAAAGGCGCCCAAGATAAGACAATCAATTGACCGGCTAGGCTGACTAGAGACGAAAGAATCACTTGTATCATTATAATAGAAATAAGCCTTATTTTTTTTTGAACTGACAACAATATTTGACTTAGATTGTTTCCTTAATTTCCATATTGGCAATCCAAGTTTTTTTATTAATTGCCTATTACCCGGAGATAGAAACATTTTAGTAGGGCATTACGTGGTTTAGGATTTTTCTCTGAAGAGGGTTAATATTTTATCAACCGGGCCACTGAACGCATAAACGCTCGAAGCAAATAACAGGATTAAAGGTGGTTCTATTGAAATCAAAACAAAAATCAAAACGATAGAAAGTATGGCTACGAAGGGAACCTTACCTTGTAAATCAAAATTTTTGAAGGAATAAAAACGTAATTCACTGACCATCAATGCAGCAACCATTCCAACTCCCAATAAGCCTGTAACCTGCCATGCGAAACTTGAAAATCCAAAGCTCTCGCAGAACCAAACAAAAGCAGCTAAGGCCGCCGCACCGGCAGGACTTGGAAGACCAGAAAAAAATCCATTATCTGCTTTGTCCTCAGCGGAATTAAATCGAGCCAACCTCAGTGCCACCGAAGCTGTGTAAATAAAGACGGTGAGCCAACCCACTTTACCGAAAGAAGAAAGACTCCACTCAAACAGTACAATAGCAGGAGCCACACCAAAAGAAACCATATCAGACAAACTGTCATAATGGGCGCCAAAATTACTCTCTGTATTTGTCAACCTGGCAACTCTACCATCTAAACCATCAAATACTATGGCAATTAAAATTACCACCGACGCAATCTCAAACCTTCCACTCATTGCGGCGATAATTGCGTAAAAGCCTGCAAACAGGGCACTGGTTGTTAGCAAATTAGGTAACAAATAAATACCGTTTCTACGGAATCTACTTTCTCTAGAAGACTCATTATCCTCTTTATTATGATTACTATGTGCGAGTTTCATTATTCATTAATTTTTTGATGTATCGACTAACTTGTCAGAGGTGATCCAAGGCATCATCGACCTTAAACGAGACCCTACCTCTTCTATTTGTTTAGATTTTTCTATTTTTCTCTTTGCATTTAGAACGGAACTACCGCTTTTATTTTCAAGCATCCACTCCCTTGCAAATTCGCCATTTTGTATCTCTGATAGAATTTTCTTCATTTCTAATTTTGTTCTACCATCAATTATTCTAGGCCCTCGGGTTAAGTCACCATATTCAGCTGTGTTAGAAATAGAATAACGCATTTCCGCTATACCCCCTTCATAAATTAGATCGACTATTAATTTAACTTCATGAAGACATTCAAAATAAGCCATTTCAGGGGCATAACCAGCTTCGACTAAGGTTTCAAATCCAGCTTGAATCAGAGCCGTAACACCACCGCATAAAACAGATTGTTCGCCAAATAAATCGGTTTCAGTCTCCTCTTTAAACGTTGTTTCAATAATTCCAGCCCGACCACCTCCATTTGCAGAAGCGTATGCTAAAGCTACTTGCTTTGCTTGGCCGGTTGGGTTTTGGTGAATCGCTATCAAGCTGGGCACACCTCCCCCTTCTAAATAAGTACTTCGAACAAGATGACCCGGGCCCTTAGGGGCAATCATAATAACATCAACGTCTTTTCTTGGAACAATCTGACCAAAATGAATATTAAAACCATGGGCAAAAGCTAAAGTCGCCTCATTTTTTAAATTATTTGATATACTGCTGTCATAAAGTTCCCCTTGAATTTCGTCCGGGGCTAATACCATTGCCAAGTCAGCAGATTTAATTGCCGCATCAATTTCAACTACCTTCAATCCAGCATTGACAGCTTTTTCCCATGATGAAGAATCTTTTCTGAGTCCCACCATTACATCAACTCCCGAATCTTTAAGGTTATTTGCATGGGCATGCCCTTGCGATCCATAACCGATTATTGCGACTTTCTTCGACTTGATTAAAGAAAGATCAGCATCTTTGTCATAGTAAATATTGAGAGGCATTTTAAGTCTTACTCCTTATCTATAATTAATCCGAAATCTGTTATATATTTAACGTTTTATTACCCTTAAGTAACCCTATTGAGCCAGATCGAGCAACTTCCATAATGCTAGATTCACCTACTGCTTTAACAAAGTCATCGAGGGTTTCGCGAGGGCCTGTAAGCTCGATAGTGTAATTCTCATTGGTAATGTCAACAATTGTGCCAGAAAATATCTCTGAGAGACGCTTAAGTTCTTCTCTTTGGTTTTGCTCTAAAGCATGAAGTTTAATTAACATAAGCTCTCTTTCTATATGAGGCCTCTCGAACAAATCTACTAGCTTTATAACGTCAACAAGTTTATTAAGCTGCTTAATAATCTGTTCGACGATTTCTGGAGAACCAGATGTCACCACTGTCATTCTAGACACGGATGAGACTTCCGTAGGAGCTACTGTGAGCGACTCTATGTTATAAGCCCTAGCCGAAAAAAGCCCTGCCACTCGGGAAAGTGCTCCAGCTTCGTTCTCCAGCAAAATAGCAATAGTGTGTCTACGCTTCATGCTAACTCACGATCTTGAGGTGATAAATGCATTTCGTGCTGACCTTTACCTGCAGCTATCATTGGATAAACGTTTTCCGTTTGATCAGTAACAAAATCGAGAAAAACTAGCCTGTCCTGACGCAAAAAAGCTTCTTCAAGTGCATCTTTCACATCGCCTGACTTTTCTACCCTTATTCCTATGTGGCCGAAACTCTCAGCTAATTTGACAAAATCTGGAAGTGCATCCATGTATGAGTGAGAGTACCTTCTATCGTAGAAGAATTCTTGCCATTGTCTGACCATTCCCATGTACCGATTATTTAAATTAATTATTTTAATAGGTAGTCCGTACTGCAAACACGTCGATAATTCTTGGACACACATGACGAAACTGGCTTCTCCAGTAACACAAGCTACTTTTTCTTTAGGAAAAGCTAACTGAACTCCCATCGCCGCAGGTAACCCGAACCCCATCGTACCGAGACCTCCGGAGTTAATCCATCGCCTTGGTTTATCAAACCCATAAAATTGAGCCGCCCACATTTGATGCTGACCCACATCCGAAGTAACAAATGCATCTCCGTCCGTTACTTGATGCAGGGCCTCTATAACAGCCTGCGGCTTAATAACATCGGTTCCTTTCTGATATTTTAAACATTCAATTTTGCGCCATTTATCAATCTGCTCCCACCAGGGATGAGAACTAATTTCCATTTTCATAAAATCGGATTGTTTAATCTGATCTAGTAATTCTTTAAGGATTGAAGAAACACATCCGACTATTGGCACATCAACTTTTACATTTTTAGAAATTGAAGATGGATCGATATCTATATGTATAATTCTTGCATCGGGGCAAAATTTATCCAACTCTCCGGTTACTCTGTCATCAAACCTTGCTCCTATCGCAATCAAAACATCGCACTCATGCATCGCCATATTTGCCTCATAAGTCCCGTGCATTCCCAACATTCCAACAAATTGTTTATCACTCGAGGGGTAAGCACCCAAACCCATTAAAGTATTTGTAATCGGGTAACCTAAAAACCTCACTAATTCAGTTAATTCTGTCGAGGCATTTCCCAAAATCACGCCACCACCCGTATAAACCATCGGTCTTTCAGAATTTTTTATCAGCTCTGCTGCCTTCTTAATTTGTCCGGTATGACCTTTTGTCATGGGCTTATAAGACCGCATTGATATCTGAGCAGGGTAAATGTATTCCGTACTAGCCGCGGTAATATCCTTTGGTATATCAACGACAACGGGGCCAGGACGCCCGCTTGTGGCTATAAAAAAAGCTTTTTTTATTGTTGTAGCCAAGTCTTCTACTCGCTCAACCAAAAAATTATGCTTCACACAGGGTCGAGTTATCCCTATACAATCGACCTCTTGAAAAGCATCATTTCCAATCAGAGCAGTCGAAACTTGGCCAGTAAAAACAACCATTGGGATAGAATCCATATGGGCGGTTGCTATACCGGTAACTGTATTTGTGGCACCAGGTCCCGATGTAACTAGTACTACTCCCGCACGACCAGTGGACCTAGCATACCCGTCAGCTGCATGGGTTGCCCCCTGCTCATGCCGAACCAAAATGTGCTTCACCTTGTCTTGTTGAAATAAAGCATCATAGATATGCAAAACTGCACCACCTGGATAACCAAATACAAACTCCACACCTTCATCTATTAAAGAACGAACAAAAATTTCTGCTCCACGAAGTATTTCAGCCACTATAAAATCCTTTTTTCGAATAATTATTAATATTTAGGGTATTTAGATCGATATAAAACCGTCATAAACAACAATAGTATAGTGTATATTAGAAATTCTCTTCGATACAGTACGTTTAAGATGTTATTTCATCGGCAAACGTTAGGTCAGAGGAATACTCTCAAACAATGTGATAACCTTGCAGGTAACCGATCAAAAAAATACTCGGTTTGATTCTTAGAACAAAGATGACTAAGTTTATCATACGATTTTTTACTCAGGTTCGACACATATTTTAACTTTTTAAAAAGTTTACTATGAAAACATCCAGATTTTTTATAAACACACTCAGAGAATCGCCTAACGATGCCGAGATTGTCAGCCACAAATTAATGATAAAAGCAGGACTGGTTAGAAAAAATGCATCAGGAATATACAGTTGGCTGCCACTCGGACTTAAAATTTTAAGAAAAGTTGAAAATATAGTTAGAAAAGAGATGGAATCATGTGGAGCCCAAGAGCTACTTATGCCGGGTATAATTCCTTCTGAATTATGGATCGAATCAAAAAGATGGGAAGAATATGGGCCAGAGCTTCTTAGAATTAAAGACAGGCATTCGAGGGCATTTTGTTTAGGTCCAACTCACGAAGAGGTAATTACGTCGTTAGTGAGGAATGAAGTCACAAGCTATAAACAACTACCAATAAATTTTTTTCAAATCCAGACAAAGTTCAGAGATGAAATAAGACCAAGATTTGGTATCATGAGGGCACGTGAATTTCTGATGAAGGACGCTTATTCCTTTCATGCAAATCAAGAATCATTGGACGCCACCTATTTAGAAATGTTCAAAGCATACTCAAATATTTTCGAAAAATTGCACCTTGAGTTTAGAGCGGTAATAGCAGACACAGGCAACATAGGGGGGACTGGTTCTCATGAATTTCACGTGCTAGCCGATTCAGGCGAGGATTTTATTGCCTCAAATGATAATGGCTCCTATGCAGCTAATCTGGAAATGGTAAATTTAGACCAAAAATTACGTGAAATTAATGAGTCTAAAGAACCGCATCAGCTAATTGAGACACCAAACATAAAGTCTATTAAAGAGGTGGCAGAATTTTTCAATACGACAATTCAAAATTGTATAAAAACTCTCCTAGTAACGGATGGTAAAAATTTTTATTGTATTTGTGTCAGAGGGGACCATGAAATAAATTTTGTAAAATTAAAGAGATTACTTGCAGTCGAAAAAGAACTTAAAATGGCATCAGAAAAAGACGTGTTAAAAATTATGGGATGTCCTATCGGTTCAGTTGGACCAATGACGAAAAAATGTTCTCTTTACGTTGATAACGATGCATTTAATTGTATTAATTTTATTTGTGGTGCTAATCAGGATGGGTTTCATTTACAAAATGCCAATTGGAATAAAAAACAGATCGATAAAATTGCCGATATTAGAAATGCAATAGATGGCGACCCAAGTCCTGACGGAAGTGGTGTTCTTAAAATAAAGAAAGGAATCGAAGTAGGGCATATTTTTAAACTTGGAGTCAAATATAGTAATTCTATGAGAGCCTTCGTAACCGACTCAGATGGAAGTTCAATACCAATGGTTATGGGATGTTATGGTATCGGTATTTCAAGAATTGTAGCTGCAGCTATAGAACAAAACCATGACGAAAAAGGAATTATTTGGCCTCTGCCTTTAGCTCCTTTTCTATGCGCTGTTGTTCCGATAAAGCGTAAAAGCTCGCCCATAGTGGATAAGTATGCAGAAAAAATTTATAAACAGTTGACCGAAATGAATGTAGAAGTAATCTTTTGCGACCAAAATAAAAGGCCTGGTGTATTATTTTCAGATTTAGACCTAATAGGGATACCACTACGAATCGTAGTGAGTGAAAAAAATATCACTGATGAGAAAATAGAGATTAAGTTGAGAAAAAACAATAAAACTATTTTTTGGGGCATAAATGATATTCAATCGTTCATCGAAAAATTTCAATCTGGAGAAATGGATTCATGAGAAAAATAATAATTCTTTATTATTCTTCCAACGGTAAAACCGCTGAACTTGCCAAACATGTTAGAAGTGGAATTCTTGATGAGGGAAATAATGAGCCACTTTTGCGAACTGTGGTGCCTTTAAGTAAAAATCAATTAGACCAAGGTGTCCCAATCATCTCAAAAACAGAACTAGAAGAATGCAGCGGCCTTGCTCTTGGCTCTCCCACGCGTTTCGGCACCATGGCAGCTGCCCTAAAAGCCTTCTTGGAAACCACATCCGACTTATGGTTGTCCGGAGCCTTGATCGACAAACCAGCAGCCGTATTCACCTCAACTTCATCCTTGCATGGAGGTCAGGAGTCCACACTACTAAGTATGGCATTACCTCTATTACATCATGGAATGACACTTATAGGAGTACCCTATAGTTGTCCGGAACTATTTCAATCATCTGGGGGCGGCTCCCCTTATGGGGGGGGGCATGTTTCAGGTTCTCAAGGAGAAAATCCGGTCAGTAAAGAAGAAATCGAAATTGCAAAATCCCTTGGATTTCGCCTATCGAGTCATGTAACTAAGATAGGGTAAACTAGTAAATATTTGAGTCTGTTGTGACCTTTTTAATCAAATTAAGAGAAACGGGTTTCCCTTCCGATAAAGAGGCCCTGTCTAGTTTATCGATTAACAAGCTTAAATTTGTCATGTCTCTTTTGAAGTGTTTCATTATGTAATCCATGTGTCTAGGTTCTATCTTAATTCCTCTCTTTGACGCTAAGAATGCTAATGCTTTTTTCCTTTCTTCATCTGCAAGAAGACTCACCTTGTAGAGTAATCCGGAACAAAGACGAGAGACCAGATCATTCAGTTCAAAACCTTGTTTATTAGGATGATTACGCCCAGTAATTATTACTTTTCCCTCCGATAAAATAACTTTATTCAATAAATTGAAGAACTTAGTCTCTAATTCATGATCGCCCGAAATAGTATCTATATCATCTAAAGCCACAATATTAATTCTCTCCAAATTATCAAAGACCCGCGGTTCAATCTTCGAAAATTCTTTCAACGGCAAATATATAGCGGAGTCCGAACATTGATTTAATGCCGCATTTAAAAGATGTGTTTTTCCAGTAGCAACATCACCCCAAAAGTAAAAAACCTTTGGAAATTCACAGTTCAACCACTCTAACAAACTCTCCACTAATTCATGATTGCTATTCCCGATATAAAAATTTTCAAAATTAAATTCTGTTGATTGAAAAAAAGGCAAAATTAACTGCTTAATTAGACATAACTCCTTGTACTAAACATCGTTTTCAGGTTTTGAATTTTCTACAAGGTGTCTTATCAACACAAGCCCAATTGCTGCAAAAGGAATCGCAGCTAAAACTCCAAAGAAACCAAATAATTCTCCGCCTGCCATCACTGAAAAAATTATCAGCACCGGATGCAATCCAACACGATCACCAACTAGCATAGGGGATAGAAAAATGCTTTCGAGGAGTTGGCCGATTAAAAAAACCAGAACTATGCCCAAATATATCGATGGCTCAGCCATCTGAATAATTGCAGCAATCAATGAAATTAAAATTCCAACAATAAATCCTACATAAGGAATAAAACTGAATAATCCAGCCAAGCTAGCCGCAAGAAACCATAGTTCTAAGCCTACAAAAAATAATCCTAAAGAATATATCAAAATCAAACAAACGATAACGGCAAGCTGGCCCCTAAAAAATTCAGACAAAACTATGTCTATTTTTCTCATAAGCGAGAAAAATGTAGGCTTAATTCTCGAGGGAATAAGATCGCTTGCCTTGCTTAACATTTTGTCCCAATCGCGAAGTAAATAGAAGGTCACCACTGGAACTAAAAGTAGATAAAAGAAGGTGCTTATAAGCGCAAAGCTAGAATTAGCGATCTTTAGTGCAACTGTTTGAAAAGAAGACGCTATTCCAGACCAATTATCCAATAGAGATCGATTAAGAATATCGGAACTCATGATAGCATCTGCGTCAAGACCAACTGAATCAAAATGAGAACCAATTTTTTCATGGATCCAGATTACTAAATTTGGGAGCCTTGAAACCGCACTATTAATCTGTTCGGTCAGAACAGGGAACATAAAGGCTGTTAATGCGGCAATACAAAAAATTAATATAATAAATACAAAAGTGACGGCTAACGTTCGATACTTAACCATTCGCTCTAGTCGATCGGTTATAGGGTCAGCTAAATAGGCCAAAACAAAGCTAATCAAGAATGGCAACAGAACTGGTCGCAAAAAATACAATATCCCAAATAACACTATAAAACCAACCATCAACAACATTCTATCTGAGCTTTTTGAGAGCATTTTTTTATCTTCCGTTGTCTAAAAAGTTATATTGCAAAGAATTTCTATTTGATGTTTTTTGGAGTACCTCGCTGTACAATACGGATTGCTCAAAACCTCTTAATCCACCTTTAACGAGAATTTCCAATTTTAGTGATGTTGCTTTTATGCTCTTTATGAAAATGTTTTCTATTTGTTCGAGTTCAGATAAATATGCCAAGAGTCTTTCAAATTTTCTACGCGAGTTTATGTTAAAAAATTCTAAAGCTACTTCTTGTGTTCTCGATTCCCCAAAATTTAAAAGAATAGTTTTAGCAACATGATCTGCTACTAAGTCAACTAATTTGCTCGCCGCGGTCTCCAGGTTCATTGCAATAAAGTTAAATTTCTGCCTCTTTTCAAGAAACAACAATGCCGCATCAATCTCAATAACATTATTGGTACCGCTTTTCATTAAAAACTCAACACTTCCTGGGTATTTATTTTCATTATTAACTTGTAATTTTTGGGGATATTCAATATCGGGCTCAACTTTTGGCAATTCCAAAGTCGCAACTGGCAAGCCCCGATCAATCGCTTTGTGCTTAATATTCTCATAATAATTCTCAACTAAGTTATCAATATTGTCGAAATTTTCATTATTGCTAACCAATTTGAATAATATGGTCGGTCTAACAGAACTCCATTGTCTTATCTCGAGCGTTTCAAGCTCTTGGGTCAAGATTTTTTTGTCGAATGTCGCAAGTAGGTTTAAACCAGCATGAGGCTTCGACACAGGCTCGAAGGAATATCTTTCTATAAAACTTTCCGCACCATCAATAATTGTCTTCACCCAAGGTAAATTCGAACTTATCTGAGATTGTCCCGTAAGTTTTATCAGTACTTTTACTAAAGCTTCCGAAAAACCTCTATTCAGCTCTTCAGCAGAGCGATCATTCAGAAATACTTTAGCTTGATATAGCTCTGCGACCATCTGCGCAGATACTACAAACGGAATAAAAGTTAACGATATAAGTAAAATTACGATTCTAGCTTTGAGAATTCTTTTCATAGAGTTAAACTACCAAATAACTGAAGAATAATCACCGAATTTCTTTTTAAAAAATAATTTTATGGAAAACAATCATAAGCCCCTTTCTTACAATGAATCTGGAGTCGACATTGAGGCAGGAGAATCATTTGTTGAAGAGATAGCAAAATATGCAAAAACAACCGAAAGGATTGGATCGATGGGCGGGCTTGGTGGATTTGGCGGTCTTTTTGATATCGGCAAACTCAGCGTTGAAAGGCCGATCTTGGTAGCTGCTACCGACGGAGTTGGCACCAAATTACTTTTAGCTATAGAAGCTAAACGCCACTCAACCATTGGTATAGATCTAGTAGCAATGTGTGTCAACGACCTTATCGTTCAAGGAGCCGAACCGCTATTTTTTCTAGATTATTACGCTACTGGCAAGCTAAATAGAAAAATCAGTGATTCAATTATTCAAGGCATTATAGAAGGCTGCAAATTATCAAACATGGCCCTGCTTGGAGGAGAAACTGCCGAAATGCCAGGTATGTATCCGTTAGAAAAATACGATTTAGCTGGTTTTTCTGTGGGGGTAGTGGAAAAAAAGAAATTAATTACTGGAGATAAAATTGCAGAAAAAGATTCTATATTAGCGTTACCATCCTCGGGTTTACACTCGAACGGTTTTTCACTTGTAAGAAAAATTATTAATAAACAGACTAAGCTCGGACTTAAAACGCCTAGCTATGATGAATTACTTACGCCCACGAATATTTATGTTAAACCAGTGTTAGCGCTGTTGAAAAAATTTGAGATAAATGGGATGGTTCACGTCACCGGCGGAGGGATTACACACAATCTCCCACGAATACTACCTCAGGGCCTTGGAGCGGCTATAAACTTGGATCAAATTGATCTCCCGCAAATTTTCCAATGGATAATGGAAAAAGGTCCAATCGAGTTACCTGAAATGTTACGAACCTTTAATTGCGGCGTTGGAATGTTACTGATAGTCAATCCTAAAGACAAGGCTGATATACAAGATAAATTATCAAGCTTAAATCAGCCTAGCGTAGAAATTGGCACAATAGAAAGAAACAATGGAATAAAGTACTTAGGACATTTCAAAATTCTATAAATTCTTAAATTCTATAAATTCTTTTTTTGTATCGCACTCAAAAAACCACGGAGCATCTTAATTTCACTATCTTCAACTATATTCCGCTTAAACAAATTTAATAAGCGTATTTTCGTATACTTGTTTTTATCGTTGTTGGTAAACTCAACTCTTTTCATTACATCCAAAAAATGGTCAGTCAAATTAATAATTTCACCAATAGGGACATTAGTAGACCTGATATATTTATCTTCTTCTGATTGGCTAGATAGAATCACGCGAAGCTCATGCAGACAAATTGTAACTGCATGAGCTAAGTTCAACGACTTATAGTTCTCACCAGTCTCAATAGTAATTATTTTATGACAACAGTTTATTTCCTCATTTAATAATCCTCCCTGCTCACTTCCAAAAACTAAAGCAGTTTTTTGAGGGTTTTCAATTATCTCTTCGGCAGCTTGTCTGGGCGTCAGAACAGGTAGCGCGAAGTGCCTGGGTCTCGCAGTAAGTCCATACACCATACTCTCCTCGCCAACCGCAGCAGATAGCTCTGAGAAGACCGACGCAGATTCTAAAATATCAACCGCGCCAGAAGCCAAGGCTACAGCCTCACGGTGAGGAAACAATTTAGGTTTTACTAAAACTAGATTGTTAAATCCCATTACTTTAATTGCTCTCGCTGAAGAACCGATATTTCCAGGATGCGAAGGGCGTGAAAGAACTATCTTTAAAAGGTCTTCCATATTAAAATTACCTCAGACATTATATTTCAATTAAAACATTACATACGGATCTAAAGTGCATCCAAAACTTAACATCGCAATTAAAGCGGCTTTAAAAGCAGGTGAAAATATAATTAGATCCTCAAAAAGATTGGATCGAACCATTATCGAGAAAAAGGGTAACCTAGACTTTGTATCCAATGTCGACAAAGAATGTGAGGAAATTATCATAGAAACAATTCTATCAGCTTATCCGGACCACGCAATTTTAGCCGAAGAATCTGGCAAACATGGCAAATCAGAATACAAATGGATAATTGACCCCATAGACGGAACATTGAATTTCTTGAGAGGGTATCCACATTTCTGTGTCTCAATCGCGCTTATGAGAAATGATCGAGCAGAGGAAGCCGTGATCTATGATCCTTTCAAAGATGAGCTATTTACATGTAGCAGAGGAAATGGGGCAAAGCTAAATGACACAAAAATCAGGGTTAAAAATCAAAACTCATTGACAAAAGGATTGTTAGCAACGGGTTTCGCTGTTCGTAGTACAACTGATTTTTCACCGCAACTTAAGGCAATTAATGATTGTCTTAATTATGGTGCAGACATACGAAGAAGCGGCTCCGCTGCATTGGACCTTGCTTATACTGCCTGCGGGAGGTTAGATGGCTTCTGGGAATTTGGCTTAAGCCCCTGGGACGTGGCCGCAGGTTCTTTGATAGTTATTGAGTCTGGAGGCATTGTAACTGATAAAGACGGGACAGAGAACTACAACACATCTGGAAGTATAGTGGCTGGGAACCCCAAAATTGTGAAAGCTCTGTTAAAGGTAATTCAATGAAAAACTTTTTAGTATAGTAGTGTGACTTTCTTCCATTAGAAACGAGATCCCAGCCAATTCTCAAGGAGAATTAGCTGGGGCACCCGTTTGTTATTATACAGATAGATCCTTATTTTATGGGCGGCAAGAAGCAGGAACAGAAGCGTTCGGTAAAGTACTTGTGCAAACCCATGTTATTGATCCGCCGCTACTATTAGCAGTTAACGTAACTGAATTGCCATTGAGTGTAGCGTTATTTGCATTAAATGCAATGACAACAGTACCTAGCTCATTTGAAGCTCCTGGGGTAGTAACGGTACCTGCACCTGTTCTCGTTACAGTGACGCTGGCTACATTCGTGCCAGTAATAGAGGTATTCGTCTCTAAACCTGCGCCTGTATTATCAGCTGGGAAGGCACCTTCAGAGCTAAATATTTCAGCGGATGAAGATTTTGCACCAGCAGCCAAGCTCATTGCTTCAGTTACAGATGCTCTGGTAGCGTAGTTTTGGTAGGCTGGTAGAGCTACCGAGGCTAAAATACCTATAATAGCGACTACAATCATTAATTCGATAAGTGTGAACCCCTGTTCTTTCCTCATTTTTTTTCTCCATAAATAATTTATTTGTACTTCAGGTAGTCAGAAACTATGATTTATTTGACTTCAAAAATACTTTAGTTATATAGAATAATCGCGAGTTGTGATCTTTTTCAACTATTTTTTACAAATTCGGGAAAGAATCGGCATTTTTTCAATATTTCGATAACTAATCACGGCACTATTTATACGGCCTTAATACCGCGATTTTTAGCTCCTATCTTAAAGTAGTAGCGGTTAAAGCAATGGTGATTGTTTCAGCAAAAAAATGGTATAAATCAATCGATATGTAGGCCTTAAATATATGTCTGAAATTAAAACATGGATTTTTACTGATATACTTTGTTCAAATAAATTTTTATACTTAAAAACATAAAAGCTAATATTTATGTCCAATCGACCACAAACCTTAAGGAACGAGCGCAATGAATTTACATGAGTATCAAGCAAAATCACTATTTGAAGAATATGGTATACCAGTTCAAAAAGGAGATGTTGCCACTACTGCCGACCAAGCAGGAGAGATAGCAACCAATCTAGGCGGCAGTGCATGGCTCGTTAAAGCTCAGGTACATGCAGGCGGAAGGGGAAAAGCTGGCGGAGTTAAATTCGTAGAATCCGTTAGTGAAGTTTCAACGATCACAAAAGAACTATTAGGCAAAAAATTAATAACACACCAATCTGGCCCAGATGGCCAACCAATCAACAGTGTTCTTATTGCATCGGCTGCAGAAATCAAAGAGGAGCTATACTTGGGAGCAGTTGTTGATCGTACTTCAAAACAAATTACCTTCATGGCTTCTGCAGCTGGAGGCATGAATATAGAAGAAGTGGCTGAAAAAACCCCCGAAAAAATAATAACAGCTCACATTTCACCAGCAACTGGGATCCAACAATTTCACTGTAGAAAAATTGGATTTGGATTAAAGCTAAATCCGAAACAGATAAAACAATTGGCCGAAATAATGTTTTCGCTTTATCAACTTTTTACTGATAGAGATATTAGTTTAATTGAGATAAATCCACTTGCGATTATTAAGGATGATTCACTCTGCGCCTTGGATGCAAAAATAAATGTTGATGATAACGGCTTATTTAGGCAAGCCATTGCCAAATGGCGAGATCCTTCACAAGAAGACGAGAAAGAGAGAAGGGCCAAAGAATTTGACCTAAACTATGTGACACTGGACGGTAATATAGCTTGTATGGTTAATGGAGCAGGTCTTGCGATGGCGACAATGGATATTATTAAGTTAAATGGAGGAGAACCAGCAAATTTTTTAGACGTTGGGGGGGGCACGACCGCAGCTAAAGTAGCTGAAGCATTTAAAATCATTGTGTCAGATAAAAAAATTAAAACTATACTAGTAAATATTTTCGGAGGAATTGTTCGATGCGATCTTATTGCAGAGGGCGTTATTACTGCTATTAAGGAGGTAGATATCAAAGTCCCAATCGTAATTAGGCTTGAGGGAACTAACGTCGAGGAGGGGAAAAAGTTAATTAGAGACAGTAAACTTGATGTTAAAACAGCAAATAATCTTGAGGAAGCTGCTGTTAAAGCGATTCAGCTAGCTAAGGAGTAAATAATGTCAGTTCTCATCAACAAAACAACAAAAGTACTCGTGCAAGGATTTACAGGTGCACAAGGCACATTTCATGCCAGCCAAGCAATCGAATATGGAACTAATTTGGTCGGTGGAGTAACTCCAGGGAGAGGAGGTCAAAGTCATCTCGAAAAACCAGTTTTTAACACGGTAGAAGAAGCGGTCAACGAGACTGGAGCCGATGCATCAGTAATTTTTGTCCCCCCACCTTTCGCTGCAGATGCAATATTAGAAGCTGCTTTTAATGATATTAAAACAATTGTTTGTATTACTGAGGGAATCCCGGTTATAGATATGCTAAAAGTTAAGTTTGAGTTAGAAACGAGGCCAAACATTAGACTTATTGGACCTAACTGCCCTGGTATTATTTCTCCTGGAGAATGTAAAATCGGAATTATGCCTGCAAAAATTCACCAAAAAGGGAAAATAGGTATAGTTTCCAGATCTGGAACCCTCACATACGAAGCCGTACATCAGACTACTAACGCAGGACTGGGACAGAGTACCTGCATTGGGATTGGTGGCGATCCGATTCATGGAATGAATTTCATAGACTGCCTTAGTTTATTCCAAGCAGACGATCAAACAGAAGCGATTATAATGGTGGGAGAAATTGGTGGAAGCGCAGAGGAAGAAGCTGCAGCATTTATAGCAGACCATGTATCGAAACCTGTAGTGGCGTATATAGCTGGAGTTACAGCTCCACCTGGGAAAAGGATGGGACATGCAGGAGCAATTATTTCTGGGGGCAAAGGTACCGCGGAGGATAAATTCGAAGCTTTGGCGGAGGCCGGAGTGACAATTGTCCGATCACCAGCGGCAATGGGTGAAGCCATATCAACATTAGTTTAAATTTTGTAAGCCCATAATATGATGTTTATCGTAAATTAATCATGGAATTAAAAATCGCCATAGCACAATATAATTTTTGCGTCGGAGATCTTGAAGGCAATACCGAAAAAATTATCCAGTTAGCACGAAAAGCCAAATCTGAAGAAGAAGCTGACCTAACAATCTTCCCCGAACTAGCGATTACAGGTTATCCTCCCGAAGACCTTATTCTCAGGCCAGGGTTCCACGATAGGGTTTCAAAGTGTTTAACGAGAATAATATCTGCCTTAAAATCAGAGACTATTATCCTAGGCTACCCCGAATTAATTGGCGATAAAATCTTCAACAGCGCTGGTGTCATCGGAAAAAATCAATGGATCACTTCGTACCAAAAGCAAGAACTTCCAAACTATGCTGTTTTTGATGAAAAAAGATATTTTTCACCCGGAAACAAGCCGGCAGTATTTAAATTAGGTAATCTTAATATAGGTTTAAGTGTCTGCGAAGATATTTGGATGCCAAATCAAGCAAAAAAATGTGCGGATGCAGGTGCAGATATAATTTGTAATATAAATGCCTCACCTTTTCATCAGGGTAAACATAGCGAGAGAATCGAAGCTGTAAAAGAATCCGTCGCAACCTCTGGGCTACCGATAATTTACGCTAACCTATGTGGAGGGCAAGATGAGCTTATTTTTGATGGAAGATCATTCGCGCTCAATTCTTTTGGAGAAATTACCGCTCAAGCGCCAGCTTATACTGAAGGTTTTTATACATTAATAATAAAGAAAGAAGGGAATTTTATGACTCCTTGGGGAGACATTGTGAAAGAAACAGATGAATATAAATTAATCTATGATGGAATTAAATTAGGAATAAAAGATTACATTGAAAAAAATAATTTTCAAGGATGTGTAGTCGGTTTATCCGGTGGAATTGATTCAGCGCTTACACTTGCGCTTGCTGTAGACGCTTTAGGTCCTGATAAAGTCACGGCAATATCCATGCCGTCTGAGTACACGGCTGATATTAGTATTTCAGATGCGAAACAACAAGCTGAAACCATGGGATGTGAATTTCATATAATTCCTATAAACGAGGCCGTCAAAACGCTAAGTAGTATTGTAGATAAACTAATACCAAACCTCAAAACAAGTGTAGCTATCGAAAATATGCAATCTAGAATAAGAGGATTGATTTTGATGGCAAGATCCAACTCAAGTAAATCAATGGTCCTCGCCACTGGTAACAAGAGCGAAATGGCTGTCGGTTACGCAACACTTTATGGAGATATGGCCGGAGGTTTCGCGCCTCTGAAAGACATTCCAAAAACGATGGTCTATAACCTATCAAGATTTAGAAATAAATATTCCGAGGTGATACCAGAGCGAGTGATCACACGAGCTCCGACTGCAGAGTTGGCTCCCGATCAGAAAGATACAGATTCTCTGCCCCCTTATGACATACTCGACCCAATTCTTGAAAAATATATTGAAAAAGATCTGACCCCCTCTCAAATAGCAAACTCAAAATCAGAACTGTTTACTGTGGAGAGGGTTGCATCGCTTGTTGATAGAAATGAATATAAAAGAAGACAAGCACCTCCAGGTGTAAGAATAACCAAAAGAGCGTTCGGGCGTGATAGAAGATTTCCAATCACTTCAAAATACAGTGAGGCTAGTCGAAATTAAAATTACTAATCCAGCTTTAAATTTCTTACGTCTTTAATTCCAGGATGCTGTGGGTAATTCAATTCGAGCACTTGTAGTGTATCTTCCATTAGGTCATTCATACCCATTACTTTGTAAGATTTGGCCATTAGGGTCAGCGCTTGTGGCATTACCGGCGCTTTTTGGTACTTTTCTACTATCTCTCTGGCTCTATTTGAAGCCGCAACATAAGCTCCTCTTCTCATATAGTAAGTTGCGACATTTAATTCATGTTGAGCTAACATATTCCGTAAAAAAACCATTCTTAAACGAGCGTCCTCAAAGTAATCACTTTCAGGGAATCGCTGAACGACTGTACTAAAATCATTAAAAGAATCTAAAGTTGCGCCTGGATCTCTTTGTGCCTGATCTCTGGGTAGAAACCTATCCGTTACCCCTCTACCTCTATAAAAATTCACAAGGCCCCTAAGATAATAGGCATAAGGCATGTTAAAGTGGGAGGGGTACAACTTTATAAATTTATCAAGCGTCTCCATTGCTAAATCCGGATCATTGGTCTTATAGTAACAGTAAGCCACTTCAACAAATGATTGTCTAGTGTAATTTCCGAAAGGAAATCTCTGTTGAAGCTTTAGATAGTAATCAATCGCCCCGGTACAAGAACCAGCATCTAATCTACTTTTACCTGCAAGATATAACTTTTCTTCTGGCCAATTTAATTCAGCCCTATCTCTTTCGGCTTGACTAGGCAGATAACCACACGAAGTAATAACCAGAGCTAAAAAAATAGCCATAACATTAAAAATGATAAATTTTAATTTCATCTTGTCCAACTTAAGTCTACTTAAGGTATTATAGAGTACCCCAAAATAAGTTAACAGACAGAATTAAAAATAACTCTTATGATAATTAATAAACACGAAATTCTGATTGATTCCGAGTCTTGTGGCGAACGAGTAGATACCGCGATTTCGTTAAAGCTGAATAATTATTCAAGGAGTCTGATAAAAAAGATGATTTTAACTGATAATGTCAAAATAAATGGCCAAAAAACCAAGCCTGATAGGCGTGTAAAGAATGGAGATATCGTAAGTATCATAATCAAATCTGAGTTGAAATCCGACAAAATAGAGCCTCAAGAACTGAATTTAGATTTTGTCGAAATAAATAAGGAATTTTTGGTGTTAAATAAAAGAGCGGGGCTCGTTATGCATCCAGCACCGGGTAACATGAATTACACAGTTGCAAACGGTTTAATCTCAAAGTTTCCTGAACTTAAATATCTTCCAAGAGCAGGTCTGGTTCATCGTATTGATAAGGACACAACAGGATTGATTCTAGTCGCACGAAATCAAATTTCGTATCATAAACTCGTTAAAAAATTATCACTAAAAGAAATACAGCGAGATTATTTAGCAGTTGTAAACGGGATCATGATATCAGGCGGAAAAATTGATAAGCCTCTTGGCAGACATAGAATTCATAGAAAAAAAATGTCAATTCGAGAAGATGGTAAACAAGCGATAACTCACTATAGAATAAAAAATAAATTTCGAAATCACACATATATTAATGTCTCACTCGAAACTGGAAGAACACACCAAATAAGAATACATATGGCTTCAGAGAAGCATCCGATAGTTGGAGACAAAATATATGGTTGGAAACCTAATTTTGGGAAAAAAAGTTCTAAGAGATTTAAAGAAGTAATCGGAAACTTTTCTCGACAAGCCTTGCACGCTCACAAACTTACTTTTATAGAGCCAAATGGCAAAAAGCGCTATGAATTTCAATGTGAACCACCTCAAGATTTCAAACAACTAATTACTGAATTGGAAATGGATTATAATGACCACCATTAAATCTGATGACTCTGTAATAATTCCTTCCCTCAATAGAGGAAATATAAAAGCCGTTTTTACAACAAAACATGGGGATCCAAAAAAGGAAGGAATATTAAATGAGTTTGTCTACCGAAACTCAGATAAACCAGATGTAATTCTAAAGAGATTGCTATCTGGATATCCTCTAAAGCAAATCCACAGTAGCTCAATCTACAAATTTCACTCTTGGTTTATTGGAAGACAGGGAGATGGAATGTTTACTAATAAGAAATTTTTGCCATGTGTTATTAATGTTGCTGATTGCGTACCGATTCTTATTAAAAGTAGAGATGGAACTGAGGTGTGTGCAATACATGCCGGATGGAAAGGGTTAAAGAAGGGAATAATTAAAAAAGCCGTAGATATGTTTTCCGGTTCGGTAGAAAATCTTGACAGTTGGATTGGGCCCTCAATTTGTCAAAAAAATTACGAGGTCAGCCATAGCTTTTTGTACTCTTTTACCGCAGTTAATAATGCTTACAAATCGTGCTTCAACACCTGTGGCGGCAAATATTTTTTAAACCTGCAAATGCTAGCTAAACTACAACTACTGGAATCGAAACTCACCAAAATTGACACAGTTCAAAGGTGCGTTTTTGAAGAGGCCTCTAGTTTTTATTCTTTCAGAAGAGAAAAACAACTAAAGAGAATGTCAGCCATTATTTGGATTGAATAAAAAAAATTGTGGATATTCTTAAATCGTTCGCTTACCATCGAGTTAAACATTTAGTTAATAAGGTGAATAATGGCTATAGCTACCAAAAAGGCCCAGTTTAGTGGTCTCGCAACCAAACTAATAAATGCTGAAATCCTAACCGAAGAGATCGCAACGGCAGCCTTCGAAAATGCTCAGAAAAATAATATTGCATATGTCAGGTATCTCATTGAAAACAAACTTGTCCCTTCTGAAAAACTTGCGCATATCATTTCTCATCAATTCGGGATTCCTTTACTAAATCTTGAATCAATGAGCGTAGACCCTGAACTTAAAGGTATCATCAAACCAAGCCTCATAGAAAAGCACTTTGCGTTACCAATTTATAAACACGGTAAAACCGTTTTTATCGCTATTGCTGATCCTACAAATTTACATGGCTTAGATGAAATAAAATTTAGCCTTGGAGACGAGCTCATTGAGCCAATACTGGTCGCTTGGGATAAACTCGCGCAAATGATCGATGCTTCTTTAAATGATAACGAATCATCCTTTGATGAGCTTGATGGTGAAGACCTGGATGATTTTGATGATGTCGATGTGAGTCATGAAGAGGAGAAAAATGATGAATCAGAAATAGACGATGCCCCAGTGGTAAAATTTGTCACCAAGTGCTTGTTAGACGCAATAAGAAAAGGAGCCTCTGATCTTCACTTTGAACCTTATGAAAAATCCTATCGAGTAAGATTCAGAATAGACGGAATGTTAGAAGAAATTACAAAGCCACCCGTTGCTCTAGCAGGAAAAATTGCGTCAAGAATCAAAGTTATGTCTAGACTAGATGTTTCCGAAAGAAGAGTGCCGCAAGATGGTAGAATCAAACTTAGACTATCGAAAAATAAATCTATTGACTTGAGGGTAAGTACATGTCCAACCATGTATGGGGAAAAAGCCTGTTTGAGAATCTTAGACTCTGATGCAGCAAAATTAAATATTGATCAACTCGGATATGAAGATTTCCAAAAAGACTTATTCCTTGAGAATATACAAAAACCTTATGGTATGTTTTTAGTTACTGGACCAACAGGGAGCGGGAAAACAGTCTCCCTTTATACAGGAATTAATATTTTAAATAAAAATGAGGTAAATATTTCAACTGCCGAAGATCCCGTCGAAATTAACCTTCAAGGGGTAAACCAAGTTCAAGTTGACGAAAGAACAGGTATGACTTTTCCTAAAGCCTTAAGGGCATTTCTTAGGCAAGACCCCGACATAATCCTTGTTGGAGAGATCAGAGATTTTGAAACCGGTTCAATTGCTGTGAAAGCCGCACAAACTGGACATATGGTTATGTCAACTTTGCATACCAACGATGGACCACAGACTCTGACAAGGCTCCAAGATATGGGTATTCAACCATTCGCCGTTGCCACCACAATTAATCTAATATCAGCACAAAGACTGTGTAGAAGATTACATCCTGAATATAGAGCAACCCATGAAGTACCAAATACAGTGCTTATGGACGAAGGATTTCCAGAAGATTGGATCACTGAAGACCTTAAGATATATAAAGCCGAAGAGGGGAACCCAGAGTGCCCGAGCGGATACAAGGGGAGAGCTGGGATTTATCAAGTAATGCCAATTTCTGATTCAATTAGACGATTAATTATTGAAGGAGCCAACGCAGTCCAACTTGCAGATCAGGCTCAAAAAGATGGCGTCTGGGATTTACGGACATCAGGGTTGTTTAAAGTAAGAAATGGAATCACAAGCCTAGCGGAAATCAATAGAGTCACGGTGGAGTAAATAGTGGTCGAAAAAAAAGAAGATGCTTTTTTTAGCTGGGAAGGGCTTGATAGAAACGGAAAGAAAGTGTCCGGAGAAATTTCCGCTTCTAGTGAGGCAGCCGCTAAGACAAAGTTGCGAAACCAAAGGATTAATCCTACTCGCGTAAAAAAGAAAACTAGATCATTGTTTGGGGCCAAAAAAGGAAAAATTGAAACTAAGGATATTACGGTATTTAGCAGACAGTTAGCCACTATGATGTCGGCAGGAGTACCATTAGTTCAATCTTTTGAAATAGTAGGAAGGGGACATGAAAACAAAGCAATGCAGGAGTTAATTCTCACAATCAAGTCGGATATCGAAGCCGGGACATCCTTAACAGAGGGCTTAGCAAAGCATCCGAAACACTTCAGCGAATTATATATTAATCTAGTCAAAGCAGGAGAACAATCCGGGATACTTGAAGATATACTTCACAAATTGGCCACGTATCTTGAAAAATTCGAAGCGTTAAAAGCAAAAATAAAAAGCGCAATGAGTTATCCAATTGCTGTGGTCGTCGTTGCCATTATTATCACTATGATTTTAATGATTTTTGTTATCCCCCAATTTGAATCCCTGTTCTCCGGTTTTGGTGCTGATTTACCGTTTTTAACAAGATTTGTTATTAACCTGTCCGATTTCTTTGTGTCAGCTTGGTACTTAATAGCTGGGGGTGTCATTTTGGCTGTGGGTGGGATAATTCAAGCTATTCAAAGATCTCAAAAATTTGCAGACGCCGTAGACCGGTTTTTACTCAAGATTCCTATCATTGGGGACATCCTGAATAAATCATGTATTGCTAGATTTTCTAGGACGCTTGCAACTATGTTTGCAGCAGGGACGCCTTTGGTCGAGGCAATGGAATCAGTAGCAGGTGCTTCCGGTAATGTTATCTATAAGGAAGCTACATTTCACATAAGAGACGAAGTAAGCACCGGTTCACAAATGAATACAGCTATGCAACAAACAGGTGTCTTTCCTAACATGGTGGTCCAAATGGTAGCTATCGGTGAGGAATCTGGCGCAATCGATACTATGCTTATTAAAGTAGCGGAGTGGTATGAGCAAGAAGTAGATGATGCTGTGGATACTCTAACCAGCCTCCTTGAACCATTAATTATGTCTGTATTGGGAGTAATAATCGGCGGTTTAGTAATTGCAATGTATCTACCAATATTTAAAATGGGACAAGTAGTTTAAATTTCGATAAATATAATCTATAAAAACGATGTTGTTTTTAACAAAATTCGAATTTCTATTTTTTTCTGGTCTCTATGGTCTTATTTTTGGAAGCTTCATCAACGTACTTATCTATAGAATACCGAAAATAATTATACATGAATATGATTTAACAATTTTTGATTATTTCAAATCACATCTAACAATAAGACTGGCACGAAGTATCGAACCACTAAAAGCAAGAAAAAAAATTCGTAACCTAATTAAGTCAACAAATGACACACAAAAATACAATGTATTTTTTCCTTCCTCATACTGCCCTAAGTGTAAAACAAGTATTCGTTTCTTTGATAATATTCCTATAATCTCTTATTTGATCCTAAGAGGAAAATGCAGAACATGCTCATCTTCAATAGGGGTTACTTATCCAGCGGTTGAGTTTATTTCAATGATGGGAAGTATGGGGCTCGCGTACCTAATAGTACTCGACTATGATTTCGCTAACTCACGTCTGATCTTAAATCTAGTTTTTTTTAATATATTATTCTTATTCTCAATAGCTATGTTTGTTATAGACTGTAGATTTAAACTTCTACCAGATGCTCTTACCTTCCCTCTAGGATTCTTGGGAATTATTTTTTGTACTTTTGAGCCGAGCCATATTGAAATTAATGAGTCAATTTTTGGCGGGTTAATTGGATTTCTTGTCTTATGGATTCTTTTTTGGTTATATAAGTTTTTCTCAGGCAAAGAAGGGTTGGGACGGGGAGACATTAAGCTTACTGGAGCTTTAGGTGCGTGGGTAGGAATTTCAAATATAATGGATGTCCTTCTTATAGCCTCGCTTTTAGGGCTTTTGACAAGTGGATTAATGATATCTCTAAATAAGCATTCTTATAAACAGACAATTGCATTTGGTCCATTCTTGATACTTGGAACTCACTTCGTAATGATAAAAGAATTCTTATTATGAAAAATATTGCTTTAACAGGTGGGATAGGATGCGGAAAAACCACTGTTTCAAATATTTTTTTAAAAAATTTTGGGATCCCTACCATAGACACTGATCTATTAGCACGCCAGGCCGTTACCAAAGGCAGCAGCGGGTTAACACAAGTAATCAGCCGGTTTGGCTCAGATATTTTAAATGATAAGGACGAATTAGATAGACTGAAGTTGAAGAAAATAATTTTTTTTGATAAAGATAAAAGAAAGACTCTTGAAAAAATTATTCATCCTATAGTCAATCGTTTGGTTAAAGAAAAGATACGTATGATTACTTCTCATTACTGTTTGATAGCAGTTCCAATTTTGAGAAAAGAATCGACAATAATGTCCCTAGTCGATCGAGTATTGTTTATTGATTGCAAGGAGTCCATTAGAATTGAGCGCACTGTTCTTAGAGACAAACTGGAATTACCACTTGTTAAAAAAATTATAAAAAGTCAGCCGAGTCGAATTGAGCTCAAAGAAATGGCAACCGACATAATACAAAATAATGATAGCTTTTCAGAATTAAATAGAGATATCGGAAAGTTACATGAAAAATTTATCAGATTATTTGAAAGATAAAACGGACTAGATATTGGAGCCAACATCCCAAAAAGTTGTTATTCCTGCTATTCCTTGAAAACCTTTTTCTTTTGCGCTAGGCACATCATCAATGGACATCCCTCCCAAAGCATAAACTGGTTTCTTGCTAGTGACTGCGATTTTTTCGCCCTCAAGCCAACCTAGGAAATCTGAATTTGGATGTGACTTTGTCTTCTTTATTGGTGATAGATACACGAAATCTGCATCAATCAAATTGGCGTGTTCAATTTCCTCTTGACTATGACAGGACACACTAAATAAATACGTTTTTTTTACTGGCCTTGCAGTTAGCTTTTTAGCCTCGTTAAAAGGAAGATGAATCCCATCAAAATAATTTGCATCAAATTCACTCATACTGCTATTGATCATGATTTTAACTTTATTGTAAAAATTGTTTTTTATCTCTTTACTAATTAGTTTGTTAATGGATTCATTATTAGTCAATCTTAATTGCAGCAGTTCGATATCATAAAATTTCAATAAGTCTAACTTTTCTAAAAAAAAGTCATAATCCCGATCAAGATAAGGAGTAATCATTATTTTATCTGGTAACATTAGAGAAGCGATGATATTTTTATTTGGCTCATGCATATTAAAATTACATAGCTTCGACATCGAAACCCATTTCAAAATTTGACCTTCTAATCCAGTACATTTACCTACCCATTTAACTACCGAGAAAACCATTAGATCATAGTTTAAACCGTTCAGATTAGTTGTAAATCTTTTTATGAGTAGCGCTTTTTGCACCTCAATATCCAATTCCTCCTTGAGTTCACGGTGTAAAGTCTGCTCAGAGGTTTCATCTTTTTCACATTTACCCCCCGGAAACTCCCAGATTATTTTTCCCGCAATTTTTTTTTTGATTGAGAAATCAAAACAGTATCTCCAATTCTAAGAATTCCAATTGATACTCGAATTAAAGAATTATCCATTGAGCCTCCCATTGTTAACTTCTATATTCTGCGTTAATTTTTATATAATCATAACTCAAGTCGCAGGTCCAAGTTTCAGTAGAGAAAGATCCTATATTTAGCTCAATGCGAATATCAAAATTGCGCGGTCTCATGGCGGCTATAACTTCTAACTCATCCAAATTTTCAACAGCCTTACCATGGTGGCATATCCTTATGTCGCCAATAAAGATGTCGATGATATTCTGTTTAATATTCTCAGCACCTGAAGCCCCAACAGCTGAAAATATTCTACCCCAGTTTGGATCCTCAGCAAAAATGGCTGTTTTCACTAGCAAAGAGTTAGCAATAGATGACGCAATCATTTTAGCCTCTCTATCCGAACCTGCTCCGTTCACTCTTATATTTACTAATTTAGTAGCACCTTCACCATCCTTGACAATATTTATCGCCAACTCTTGACAACAATCAGCAATTAAACTTTTTACTAATCTGAAAGCAGGGTCATCGATATCCAAAAAATTGTTGTTTTCGGGGTTTGTGGAAATTAGAACAAATGAATCATTAGTTGAAGTTTCACCATCCACAGTTATCTTATTAAAGCTATCCGATAAAGCAGCTTCTGAGATCACTTCAAGGGCTTTTCTACTCAAGGGCAAATCGGTGGCAACAAAGGCTAGCATGGTCGCCATTTTAGGTTGAATCATCCCACTGCCCTTACATATACCGACTAATGAGTACCTTTGTCCACCCAATTCAAATTCTCTGACGCATATCTTGGGGAAAGTGTCTGTAGTCATTATAGCTTTAGCAGCTTCCTTCCACCCTGACTGCGTATTTATTTTGAATAATTTCGGAAGAGAAGATATTATTTTATTAGCTGGCAACAGCTCACCTATCACCCCAGTAGAGAACATAAGCACTTCTTCTTTTTCACATCCAGTCAATTTCGATATTTCCCGACATATCTCACTCGTATCCTTTTCGCCTTTTTCACCAGTTGCTGCATTAGCATTACCAGCATTTATTAACAAATATTTTGGTTCTTTTTTATTAAGATGTTGTTTTGAAATAATGATTGGTGCAGCAGGGAACCGGTTGCTAGTAAATCGAACTACACTATTTGATGGAGTTTTTATACTGATTAGACAAAGATCAAGTCTGTCTTTATAACGAATTCCTGCAGCCAAAGAAGATAGCTCAATTCCTCGTACAATGACTTTAGTGTTTTGAATTTTATTTTTTACAAATTGCATAATTAAATAATTCTATTACCGTCGCCTTCTTCTCTGCTCTTTTCTTTTGTTTTTTGATAGAGCTTTAGAAGAAGTTTTTGGCTTTTCAATGTTATCTAGATGATTCACTTCGTTAGCAAAATTCTGATCAACTTTAATTTTCGACAGCACCTCAATGGTTTCTTTAGTAATAGAAGACAACATTTCAGCAAACAGCATAAAAGCTTCCCTTTTATATTCTTGAGTTGGATTTTTTTGAGCGTAACCTCTTAGATGTATACCTTGCCGCAGATAATCCATATTCCCTAGATGTTCCTTCCAATGAGTATCCAGAATCCGTAGCATCAATGTCTTTTCAAGGTTTTGTATTGCCTCTTCACCAACCAAATTAATCTTGTCAATATGATCTTGATTAATAGTGCCTATAATTTGTTCTTTAATTTCTGCTTCGGTTACAAAATCTTTTTCTTGTATAAATTTTTCTAGCTCGGAGTTTAAGCCATAGTTCTGCTCAATATAATTATCTAAACCCTTAATATCCCATTGCTCTCTTAATTCATTTTGAGGGATATATTCAGAAACTAGATCCTCTACGACGTTATGTCTAATCTCCACCAAGTTATCTGAAATATCTTGTGCCTCCATTAGTTCACGCCTCTGATCATAAATATGAGTTCTTTGATCATTCGCAACATTATCAAACTCTAGTAATTGTTTTCTGATATCAAAATTTCTTCCCTCAACTTTTCTTTGTGCATTCTCAATCGATTTAGTAATCCATGGGTGCTCAATCGATTCACCTTTTTTCATTCCTGCCATTTGCATCCATTTCGTTACTTTATCTGACGCAAAGATTCTAATTAAACTATCCTCAAGAGATAGATAAAACCGACTTGAACCTGGATCGCCCTGTCTACCGGCCCGCCCTCTTAATTGATTATCGATTCTTCTGGACTCATGTCGTTCGGTGCCTATGATATGAAGACCTCCAGAGTCTTTCACGGATTCATTCAGTGTTTTCCATTTCTCTAAACCTTTGAGATCATATTCTGTGGCTAAGCTACCTCCTAAAACAATATCAGTGCCTCGTCCAGCCATATTTGTCGCTACAGTAATTGCGCCTGGTCGACCAGCATTAGCTATAATTTCAGCTTCCTTTTCGTGAAATTTAGCATTAAGCACATTATGCTTAATTTTACTTTTTTTTAAGCGATTGCTTAACAACTCAGATATTTCGATAGATGTGGTGCCTACCAATACAGGCTGGCCTCGTGCCTGACAATCTTTTATATCATTAATTATAGCTGCATACTTTTCTTCAGCACTCAAAAAAATTACATCGCCAAAATCGTTGCGAACCATATCTTTATTAGTTGGTATAACGACGACCTCTAAGGAATATATTTCTTGAAATTCATAAGCCTCGGTGTCTGCCGTACCCGTCATACCAGATAATTTTCCATATTGGCGAAAGAAATTTTGAAAAGTGATCGAAGCCAAGGTTTGATTTTCAGGTTGTATTTTCACTTTTTCCTTAGCTTCAATAGCTTGATGTAACCCCTCAGACCATCTCCTACCCGGCATAGTTCTTCCAGTAAATTCATCAACGATGATTACTTGGCCATTTTTCACAACATAATCAGTATTTTTATGGAAGAGTGCGTTAGCCCTTATCGAAGCATTAATATATTGCATCAAAGAAACATTAGAAGGGCTATAAAGACTATCGGATGAGTCGAGCAAACCTTTATTTGTCAACAGATATTCTAGCGTTTCGTGTCCCCTTTCAGTCAAATATATCTGCTTAGATTTTTCATCAATAGTAAAATCGACTGAGTCTTCTTCTTCACCTGTTTTGAGTTTAGACATCAAAGAATTAATAAGTAAATACAACTCACTTTTATCCTCTGCCGGACCAGAAATGATTAATGGAGTTCTGGCCTCATCAATCAGGATCGAATCAACCTCGTCAATTATTGCGAAATCTAGGCTTTTTTGTACTTTTTGCTCGTCAGTAAAAGCCATATTATCTCTTAGATAATCGAAGCCAAATTCATTATTAGTGCCATAAACTATGTTTTTATCATAGGCCTCTTTTCTACCTGCAGGCTCTAGATCATTCGTAACAATTCCAACCGATACCCCTAAAGCATCATAAATCTTGGACATCCAATTAGCATCTCTATTTGCTAAATAGTCGTTTACCGTTATAACGTGTACTTTTTTTTCTGCAATGGCATTAAGATATGAGGGAAGTGTGGCAACGAGGGTTTTTCCTTCCCCTGTTTTCATTTCTGCTATTTTTCCATAATGAAGGGCTATTCCACCAATTATTTGAGCATCAAAATGCCTCATTCCTAATACTCGTTTACTCGTCTCACGTACTACTGCAAATGCCTCAGGCAGTAACTCCTCCAATACCGTACCGTCTACATATTTAGCTCTCAACTGTGCCGTTTTCGAATATAACTCGCTATCACTTAACGAACTAATGGACTGTTCAAGCGAATTAATTTTTTCACAAATTTTTATATAGTTTTTCAATATTCTTTCATTTCTGCTTCCCAAGAATGAATTGAATATTTTTTTTAAGCCTGATGTGTAGATATTTGACATACTAAAGTTATCGCAGCAATTCAAATTCTATAGATAATAAAGATTCTTAATTTTCTATATACTCATCAATGAATTTTTTTGGGTTAATAGCTTTGTCTTTATACAAAACTTCAAAATGAACGTGGGGGCCTGTGGACATGCCAGACGAACCCAGCAGTGCAATGGATTCTCCTTTATTAACTTTTTGCCCTAATTCGGCAAGATTCTCTTTATTATGAGCATAACGAGTTACATATCCGTTTCCATGATTAATCTCAACCATATTACCATAGCCCCAACGTGTTCCAGACCATGTAACAACGCCAGAAGCTACACTCCGAACAAAAGAACCTTGCTTTCCTGCGAAATCTATACCGCTATGGAATTCACGTTTACCGCTTATGGGATGCAGTCGATAACCATAAACTGAAGAAATCCAACCTTTACTAATTGGTTTACCACCCGGATTAATTTGGTCATGAAGTTGCTTCTCTAATAAGAATGATTCAAGTAGTGCTAGTTTACCTTCTCTGAACTCAATCTCTTTATCTAGGACAGAAATGTTCTTGACTAGCTCTGACCATTCAAGCGTAGCAGCCTCCCCTTGAGGGCCGCCTATCGGGCTCGCATCTCCAAAATTGAATTCCGAACTATCCATATTATTTGATTGCAATATCCTATCGGCAACAGCATCTAAACGACTCAAATACCCGTGCAATGCGGCTGTTGACGATGAAAATGCAGCAAGCTCTTCTTCCATATCTTTTTTTAGATTTTCAAGAAAAAGTTTTTGCGCCTGTATTTCAGCGAAAATAACATCAGGTTTCTTTCTTTGTCCTTCTTTTATGCCTAAATAATATCCTCCCGACAAAAATAAACTTAAAAACAGCACCAAAGCCACGAAAATTGAAATAAACTTAATATTTCCAATTTTAAACTGCTTCAATAGTCCCGACCGTTTTGAAATTAACAATATATCCATGAATTTTATAAAATGTTATTATTTGACTTAAGTTTAACCTGTTTCCTCTTTCAAGTTAACTAAATATGAAAGATATAACCAAAATAAATGATATTCTTAACTCAATCAAGCAGGTCAGAAATTACCAGAAAAGATCTGAATTAAATTTGACTATAGACTCATTATTATCAAAATTTTTACCAGAAAATCTTAAACAAGATGTCAAAGCTTTTTCCCTAGAAGGTGGCACATTAACCCTTATCTTAAATAGCAGCGCATCGAAAGCAAATTTTATTTTTATTGAAGAAGAAGTGCTTACTTACCTTAATACCTCTTCACCTAAACTTCAAATCTCGGCAATCAAAACCAAAATAAATCGTATGAAATATCACGTAAGATAAATTTACTGATTTATCACTTCACCAAAAATGATAGGCGCGTTACTTACATCATCAAAAGAAACCAGCTCCCAAGCGGTGGTGTCGCTAAGCACCTTTTTTAATAATTTGTTATTGAGCTCGTGCCCTGATTTATGTCCATGAAAGGCGCCAATGAGACTATAGCCAAGTAGGTAAAGATCACCAATTGCATCTAAAATTTTATGCTTAACAAATTCATCCTCGTACCGTAAACCATCTTCATTTAAGATGCTATCCTCTCCTACAACTACCGCGTTCTCCATGCTGCCGCCTAAAATTAATCGCCTTTTTCTCAACATCTCCACATCTCTCATAAAACCAAAAGTTCGTGCCCGACTTATTTCTTTTACAAAAGAAGTGGTTGAAAAATCGATTTCCGCTTTACTCGTTCTTTTCACAAAAAAAGGATGGTCAAATTCAATACAAAAGGATACTTTAAATCCCTGGAAAGGCGAGAAGTAAGCTTCTTTATCGCCGTCTGAAACTGAGACATTTTTTTTAATTTTTATAAATTTCTTTGGCTCCGGCTGGTCTTTGACACCGGCACATTGAAGAAGAAACACAAAAGGACTTGCACTACCATCCATTATTGGGACTTCGGCAGCATCAAGGTCTATGTATGCATTATCAATACCCAACCCAGCAAATGCTGAGAGCAAATGCTCTATGGTCGAAATCAATACCCCATTTTTCTCCAAGCTAGTAGAAAGACTTGTCTCACCAACATTTTCGATTCTCGCCTGAATTTCATGATCTTCACCCAAATCAATTCTCCTAAAGACAATCCCTGTATTTACGGGGGCCGGATGAAGCGTAAGAAACGCTTGTTTGCCTGTATGTAGGCCTACCCCCCTAGCTTTGATCGAGTTTTTTAAGGTTCTCTGGTTTATCAAAATTCAGTCCAAATTTAACTAATGATTGTATTGGTTTGTTCTAAATAATAATAGCCTTGTTCCGATATGTCTAATCTGCTTGCCTCCTCAGAAAAGCCGGTATATCCAAGACCCCTTGTTCTGGTTCAGTGGGTTGATCATTAGTTGTCTGCTCTATATTTTGACTTCTAGTTCTTCTGTCGGTTCTAATGGGATTTAATTGCGATGAAGCCTCTACGTTTACTCTTTCGGCCTCTAACCCAGTAGCAACTACTGTAACCCTTATTTCCTCGTCAAGCTCATTATCTATAACCGTTCCAATCACTATTGTTGCATTTTCTGAAGCAAATTTTTGGATAGTATTTCCAACCTTATGAAATTCTATAAGCGAGAGATTTTCTCCAGCAGTTACATTTACTAAAACTCCTTTAGCTCCTTGTATATTGATATCCTCCATCAATGGACTTGAAATAGCGGCTTCGGCTGCCTCTTCAGCTCTAGCCTCGCCTCTGGCAAGACCTGAACCCATCATTGCCATCCCCATCTCAGACATAACGGTCCTAACATCTGCAAAATCTACATTCATTAATCCTCTGCAATTTATTATTTCGGAAATACCTTTTACCGCATTCAACAGCACGTCATTAGCCGCGCTAAACGCATTTAGAAAGCTGGTATCTTCACCCAATACACTTATAAGCTTATCATTTGGTATGGTAATCAAAGAATCAACATGTTGCGCTAAATCTTGAATGCCAGCCTCAGCCAACTTCACTCTTGTTGGGCCCTCAAATTTAAATGGTTTCGTTACAACAGCTACTACTAAGATTCCTTCCTCCTTAGCTATCTCTGCAATAACGGGAGTGGCACCAGTACCAGTACCCCCTCCCATACCGGCAGTTACAAAGATCATATCTGATCCTTTAACTACAGCACGTATTCTTTCTCGGTCCTCTACTGCCGCTTGTCTCCCAACGTTAGGGTCCGCCCCAGCACCTAAACCATTTGTTATACCGTCCCCAAATTGTAATGTTGTCTGCACTTTAGAATCGGCTAGTACTTGAGCATCTGTATTAGCACAAACAAAATTAACCCCGTCTAGGTTGGATTTCAACATATGTTCCACTGCGTTGTTTCCCCCACCACCGACACCTATCACTTTAATTACCGCACGACTAGTTGATTCTAGTATTTCGAATTGAGACATAATTAATACTCCATTTAGTCATTAATGATTTTTATCAAAAGTTTTTATGAAACCAGTTTTTAAAATTGTAAAAAAGAGAGCCTCTATGATTTGACTCAGATATCCATTTAGAATTATTTTTTGGGTCATTTCCAAAAAGTATCAAACCTATTCCGGTTGAATAAATAGGATTTCTAACAACGTCTTTTAGACCGCTGATCTTGTGAGGAATTGCAAGCCTCACTGGCATATTAAAAATTTCTTCAGCCAATTCGAGTGCACCAGATAATTTAGAGCCACCGCCCGTTAACACGATTCCTGCACCAATCTTTGATAGCATGCCAGCTCTTTCTAGCTCATCGTAGATTAAGGTGAACAGCTCTTCGTACCTGGGCTCTACTACTTCAGCAAGAGTCTGTCTAGTAAGAGTTCTCGGTGGTTTATCGCCCACACTTGGGACCTCAATCTGCTCATTTGCATCCGCAAGCTGTGTTAACGCACAAGCAAATCTTATCTTCAAGTCTTCGGCATCTTTTGTTGGTGTTGTAAGAGCAATAGCAATGTCATTAGTTACCTGATCTCCAGCGATTGATATTGCTGCAGAATGATGAACAGTACCGTCAATATAAACAGCGATGTCAGTAGTGCCTCCTCCAATATCGCATAAACAAACACCTAAATCCTGTTCGTCCTCAGTAAGAACAGCAGATGAAGATGCAAGTTGTTGGAGAATAATATCGTCAACTTCCAAGCCACAACGCCGTATACACTTTTCAATATTCTGAACAGCAGAGGCTGCACAGGTCACCATATGGACTTTGGCCTCTAGTCTAACTCCCGACATCCCTATGGGATCTCGAATACCCCCTTGGCCATCTATAATATATTCTTGTGGCAAAATGTGTAACAACTTTTGATCGGTTGGAATCGCAACCGCTTGCGCAGCGTCAATAACTCGATCAATATCTTCTTCGGATACTTCATTATCTTTTATTGCAACGATTCCATTGGAATTCAAACTTCTAATATGAGCACCAGCAATACCTGCATATACTCCGAAAGCTTGGCAACCAGCCATTTTTTCAGCTTTTTCAACTGCTTTTTGAATAGAGGCTATAGTGGATTCTATATCTACTACAACACCTTTTTTAAGCCCTTTTGAGGGCTCCCAACCTACCCCAATAATCTCTATTTCGTGCTGCATCGAAATTGACGCAATTATTGCCACGACTTTCGAAGTTCCAATATCTAGACTTACCACTAATTTCTTTTCATCTTTTTTTCTCATTTTATTGGTCCTTACCTAATTCTTTTCGAATCTCACGGCAAATCCATCAATATACCGAAGATCAACTTTAGCTACTTTAAACCATAACGACTTAAGGACTAATTGATAACCATTTAAAAATCTCACTAAATTATCCTCAAAATTAAGTTCATCCCCCAGTACTACCTCTTTGAAGTCGCTTAATTCAAGTTTAATAATTCCTAATTTTGTTTTTTTCAGGCTCTTAAGAAATAATCCGTTTTCTATAAATTTTTTATTTATCTGATTTGCAATAAAAAAAAGCTTCTCTGGATCACCAGATAAATCCTCAATCTGTAAAATATTAATATGTGGTATATATAAAGGCTTGAATATATTCCCCTTTTCATCAAAAAAACTGTTTTTATTTAGTTTTGCTTTTGGAGTTCTTTCCTTAATCTTTACAAGTACGGATGATGGCCAAATCCTACGTACTGACACCTCGGAAACCCAACGATCATCTTGTAGCAACTGAGATATTTTTTTTAAATCAATTTGAAAAAAGCCTTTCTTTGTATAATTAGCGATATCTTGTTTCAACTGTTCTTGATCCAGATACTTTAAATCTCCATCTATATAAACTTCTTTAATTGGAAACAGGTTAGAGCTCTCGCTCAGGATTAAATAATAGGCCAATATCGGAATCATTATAAAAATAAAAACTGATAAACTCTTAAAAATAGAATTTTTTCCATTTAATTCAAAATCGTTAAAATCAAATCTCCTATTCATGCTCTAAACCTTCTAAAGATGAGCTCAATATTCTTAATACAAGTTCATCAAATGAAATTCCCACTTCCAAAGCAGCCATTGGCACTAATGAGTGATTTGTCATTCCAGGTACTGTATTCACCTCGATTAGAAAAAATTCTCCTGAGCTATTTCGAATAAAATCTACACGGCCCCAGCCGTCACAACCAAGCGCTTTGAAAGCTTTGATAGCAATATCTGAAATTGTTAGTTCATCAATGTTACTCAATCCGCTTGGGCAAATATATCTGGTGTCTTCAGACGAATACTTGGCATGATAATCATAAAATTGCCTTGGGGTCTCCAGTTTTATTGATGGTAGAGGATGATCGCCTAATATTGAAACTGTATATTCGTCCCCCTGAATAAACTGCTCAATCAATATTTCATTGTCAAATTTCTGTGCCTTTTGGAGTGCAGGTGAAATATCATCTTCCTTTAAAACGAGAGAAACGCCTACACTCGAGCCTTCATGGGCTGGTTTGATCATCAGTGGAAGGCCTAATTCATCCAAGATAAATTGCTGACTAATGTTATTTTGCCACAGTAAACTTCTAGGTGTAGTTAACCCATTAAATGACCAGATTTGTTTAGTCCTATATTTATGCATCGCAATAGCTGAAGCCATAAAGCCAGAACCTGTAAACGGCTTACCATGTATCTCTAAGGCAGCCTGAAGCTTCCCATCTTCGCCTCCTCGTCCGTGCACTGCAATAAAACAAATATCAAATTCCACGGTTTGTATAAAATCTAACTCCTTGCCTGACCAGTCATACAGACAAGATTCTAATTGTGAATTACATAGTGAACTATGAACTGCTTCACCACTCTGTATCGAAATCTCTCTTTCTGCAGATGAACCTCCCATCACTACTAATATTTTACCAACGGAATTCTCAATACTCTTCAAAAGTTTTGATGCACTATTCATTTGTCTTTTTTCCGATAATTTTCACTTCACACTCTAATTTGATTCCGGTTTTTTTTCGGACTTGATTTCTTACAAGCTCTATCAATTTCTCAATATCTGATGCAGACGCCCCTCTATCATTAAGTATAAAATTTGCGTGTTTTTCGGACACTATAGCACCACCAACTCTGACTCCTTTCAAACCACATTCCTCAATCAATTTTCCCGCAAAATAATTTTCTGGGTTTATAAAAACCGAACCACAGCTAAAAGAGCCCGTTGGTTGTGTCACCTTTCTTTGGGAGAGAATCTCTTTAATTTTAGCGGAACCATCCTTATTTAAATTTTTCTCCAAATGAAAACACGCTTTTACAAACCATTTATTTTTGCCATCAATCGTACGATAACCAGGATTAAAAGAATTTCTGTCAAGTGTTTCTATATACCCTTCTCTTGAAATTACGTCGACCGATTTAATATTCTGCCAGGTATCTTTACCATTTGCTCCGGCATTCATTTTAAGTGCACCCCCTACAGTACCTGGAATACCAACAAAGAATTCCAGGCCCTTCATGTTTTTTTTTACCGATTCACGAGCAATTTTTGCGCAAGAAACACCGCACTCTACATTTAATTCTGAAAATTCTCCTTTCCATTGTATTTTATTTAAAAATTTTGCTGTTGATATAATGACACCATCAAAACCTTTATCTCTTACTAACAAGTTGCTGCCCAAACCCACTAAAAAAATTTCTTTTTTCTCTTTGAAAGAGGCTAAGAAAATTCCCAAATCCTTTAAACTCCTAGGCTCGAAAAAAAATGCTGCACGACCTCCGCAACGCCAAGAGGTATGGTTAGCCATTGACTCATTCTTAAGAAACGTACCTGTTACTGAGTTCAATTTCATACCCTCTATTAATGACCCAAATTTTCTACTAATTTACCCACATCCCCAGCACCAAGAAATGCTATTAGATCACCTTCCTGAACAACATCCTTTAACACATCCGGTACTGAACCAATATGAGGCGCAAAGACTGGATCGACCTTACCCCTATTTCTAATTGCTTTTGCTAAACTTCGACTATCAGCGCCCTTTATAAATTTTTCACCAGCAGCATAAACCTCCAACAAAATTAAATAATCAACATCGCTTAAAACCTCAACAAAGTCCTCGAAAAGATCATTTGTCCTGGTATAGCGATGAGGCTGAAAGACTACGACCAGCCGTAACTCTGGCCACCTCCTCCGAATCGTAGATATGACCATTTTTACTTCTTCAGGGTGGTGACCATAATCATCGATAAATGTACAGGTCTTTTGTTCTATAATTTGATTCTCGTAGACCTGGCATCGGCGGTCTATTCCTTTAAATTTCTCGAGACTTTGTTTTATATCTTCAATTGAAACCTCCAGCTCTTTAGCTACTGCTATGGCCGCCAAGGCATTTTGAACATTATGAATACCGGATAGATTAAGTCTCATTTTATGACACTGATTATCAAATTTCAGATTAAAAATCTCAAAACCGTCCCGATGCTCAAGATCTGTTGCAACATAATCGGCACCTGGATTCATACCATAAGTAATGACGTTAGCATTCAATTCTCGAGCTATAGAAATCGCATTTGGATCATCGAAACATATAAAAGCAATTCCGTAAAAAGGCAATCTTAGCAAAAATTCTTTAAAACAGTTGTGAAGAGCAGCAAAATCGCCATCAAAATTTTCCAAATGATCTCGATCAACGTTTGTTAAAACCGCCATTAAAGGAGATAATCTCAAAAAAGAGCCGTCACTCTCATCCGCCTCTACAACAAGGTACTCGCCTCTGCCCAATCTCGCATTCGCATCAACTCCTTTAATTATTCCACCGACTATGAACGTAGGATCCTTTCCACTATCAGCCAAAATACTGGAAATTAAGCTTGTGGTGGTCGTTTTTCCATGTGTGCCAGCTATGGCTATACCATGATTAAATCGCATTAGCTCTGCTAACATCTGAGCTCTTGGAATAGTTGGAATTCTCGATTTCTTGGCAGATTTTAATTCAACGTTATCTGCTCCGATTGCACTTGAATAGATTACTGCATCGACATTTTCCAAATTGGAAGCCGCATGACCGATATAAACTTTAATACCTTTACAAATTAAACGATCAGTTACCTTAGTCCTTCGTATATCCGAGCCAGTAACATTGTAACCCAAAGATTTTAAAACCTCCGAAATACCACTTAACCCTGTTCCACCAATTCCAATACAATGGAAACTTTTAATTCTCTTTAAAAGATAATTTTCTTCTTTAAGCATTAAAAAGCTCCATGCATGAATTCATTATTATTGATGCCGAGTCAGGTTTTGCCATTAGGGAAGTCGTCAAAATGATTCTTTGCCTTATATGCTCTTTAAATCCGACTCGTTGAATCAGCTCCACAAAACTGTCCAGCTGACAGTCCTTTTCAAGGATCAAATGGCAAGCACCTTTATCCGCCAAAAATCTCGCATTAACTTCTTGGTGTGAATCGACAGCGAAAGGAAAAGGAATTAAAATCGAATTTATCCCAACAGCTAAAATTTCGGAAATTGTCGAAGCACCTGCTCTTGATAACATTAAATCGTGATTCTTATAGGCTTCATCCATAGCCTCAATATATGGAACAACTGTCACACAATCCTCTAGATTAAGTGTTTTATATAAATCTTTAGTAACTGAAAGATCATTTTTACCTGTCTGATGTAATACTTTAATTTTATCTTCACTACAGAGTTTTTGTATTACTCTTGGCATAAAATTATTTAAAAACCTAGCCCCCGTACTTCCACCTAAAATCAAGATACGATTTAGTCTTTCAGGTTTTTTTTCGGTATTTTTATTTGCTAACCAAATCTGTTTTCTAACAGGGCTTCCAGAGTAAATTGCTTCAGTGGATTCAAATGTATCGGGAAAACCTTCAAAAACTCTGTTAGCAAATTTACATAAAATTTTATTAGTCAATCCAGGAACAGCATTTTGTTCATGGATTGCCAATTTAGTACGGGCTAAAATGGCTGCTAAACCTATGGGCCCACTGACATAACCGCCCATTCCTAATACCAATTTTGGTCTAATCTTAAATATCAAAAACAACGAGAAAAAGGTCGAGACAATCGCCAAAAGAATACTATAAATTGTTTTTAGCTTGCTTTTGCTCCTGTATCCAGAAACTGGTATACCTAAAAATTTTATATTTTTATCACCCACTATTTTTTTTTCCATCCCATGTAGTGACCCAATCCAATAAATATTTATTCCTTCTTTCTGAAATTCCTCGCTTATAGCTAGAGCGGGATAAGTGTGCCCACCGGTGCCTCCAGCCGCGATAAAAATCGAATCACCAGCTTTCACTATTACCCCTTTTCAAAATCCTATTCACTTCAGATCCAACTATCAATGCGATCCCCACAGAGATACAGCAAACCATTAGATTGTTATTGCCATAACTTACGAAGGGAAGTGGCAAACCTTTCGTTGGTAAAAGCCCAAGGTTGACCGCAATATTTAAAAAACACTGGCTTGCGATACTTACTCCTATGCCATTTACAACATACCCTAAGAATTTTTCGCCAATTTCTATAGCCTTACCACCTAGATAAAAGAGCCGAGTTATTAATACTAGAAATAATATAATCAGAGACGAACCACCAACTATCCCTAACTCTTCACCCAAAACCGCGAATACAAAATCAGTGTGTACTTCCGGTAAATAAAAGAATTTTTGCATGCTGTTTCCCAATCCAACACCAAACCAACCACCATTTGCAAATGCAATAAGTGCTTGGGTTAATTGCCATCCTGAATCAAGAGGATCGGACCATGGATCTAAAAAACTAAGCAATCTCTCCAAACGATAAGGTTCTGCAAACGCAAGAAACAATAAGACACTTACAGAAAGTAAACACCAACTAAGAAGTCGAAAAAAGGAAACACGGGCAAAAAATAACATTCCTAAGGCTGTCATCGTCAATACCACTGAGCTGCCAAAGTCAGGCTCTAGGAGCAGTAAAAAAGACGCTACTATTATGATAAAAAAAGGCCTTAAAAAACCATTTAGACTAGTCGCTACTCTCTCTTCGTGCCTCATTATATAACTAGCTACATACACCACAATCGTGAGCTTAACCCACTCTGAAGGCTGAAAATAAAAACCAAAAATATTAATCCAGCGAGTAGCACCATTAACGGTATGGCCAACACCGGGAACTAGAACCAATGCCAAAAGAAATAAATTCACAAAAAGAATCGTAGTGCTAAATTCTTGAATTCTTTTTATGGAAATGAAACGGAGAGGAATAAAAAAGCAAGTAGAAAATATAACAGTTAAAATCTGTCTTCGGAAATAATTGAACGGATCTCGCCCATAGTAATCACCTAATGGTAGTGTGGTTGAAAGCACCATAATAAAGCCAACCGATAGCAAAGAAAAAACAGGAATTAGCAGGAACGGATCAAAATAAAAATCTCGCTTATTATGGAAGAAATTTAATATCGTATTTTTATCCATTCTGACCCCATTGAGATACCGCCTGTTTAAAGACATCTCCTCTTTGCTCATAGTTTGTGAACATATCTAGACTAGAAGAAGCAGGAGACAATAGTACTGTATCACCTGCCTTCGCGAGGAACGCGGCTTCTTGAACAGCACCTCTGAGGCTAGAAGCAGTCTTGCAGAACACGCTATCTGATAAAGTGGATTCTATTTTTTCTGCACAGGATCCTATCAGAACAACAGAATGACAAAATTGCTCAATTGCTTTGGCAAATTGCCAAATATTACCACCTTTAAATAATCCTCCTGCTATCAGGACGCCTTTTCTGTTCGAAAAAAAAGAATTCATTGCAGCAATAGCCGCGCCAACATTCGTTGCTTTCGAATCATTAATAAATGTTATTCCCTTTATTTTTGACACAAACTCTGATCTATGGGGAAGGCCTTTAAATTTTTTGATTTCTCCAAACATACAAGCATCTAGTTTCGTACAATTGGATACAGCAGCCAAAACCGCTAAAACATTGAGCCAATTATGCTCTCCGAATATTTTTATATCCTCGACGGAAAACAAAAGCCTCTCGTCAAAACCAAAATATTTCTTATTACATTTTTCTATAATGCCAAAGCCAATTTCACTTGGCTTATTAATTGAAAACGTCTTTGCGGTTTCAGCTTCACAATATTTTGAACTCCATTGTTCATCTCTACACACCACGATATTAGTTGACCATTCAAACAATTTCTCTTTTATTTGTTTGTATCTAAAAAAAGATAAATGTCTATCAAGGTGGTCTTCAGATATATTTGTAATAACCCCAATAAAAGGCTGCAGTGAATAGGTGTTTTCGAGTTGAAAACTTGAAAGCTCCAAAATCAAATAATCCAGCGTTTTTTCTTTTAGTAGATCAAGGGCGGGTCTCCCAAAGTTCCCTCCCAAGGCCACATTAAAGCCAGCGCTTTCCAAAACCAATTTTATTAAAGCGGATACAGTCGATTTGCCGTTTGTTCCGGTCACCGCAATAACTGGTGTCTTAACCTCATTTGAAAATAGCTCAATATCACTAATTAATTTTTCTCCATATTTTTTTTTGATATTCCCATATTCAAATCCGGGGCTCGTAATGATCAGACTACACTTCTCCAACAAATCATCGTCTATTTTACCCAAACAATAAAATACGTCGGCAAAGGATTTTTTAAGCCTCTTTATACATGGAGGGGAAATACGAGAGTCCATACCGCAGACCTTAATTTTTTTTCGATCTAAATACTCAATAATCGATTCTCCCGTCTTACCCAACCCTAGAACTACGCAAAAATCATTTTGTGCAATTGATAAAAACATACTTTTTTTCATCTCACCTTTAGTGTTGCTAAAGCAACCAGAACTAAGATTGCCGTCATTATCCAAAACCGCACGATTACTTTCGGCTCAGGCCAACCTTTAAGTTCAAAATGATGGTGGATTGGAGCCATTTTAAAAACTCTTTTCCCTCTAATCTTAAAGCTCGCAACCTGCAAAATAACTGATATGGTTTCTAGAACTAAGACACCACCCATAATAAATAACAATAATTCTTGTCGTACCAAGACCGCAACTGTACCCAATGCGGCCCCTAAGCCCAAAGAACCAATATCTCCCATAAAAATCTCAGCTGGATAGGAGTTAAACCAGAGAAACCCCAAGCCAGCCCCAACAATTGCTCCACAAAATATACATACCTCACCTACCGTCCGGACGTAGGGGACAGAAAGATATTCAGAAAAGTTAATATTTCCTGCAACATAAGCCAGCCCAATAAATGCTGCTGAGATCATTATAATTGGAACTATAGCAAGACCATCTAGACCGTCACTTAAATTCACAGCATTACTTGTACCAACGATCACCAGACAAGAAAACAAGACAAAGAAGACACCCATATCAATACCCACTTCCTTAAAAAATGGAATGATAAAAATTAATTCATCAGAAGTAGCCGCCGTTTTATAAATTAACAAAGCTACTATTGACGCCGCAACGAATTGAAAAAAAATCTTTTGTTTTGCGGTAAGACCTTCCGACGAGCGTCTTTTTATTTTACTAAAGTCATCATAAAAGCCAATTAATGCAAATAAGGCAATGGAAAATAAACAGATCCACGAAAATCTTGAACTGAGATCACTCCAAAGAAGAGTGCTCGTTATTAGCGCAAAAAGAATCAACGCGCCCCCCATTGTTGGCGTGCCTTCTTTAACTAGATGCGATTCTGGGCCATCCCTCCTCACATTTTGTTTAATTTGATAATCCTTAAGCTTTTTAATAAAGTTAGTACCAAAAAAAATAGAAATAGAAAAAGCCGTAAGAGTGGCCATTATCATTCGAAAGGTCAAATACTTAAATAAACCGAACGATGAGTAATATTGTGTAATTTGATCTCCTAGGAAATAAAACATTAGACATTTGCCTTTTTTAATGCTTCAACTACTTGATCAAGCTGTAACGCCCTAGACCCTTTAATTAAAACTGAAACTTTTTTTTCTGATGTACAGATTAAGTCCCTGAGTCGCAAAATTAAATTATCAACGTCGGTAAAATTTTCGGATTGCCTCTCAAAGTACCGGCTTGCTTTACCAAAAAAAGAGCCGAGGCAGAATAGTCTGCTGATTCCGGATTTATTTATTTTTATTATTGACTCATTATGTAATTCTTGGGCATTTGAGCCTAGCTCTAGCATATCCCCAAGCACGATCCACTTCTCTCCCTTTTCATAGCACAAGGTGTCTATAGCAGCACTTAGGGCTCTTGGATTAGCATTGTATGAGTCATCTAAAATGTTAATCCTCTTTCCTCTAACCCAAAACAATCTTCCAGGAATCCTAGGAGCCTTCTTTAAACCCTTAGCGATCGTTTGCGGATCTGTCTTTAAGACAAATGAGGCAGCTGCGGCCGCCAAAGCATTTTTTATATTGTGCTGGCCAACTTGTTCAATTTCCAACTTGCCTACAAAAGATCTGAAATTAAGTTGAAACAAAGAGGAATCAGCTTCAAGCAACTCTTGACTAGAAAAGCAATCACCGCCCTTTCCAAACGAAACTAAATTTGAAGATGAATTTGTTTTTTTCCAGTAATCAAAGAATCTATCTTCTCTGTTTAACACAGCAGTTCCATTAGGCGGCAGGTTACTAACCAAAGCTCCTTTCGTTATCGCAATATTTTCCAATGATTCAAGATTTTCTAGGTGCGCAGGTGCACAACACGTAATTATCCCAATACTAGGTTTAGCAATTTTCGCTAGATAATCTATATCGCCATTTTTTGCTGCGCCCATTTCTACCACAACAAATTTGGTTTCATTTTCGATGCTGAATAGGGTTAACGGGAGGCCTATCTCATTATTCATATTTCCATGACTTGTTAGGCACGATCCTAACTGACTCAAAATAGAGCCGATCATTTCTTTTACGGTTGTTTTCCCAACAGAGCCTGTAATTGCAATAACAGGTACTTGAAATTTAGTTCTCCAGTTACTGGCTAGAGCACCTAGAGCTTTCATAGTATCAGCAACGACAAGTTGAATTCCACTGAGTCTAGGATTAAATCTTTCTACTACAGCAGCAATTGCCCCTTTATCTATCGCTTCCTTGACGTAATCATGTCCGTCATATCTTTTTCCTTTTATCGCAACAAATAAATTGTCTGGCACTGTATTTCGACTATTTATTGAAACCCCTTTGAAAATCTGTTCAGAGTTGATTTTTTTTATATTCAAAATATTTGGTAAATCAGCTACCCTCATTTGAATCATAGTTCTTCTCCCAGTAATTTTTTTATGATTAACCTATCGGAAAAGAACTGTTTTTTGGAGAATATTTCTTGATACTCCTCGTGACCCTTACCGGCTATCAAAATTACATCATTTTCTTTTGCACTTTGTATTGAAAGATTAATTGCCAGCTCTCTATCTGTATTTATCATAATTTGCGATTTATCTTTAATTCCTTTGAGAATGTCTTCAATAATATTCAATGAACTTTCATTTCGAGAATTATCAGATGTTAACATCACTGAATCGGCATATTTTTCCGCAATTGCACCCATAAAAGGCCTTTTATTCTTATCTCGGTCACCACCGCAACCAAAAACTAAAATTAATTTGTTTGCCGAACTTGGGTAGATTTGCCTCAACGAAACGAGAGCATTCTCTAAAGCATCTGGTGTATGAGCATAATCAATATAAATTGGACAACCTTTAAAGTTTCTACCACAGCGCTCCATTCTTCCAGGAACATCTCCTATTGAAGATAAAATGACAGCTACCTCATCCAGAGGTACATCTTGAGAAATTAGAACTGCTGCTACCGCAAGCAGATTTAAAATATTGTACCTACCAATCAAACGTGATTTAACGGAATGCGTTTGAGCTCCATATACTAGATCAAAAGCACATCCGGCCTTATCGAAACTAAGATGTCTAGCACCTAAAATCGCTTTGTCAGATTTAAGCATGCTCTGGTTTAAAGAGATTTTAAAAAGGTTTATGCTTTTACTAAGCGAATTGGCGAGTAAGCTGCCGAATTCATCATCAATATTAATGATTGCATATTTCAAATTTTTAATCTTGAACAATTTGGCTTTAGCATTTTTGTACGTTTCAAAATCGTTATGATAGTCAAGGTGATCCTGTGTTATGTTTGAAAAAATTCCTATATCTAGACTTAAATTCTGCAATCTATCCTGATCTAGACCTATAGAAGAAGCCTCAAGTGCACAATAAGTAACACCGTTCTGCGAATGAGTCCGAAACAGATTATTAAGTGTAAAAATATCCGGGGTAGTATTATTAAGTTGCAAAAAATTCTTATACTCTAACGAACCAGCCCCTAAAGTGCCTACATAGAGGCAGCGCTTTTTCAGATATTGCAAAGCCTCTTTTAGTAAATACGCAATAGTTGTTTTTCCATTTGTACCAGTTACCCCAATAACTTTCATTTCGCTAGATGGATCATCGTAGAATCTTCTTGCAATAGTTCCCAAATGTTTCTTCAATTCAGGAATTACAAACAAAGGAACTCCTCCTCGGGCGCATTGGTCTTTTGCTTTTTTATCATCAGCAACTACAGCAACGGCACCTTTAGATAAAGCATGTTGAATATAATCTAGCCCATTTTCTTTCCTTCCTTTTATTGAAAAAAAACAACTATTTAAAACCACCTTTCGACTGTCAAGAGCTATTTCAAATATTTCTTTATTCATTGAAGGAGGAACAGTGGCAATATCTTCTAAAATTTGGTCAAGAAATTTAGTTTTGAATTTTTTACTAGTATTTTTAATGGCCACCAATTAAATTTCCCCCTGTAGGTTACTACTATTGTAGGGGGGTTCTAGAGCAAACGTTCGTATTAATTCTCTCATTAGTTTAGAAAAGATAGGAGCAGCAACATTGCCTCCCGTCGAACCATTCACTCTTGGGTTATCAATAACTACAACACAAACATAGTTAGTCGTTTTTGTTGGGAGAATACCCGCAAAGAAAACAGTGTGTTCCTCATTAGAATATCCATCAGCCTTTGCTTTTCTTACAGTGCCCGTTTTACCTGAAACATCAAAACTATCAATCCGAGCCAATTTCCCAGTTCCTTGCAGGACAGCTTTTTTCAACATATTCAAAATCTGATTAGATGTCTTTCGTGACACTATCTGAGCAGCCTCTCGACTAATTAGATCCTTTGTTATTTTTAAATCTTTAAGATATCCATGATTAGCGAAGACCGAATATGCTCTTGCTAGTTGAGCGGTTGTTACTGAAATGCCATAACCAAAGGACAAGGATCGTTTTTTTAGAAAATTCATTCGCCTTTGTTCTGGAAAGTGACCTGTTGACTCCCCAGGCAACATAGCACCAGTATATTCACCGAATCCAAATCGACCTAAAATACCTAAAACACCATCGCCAGTTAACCTATCAGAAATTTTTGCTACGCCTACGTTACTTGATTTTTCTAGAATCTGTTCGACTGTGATTATCCCATGATCCCTTCCATCACCAATCTTCCAATTTCCAATCGTCAATAATCCCGGTGAGGTATTAATTTTTGATAGTGGATTTAGCACTCTATTTTCTAGTGCAGCAGCAATCACAAAAGGTTTAAGGGTCGATCCTGGCTCATAGGAATCAGTGACCGCACGGTTTCTAACTCGGTATGCTTCGAAGGTAGCGCGAGAATTAGGATTAAAAGTTGGTGCGTTCACCATTGCAATAATTTCACCCGTACCCGAGTCTATGATCATTATCGATCCGGAATCCGCCTCATGAAACTTAAGCGATTCGATTAGAATTTCATTGCTATAAAATTGCGCCCTATGATCAACGGTCAGAAATAAATCTTTTCCCGGAACCATTGGGACAATCATATCAGAAGAAGCAATCTCTCTTCCTTTAGCATCAAGGAAAACTTTTTTCTTTCCATTTTTACCCGAAAGATAATCATCAAAAATTAATTCAATCCCTTCCTGGCCAACGTGCTCATCGTTGGTATAACCTATAAGGTGTGCAAGTGCTTCCCTTTGAGGATAAAACCTCTGATACCTTAGTTCTTTTCCTAAACCCTTTAATTCTAGATCCATAATCTGTTGCATGGTCTGTGGGGCGAGAAGCCTAGGTTGCAAATAAGTAAATTTATCTGATTGAGTATTGTTAATTCTTTTTTCGATGTAGCCAGCTGTTTGACCAAGATAACTTTCTAACCGATTCCAATTATGAGGATTCTTTTTAAAAACTGATGGCCTGACAAAGACAGAATAAGCTTCAGCACTGATTGCTAGCAATTCGCCATTTCGATCATAAATTTTCCCTCTTTTTGTCGGAATCGTTTTTAATTGTCCATATTGATTAATTCCCTTTTCAACAAGAAAATCACTTTGATTGAAATTGATCTGTATCATCCTCAATACCAGCACTAAGCCAAACAAAATACAGCAAAATTGGGCAATCAATATTCGAAAATTAACTTTGAATCCTCTCAAATGCTATCTCTCCTGAATTTTAGAATCGGGTTTAGACATGCCAAGCTGATCTCGGGCAATAATATCTATTCTATAAGGACTACTAAGATGAGCTTTCTCCAATAAAAGACTTTCGTTTGTCATAGTTTATCGTTCAAATTTCTTATTGAGGAAACCTAACTCGATCATAGTTACTCTTATCGAATGACGAGTCATTATAAGCTCTATAATCAAAAAACAATTTGCTATCAAAAGAGCTATAACTACCAAAACTTTTTTCATTGGGTTCTCTCAATCACTCGTAATTTTGCACTTCTCGATCTTGCATTTTCTGATTTTTCTAAATCTGAGGGTACAATTGGTTTTTTGGTAATTATTCGATAACTACATTCGGAACCACTTCTAGATAAGCCATTCGCTGCCAAATAACGAAATCGGTGTTTGACGATTCTATCTTCCAGAGAATGAAAAGATATCACTAAAATCTTGCCGCCTAGTCCTATTAGTTCGGCAGCGCTGTTTAAGGCTAGATTTAACTCATTGAGCTCATCATTTATAAAGATTCTTATCGCCTGAAAAGTCAGTGTGGCCGGATCAATTTTAGCTCGGTATTTAATACAGGACCTTACAATTTGTGCGAGCTCATGAGTCGTATCGATAGTTTTAAGCGCGCGAGAGGAAACAATTTTTTTAGCTATTGACTTAGCATACCTTTGCTCTCCAAATTTACTCAGGACGTCTCTGATTTCATATTCTTTAGCACTATTCACCCAATCAAACGCAGAACCTCCATCTGAAGATTGGTCCATACGCATATCAATGAATCCGGATTTCTGAAAACTAAAGCCTCGTTCCGCGTTGTCAAGCTGCGGTGACGATAGACCCAGATCAAAATAGATTCCGTCTATTTTGTTTCGAAATTCTGAAAGTAATTCTGAGATACGAGAAAACTTTGCATGATTGATGGTAAATCTACCATCTTCCCCAAACTTAATTAGCGCATCGGTCACTGCCTCTCGATCCCTATCAAAGGCCAATAGTTTTCCCGATTTAGAAATTCTGCTCAAGACGAGTGCGCTATGCCCCCCTCGTCCATAAGTCGCGTCTAAATAAACACCATCTTTCTTAATATCAAGAAAGCTTAAAAGTTCGGCATTGAGTACAGAATGATGTAGCGTCGATTCAATCATAATGATAAATCAGAAAGTGAAGAGTTGCCCTCTCTACCTGAGCCCGCAACATCCTCCAACCACTTGTCTCTCTCTTGACACCAGCGTTGCGAATCCCAAATTTCAATTTTGTTACCTTGGCCAAGAACTACCGCATCATCTAATATTTTAGAAAGCTTTATCATTTCAGTAGATATTACAAAACGACCGTTATTATCCAATGAAACATCGGTAGCGTAGCCTCGCATTATTTGCTTTGTGCGCCGAGTTTCAGTATTGAGATCATTGAGAGAAGATAATTTTTCTTCTATCCTTATCCACTCGTGTAACGGATACAACCAAATATTTCTATCCCAGGGATTCAAGGTCATGACTAAATCATTTATTTGATTGTCACGAAGTATTTCTCTTATTTTAGAGGGTAATGCGAGTCGATTTTTAGCATCAACGCTTACCGTATTTATTCCTCTGAACATTCTTCATACCCTAGGTTTTCTAAAGATCCTCTAGCAACCACTTTTCACCACTTTTCACCACCAAAGGCTACTATACGTACCAATTCTGAAAACTGTCAAGAAAAAAAACTTATATTTTTCATAAAGTTGTCGTTCTTTTACTGAAATAGTACTTAGGTGAAATCCAACCATTCTTCTAAGCGATTCCGACAAATAAAAAAAACTATTAGAATCATGGTGATAAAACATAATCTTAAAAAAAAAATTATATTATGAGGTTTTTTTGGATTATTTCGACTTTTATTCAAGTCTTATAGATTTTAAAGGCAAAATCGAGTTGGCCTATAAGCCGGGTTCTGTAAATCTAGTAAAGATTCGACGATCATTCATCTGCGACGCATGTTACCACACGACTGTAGCGACTTACCCAAGAGCTCGTGCGAGTCACACATAGGCAAAATAAATTTTGCGCGCTCTCCTATTTAGTCTTGCTCCGAATGGGGTTTACCTTGCCATTACTGTGTAATGCGGTGCGCTCTTACCACACCTTTTCACCCTTACCCTTTTAAGGCGGTATATTTTCTGTGGCACTTTCCGTAGACTCACGTCTCCTAGGCGTTACCTAGCATTCTACTCTTTGGAGCCCGGACTTTCCTCTGTTATCTAAACAGCGACCGCCCAGCCAACTCGACACATTATTTTCACTTTTTTTACAACAAATCAACCTTTTTTTAACGTTGAATCATAAATTAAATTGCGTCTAAACACCCCAAATTCTTTTAAAACAGATCTAGCATTCTTTAGATCCATATGCATCAGCAAAATGTTTAGCCACCGTTCTAGCTCGATTGATGAATCAGGATGCCCCTCTCGACCGGAAACAATTATGGTGAATTCCCCTTTGCATTCTTTAGGACTCTTTTTTAGATAACTTTCGACATCCTTCACAGTTCCTCTATAACATGTTTCAAAAGTCTTTGTTAGTTCCCGAGCTACTATAATGTAACGGTCTGACCCAAAAACTTTTTGCGAACACTCCAAAAACCCTAGTATTCGATGAGGCGCCTCAAAAAAGATCATCCCCCTCGTTTCGTCTTCTAAATTAGCTAATTCTTTCATTAATTTATCTTTTCGCCTGGATAAAAAACCCTCGAAAACAAAGCGATTTAAAGGTAAATCGCTTAAAGAGGCCGCAGCTGTCAATGCAGAAGGGCCGGGAACGCTAATAACGTCGATCGTCTTTTCTATACATTTTTTTACAAGCAAAAAACCAGGATCTGATATCTGAGGCATTCCGGCGTCGGTGATTAAAGCGTAAGCTAAATTGTTAGTTTTTATCTTTTCAGCAATTATTCCTGCATTCTTCTTTTCATTCCAATTATGAAAAGGACGTATATCTGTCTTTATTTGATAAAAATCTAAAAGGATGCGGCTTTTTCTGGTATCCTCTGCCAGAATACAATCAACATAATTCAAAGTTAATTTTGCTCTCATGGTAAAATCAAGCAAATTACCAATGGGTGTTCCTACGACGTATAAGGAAGGCCTCCTGATTTGATAATTATTCTGCATTTAATATTTGTCCTGGAGTTTGAATGCTAGCAAAACATTTTCGGTACAGCATCTATTTCATTACGATTACTCTATTAATTTCTAGTTGCTCAAGCAACAGGGCGCCCGTATTTGAAAAAAGACTAAACGAAGAAAACAAAAAATTCGATGAAAAAGCAACCAAATCCAAAGGAATTCTAGCGGACTTTTCCAAGGATAAATTAGTTTCACGATTTAATAACTCCTTTCTTCCCAAGAATATTGGTATCATTTTACCTTTTGACAGCGCATATGAAAACATAAGTAAAAGTATTATATATGGTATGACCGAAGCATATTATTCATCGCCAAGGTTCATGGCAAATACGAAATTATTTTTCTACCCCTCGGATGCACAGAGTTCTAATCAGATTTCACAAAGTATAAAAAAAGACCGGATAAATTTTTTAATTGGACCTCTTAGGAAAGAAAACCTTTCAAAAATAATGGGGCAAATTTCAAGTAATATAGATGTATTAAATCTGAATATAAATGATTCAAAAGATTATAGGAGGAAAGGTTTTTTCCGTTTTTCTTTAAATCCTGAGGAAGAAGCGAGACAAGTTGCAAAATTCGCAAGGACAAAGGGAGCCAGGGCAATTATAATTGCACAAGATAGCAACTGGGGCCAGCGAATCTCTAAAGCCTACCTTGAAGAATGGAGTAATTCTCATGGTGAAATACTTGATCATATTGTTTACAATCCGAATGAAAAAAATTTTTCAGAAATAATTACTAAAGTATTGCACATTGATGAAAGTCACGCACGGAAGAACATGATCACAAAATTAATTCAAAAAAAGATAAAATTTGAGGCAAGAAGACGCCAAGATATTGATGTTATTCTGCTTGCAATGGATCATGAGAATGCAAGACAAATAATACCTCAGTTAAGGTTTCACAAAGCAGAAAAACTGCCCGTTTTTGCGGGATCTCGTGCGTTCGCTTTTACACAAGATGTATCATTTTATAAAGATCTAGATGGATTATATTTTCTCGATGTACCCATGTTAAATAATAACAATTACCTTTTTAAGGCTACTACGGAATCTCACTATCCAAGGCTTTTCGCTTTTGGTTATGATGCACTTAATTTAATTCCCTACCTTTACCAAATGGAACGGAACGAGTTTCTTACATATCCTGGGAAAACCGGATACCTTCGCGTCAATGATGAAGGTATAGTTATTAGGAATCTAAATAAATATCGAATTAAAAATGGAAAAGTTAAGCTAGCGAAAATGGACTAAAATTGTTTACAATAAGTTTAGACTAATAGGATGAAAATTTGGATAGCAGTCATTTAATCAAAAATATATTTGCAGACACTATCACAGTAGCGACTAATGTAAGAGATACGCTTTCTAATGACATTGTTGAAATAAGCGCACTAATTTTTTCCCGACTTATGAATGGTAATAAAATAATGGCGTGCGGAAATGGAGGTTCAGCGGGAGACTCTCAACATTTTGCTTCCGAGTTAGTTAATCGGTTTGAAATTAATCGAAATGAGCTTGCTGGTCTAGCCCTTACTACCGATTCTTCGACAATTACTTCAATAGCTAATGATTATGGCTATGACGAAATCTTTTCAAAGCAAATATCTGCTTTAGGAAAAAAACACGACATTTTACTAGCAATAACAACGAGTGGTAACTCTATAAATATTCATCGAGCAATTGAGCAAGCTCATAAGAAGGATATTACCGTTATACTTCTTACAGGAAAAAATGGTGGTATAGCATCTAAAGCTTTAAAGCAAGGAGATAGAGAAATTAGAGTGCCTAGTAGTAGTACAGCGCGAATTCAGGAGATTCATCTTGTAATCATACATTGTATTTGCAGCTTAATAGAAAACAATATGGTAGAAAAGAATGAATAAGTCAGTATATAAAATTTTTATTTTAATTTTTATTGTTTCATGTTCCGGAATTAATGAAGAGCGGACGACAGGAACTTTTATCGAGGATTTTTCTATTGAAAGAAAAATAAAAAAATTCATTAATAGAGATTATGAACTAGATGCACTGACTAATGTAAAAGCAACGAGCTACAACGAAGTCTTACTACTAACTGGCCAGATACCAAACGAAAGATTACGTAGGGAGATTATAAGCGGCGCAAAGCAAATAACAAAAATTAAAAAGATTCATGACTTTACTATATTAGCCGCACCAAGCTCTATGTTATCCCGTTCTAATGACAAATATTTAACAACTAAAGTAAGGACTAGAATTTTAGCTACCGCAATTTTCAAAAAGGAGAAAAACGTAAAATCGAATCGAATAAAAGTGGTGACCGATAATAGTACCGTTTTTCTTTTAGGCATTGTTAATAATGGACAAGCTGACATTGCGACGAAAATAGCTCGCGAAACTAGTGGAGTTCAAAAGGTGGTAACTCTATGGGAAATCAAATAGAGCCACGGGCCTCTATTTGATAAGTTTAAGTTCAGGCTTTTTCTTTAACTTTGCTTTTAAATCATCTTTTAGGACATCAGATCCAAAATTCGGTACTACATCATCATAATAAAATTTGATTGTGTCTGGCCACATAATCAGTGCGCCTGCTGACTGCTCTTTAGCATAAATCTCAGTTATTTCTGTTATTGGTACAGTTATACTAAATAAATTACCTGAAAATCTCGTATCAAAGCCAATAAAATCATCGTCGATTACAAAATTTCTACAAGCGTCCCTTCCAATATTTAAGGCGATAATTTCGGAATCTTTCAAATGCTCTGGTATGCGAACTCTAGGGTCACCTGACCTAAATTTTATGTTAGGAGTAAGTCCGACATCTTCCATCCAACTTTTTAAAGCTTTTAAAACATACGAAATCGGTACAATCATCAAACTATTGTTCTCATTTCCTTTTCAAAATCCGATAAACTTGCTACAAATGTTTCACGTTGGAACATTTTATCTGCATATTTATATATCGCTTTTGATGAACCGCCTAATTTAATATCCCAATGTCCAAGTCTCCACAAAATGGTTGAAAGACACATGTCCACCAAAGAGTATTCATCAGACATAAAGTACTTATATTGCTCGAAGATAGGGGTCAGGGCCTGTAAATTATCCCTAATCTGATTTTTTGCATCCAACGCAACTTCGGCTTCACTACTTTCCGCCTTAATCGACAAAGAAAACAGGTCTCTAGTAATTCGATAACGAAATTGCCGATTGGTAGCTCTTGAAACAGGATCAACTGGCATAAGTGGAGGGGGAGGATAACGCTCATCCAGATATTCCATGATGATTTGGGCTTGATAAAGAACGAGATCTCGGTCAACTAGAGTGAGGACGACACCATAGGGATTTAAAAGATCTAAGTCCTCGGGCTTGTTTCCTTCTTCAACAAAAATAATATCGGCTGTGATGTCTTTTTCTTTAAGAACTAATCTAACACTATGTCCCTCTAAGTCCTTCTCATCAACATATAGAGACATAGTCGATCTTCTGTTTGGAACAGATGCCATTACTTAATATCCTCCCAGATCGCACGCTTATTGAGGTACGCAAATATGAACAATACAAAGAGGAAAGCAATAACCCAAAAACCTAGTTTATATCTTACCAAACGAGCTGGTTCACCCACATAAACCAGAAAGGATACGATGTCTCTAGTAAACTCTTGGTATTCATTCTGGCTTAGCTTTCCTGGAACTACAATTTCAAAGGCTATGCCGGAGTTTTGGTCATCTTCCGATGGATTGATAAATTTTTTATAACCCTCAAGCTCCCAGAGAACGTGTGGCATAGAAGTTTGAGAAAAATATAAGTTATTTACACCCGTTGGTCTTTCCGACTCGGTGTAGAAGCCATTAAGAAATGAAAACAGCCAATCTGCGCCCCTTACCCTTGAAATCACTGATAAATCAGGAGGTTGTACCCCGAACCAGCTTTTCGCATCTTCTGGCTCCATAGAGACTTTGACCGCATTTCCTATTTTGTCTCCCACAAACATAAAATTTGCTTTGACCAAAGATTCATCTAAATCTAGATCTTCGGCAATTCTGTTGTACCGCATATATTGCAAGGAATGACAGCCGGAACAATAATTGAAAAAGTTTGCGGCCCCACGCTGTAAAGAAGTTTTTTTGCTCAAATCAATATTTGCATCAAGCAACTGCAAACCACCACCTGTCGCTCCATAGCAAGAGAGACCCAAAAGAACTAAGCTAAAACCAAGCAGTCTAATGACCATTCGTCGTAATTCTTTCTGGAACTTTTTTATTCTTATCAAGAGAAGTGTAAATCGGCATCAACAAGAAGAATAGAAAATAAATGACGGTAAATATTTGCGCTACAATCGTCCTAGCTGGGGTTGGAGGCAATGCTCCCAAATATCCCAAAATTAAAAAAGATAATACAAAAATTCCCAACGCAGTTCTCGACATCCAGCCTTTATACCTCATCGATCTTACTGGACTTCTATCTAACCACGGCAATAGGAAAAATATCATCACGGCAAACCCCATAAATATTACTCCCCATAATTTCGCAGGTATCCAAAAAAAGTTCACCGTGTTGGCTCGTAATATTGAGTAAAAAGGAGTGAAATACCATACTGGAGCTATATGCTCCGGCGTTTGCATCGGGTTCGCAGGAATGAAATTGTTATGCTCTAGAAAGTAACCGCCCATTTCTGGCGCGAAAAATATGACCCCTGCAAATATCATTAGAAAGACCACAATCCCAACGAAATCCTTGCTTGTGTAATAAGGATGAAAAGGAATCCCATCGAGAGGTTTTCCTTCAGAATCTTTATGATTTTTAATCTCAACTCCATCAGGGTTATTTGATCCCACTTCGTGAAGCGCTAGGATGTGAAGAAGAACCAGCCCCGCGATTGCAAAAGGAAGTGCTATTACATGCAAAGAGAAAAATCTATTTAATGTCGCATCAGAAACCACATAATCGCCCATTATCAAAGTCTGTAGGCTTTCGCCGACAAAAGGGATAGCACCAAATAATGATATTATAACTTGGGCACCCCAATAAGACATTTGACCCCAGGGCAGGATGTACCCAAAGAAAGCTTCGGCCATTAATGTTAAATATAAAAACATGCCGAGTATCCAAATCAACTCTCTTGGTTTTTTATAAGAGCCGTACATTAATGCTCGAAACATATGTAAGTAAATTACAATAAAGAAAAATGAAGCTCCGGTAGAATGCATATATCTAATCAGCCAACCCCAATCCACATCCCGCATTATATATTCTACGGATGAAAATGCCTCAATAGCCGATGGTTTATAGTTCATAGTTAGCCAAATTCCAGTCAATATTTGATTAACAAACATCACCATTGAAAAAATTCCAAAATAATACCAAATATTGAAGTTCTTCGGTGCATAATATTGAGCAATATGCTCATTCCAGATGCTCATTAAGGGGAATCGCTGGTCGATCCAGCCGACTAAATTTTTTGCAATAGTGTTCATGCACTTTCTCCATCAAGCTCGCCAATTAAAATCTTGTCTTCAGATAGAAATTTATAAGGGGGAACTGGCATGTTTGATGGGGCAGGAACTCCTGCATATACACGACCAGCTAAATCAAATTTCGAACCATGACAAGGACAATAGAATCCCCCTTTCCAATCAGAACCCATAGCTTTATTATCCATTCCAGGAAAAAAATTCGGGGAGCAGCCTAAATGAGTACAAATCCCAACAAGGACTAAAAACTCAGAATCCTTAGACCTCCATGCATTTTTTGCAAAGTCGGGCTGATCTGAGGCATTAGATTCAGGATCCTGAAGGGTTTTATCATCAAAAGAAGCTAACGCGTCTATTTGGTCAGTTGTTCTTCTTACAATCCAAACTGGCTTACCTCGCCATTGCACTATTATCCTTTGACCAGGCTCGATCCCATTTAAATTGGCTTCAACAGGCGCACCTATGGCTTTTGCTTTCGCACTCGGCTTGAAAGCGGATAAAAAAGGAATGGCTGCAAAACTAGCCCCAACGCCCCCTAAAACTAGCGTTGCACCTGATAGAAACTCTCGCCGAGCCTTATCGGTTGGATTTTTATTCATTTTTAGCAAATGCTCCTAATATTCATAATTTTGGAAGAAGGGCAGATTTTTTAATTAAAAAGTCGAGTAAACCATGTCCGTTATAAACCAAAATTTCGTCTTGTATTGTATACTATTCTTTATGCGGTTAGCTAGGGCATACCAATCTTATACGGTAAGCTAAGACATACAGACTAGTGTTTTTCAAAAATTACCTTAGCCAATATTTAAGATTGGCTTTTTGTAATTATCCTAGAAATTATTCTAATGAATTCACGATTTTCTGCCTTTGAACCAACCGTTATACGTAAACAACCATTTAATAGCTGGTGTTGGTTGCTCACATTCTTTATTAATACGCCGGATTCTAACAATTGGGAAAAAATGGTTTCAGCATTATAATTTTGAAAATCAATCAAAATAAAGTTTGCCTCACTAGGGTATACCTTTATTCCTTCAAACTCGCTTAGTTGGCCAATAAGAACGGCTCTCTCTTCTTTTATAGACTTTATCTTTTTTTCGACAAACTGTTCACCACTTAAGACCTCAAGTCCGACAAGCTGGGATATGGTATTTACATTGAAAGGCAATCTAATTTTATTGAGTAAATTAATAACTTTATTATTCCCAAAAAGCATCCCAAGCCTAATCCCGGCAAAACCAATTTTTGACATCGTCTGCATAATCAAAAGATTATTAAAATCTTTTATCATATCTATATAAGATTTATCTGAAAATTTATAATAAGCCTCATCCAAAACGACCAATCCTTCGCATGCCTCACAAACTTTTCCAATATCTGCACCGATAAGTCGGTTCCCTGTTGGATTATTGGGACTGGCGATAAATATCAATGAAGGATCAACTTTTAAAATTTCGTCGATAAATTTTGAGGTATCGAGATGAAACGACTTTGATTCAAGATTAAATTGATAGCATCTTAAACCATGAATTTGAGCTAGTAATTTATAAACACTAAAAGTTGGGCAAGGTATCAACAACTTACCCTGCCCATCGTTTGCTGTTAACAAACAAAGCAATTGGATCAATTCATCAGATCCATTACCAACAAGTACATCAGACTCCGACAGATCTAAATTTTTAGCAGTCAAGAGCTTCTTCCTCAAAGCTTGAAAATTAGGGTCAGGGTATCGATTCAAATTTAGATCTGATAAAGCATTCAAGACTGGTGAGCCTTCTATTAACATTGAGTCATTCGGCATCTCCATAGCATCTAATTTAATCAAATGATCGTAAGTTTTGGTGCTATATGGCTCGAGATCCAAAAGCTTTCGAGATATAAATTTTCCAAAGTTTATCTCACTCCCCATTACTTAATCCTTAATTTCGCAGATTGCGCATGAGCGGCTAATCCTTCTGAGTTTGCAATTTGTAATGAAATACGTCCGAGCTCACTTGCTCCTAATTCATTACACTCAACAAACGATGTTCTTTTTTGAAAATCATAAACTCCGAGAGGAGATGCAAACCTAGCTGCGCCAGAAGTCGGCAGTACATGGTTAGAACCCGCACAATAATCTCCAAAGACCTCGGGGCAAAATCTGCCAAGGAAGACGGCACCTGCATTTTTTATTTCGGACATCAATTCCCGAGGTTTAGCAACTGATAATTCCAGATGTTCAGGCGCAATAACATCAACTATTTTCGCTATTTCATCTACCGAATCTACCTTAATAAAAACTCCGTTTTTCTCCAGCGAACTTTTTATTATTTTCCACCTTGGTAATTGCTTATAAATTCGATTCAACTCTTCTTCAACCTTATCCAGTTGATTTGCGTCTGGACTAATAAATATTGATTGAGCATTTGGATCATGCTCCGCCTGAGAACATAAATCAGTTGCTATCCATTCTGGAGGCGTTAATCCATCACAAACTATTAGAATTTCCGACGGGCCAGCTACCATATCAATTCCGACATCTCCAAATACTTGTTTTTTCGCACTGGCAACATATACATTACCCGGGCCAACAATTTTATCTACTCGCGGTATAGATTCTGTCCCGTAGGCTAATGCCGCGATTGCCTGAGCCCCTCCAATCGAGAAAATACGCGAAACTCCACTTAGTGCAGCGGCAGCTAAAACCGCCTCTGATACTATTCCCTTTTGTGAGGGCACTACCATAGTAATGTTTGAAACACCCGCTACTTTTGCTGGAATGGCGTTCATTAAAACGGAAGATGGGTAGCTCGCTGTTCCGCCAGGAACATAAATTCCGACGGATTGTAATGGGGTTATTCGCTGCCCCAAAGAGACACCGATATCATCGGAAAACTCCCAAGATTGAGCTACCTGTCTTTCGTGATAAGCAAATATTCTTCTTGAACTAATTTCGAGGGAATTAAGCAGAGATTTATCTATTTTGGAGAGAGCTGTATCAAAACCAGTTATTTCTAAAGCGGTTACTGATTTAACATCATACAGGTCAAATTTCTTTGTATATTCAAGAACCGCGCTATCTTTGCGAATTTTTACATCTTTAATAATGGACGCTACAGCATCAAAAATTTTATCATCACTCTCATGGTCTCTGTGAAGGGCTTTTTCAAGCAAATTTGGAAAATCCTGATCCTTTGCATCTAATCTTTTTATCTTATCCATCTTTCCCTTTTATTAGAATTTGAAGTGCATCTATAATGTCATTAATTTCGAAAGGCTTTACCTTCAAGGAAGCTTTATTAACAATTAATCTAGAACTAATATCCTTTATGTCATCGATCACGGACAGATTGTTCGCTTTTAAAGTTTTACCCGTATCGACTAAATCAACAATTTCGTCTGCCAACCCTACGATTGGTGCAAGTTCCATCGATCCATACAAAGTTATAATTTCTGCTTGAATCCCTATTCCTTGGTAATAATTATTCGCAACTCTTGGATATTTTGTCGCAACTCTGAGAACAGGTAGATCGGGTCTAGTTTTATTAAGGCCAGCCGCGCAAAGTCTACATTTTGATATTTTTAAATCAAGTGGCTCATAGTAACCATCTGTATCACTTTCTAGCAATACGTCTTTACCTGTAATACCAATATCTGCAGCTCCGTAATCTACATAAGTTGGGACGTCCGCGGCTCTGACCACTAAAAGATCAACATTAGCACGATTTGTTTTTATTTTTAGCTTCCTAGACTTCATTTCGGAATCAGATACTTTAACTCCCACATCTTTAAGAAGATTAAGGGCTTCATCCAGAATCCTACCTTTTGCCACTGCAATTAAAATTTTTTTTAAATTAGTTTTTTCGTGTAACATCTAGCTTTTTATTCTTCCTGGCATTCTACGTATTCTCGCTCCCAATTTAGACAATTTTTCTTCAATGGTCTCATAACCTCGATCAATATGATAAATTCTTTCTACTTCCGTAGTCCCATCGGCCGCAAGAGCAGCTAGAACTAGACTCGCCGATGCCCTTAAATCTGTTGCCATCAGAGGTGCGCCAGTCAATCTGTTCTTACCCTCAATTATTACCGTATTACCCTCTAATTTCAAAATAGCGCCCATTCGCTGTAATTCTAGAATATGCATAAATCTATTTTCAAAAACAGACTCTGTAACAAACGAAGTGCCGTTCGATACGCAATTCAAGGCGGTAAATTGAGCTTGCATATCTGTTGGAAATCCAGGGTAGGGAGCGGTACGAATATTTACGGCATTTAGGTCGCCGTTAGACATGTCTAACTCAACCCAATCAGAACCAGTTGCAATTCGACAACCCGCCTCTTTAAATTTTGATAATATAGCATCTAAAATGTCAGGATTCGTTTTTTTTAATTTAGCCTTACCTCTAGTCATCGCGATAGCGGCAAGAAAAGTACCTGTTTCAATGCGGTCCGGAAGAATCTGATAACTTGTGCCTTTAAGATCACTAACCCCCTCGATAGTAATCGTGTCCGTACCAGCGCCCTCAATGATTGCGCCCATTTTTATTAAACAATTGGCAAGATCAACAACTTCTGGCTCTCTAGCCGCGTTATGTATTTTTGTTTGCCCATCAGCTAATGTAGCAGCCATTAACAAATTTTCCGTGCCTGTTACGGTAACTACATCCAAATTAATCTCCGCACCTCGCAATCGTTTTGCTTTAGCCTTTATATAACCACCCTCCACTTTGATTTCAGCTCCCATTGCCTTTAGACCCTGCAAATGGAGATTCACTGGACGGGCACCAATCGCACAGCCGCCTGGTAAAGAAACCTCAGCTACACCGTATCTTGCGAGCAAAGGACCAAGAACTAAAATAGAAGAGCGCATGGTTTTAACCAATTCGTATGGGGCAAAAAAACTACTTATTCCAGAACTGTTTATTTCAACATTCATTTTTTCATCAACAACAATTGAAAGACCCATGCGGCCCAGCAACTCAATTGTTGTTGTAACATCATGCAAATGAGGAACATTCGCAATTTCCATTGTTTCATCGGAAAGGAGGCTAGATGCTAATATAGGAAGAGCGCTGTTTTTAGCACCAGATATAGTCACTTCACCGTGGAGGGCAACTCCGCCCTCAATTAAAAGCTTATCCATTCCAATAATCCGCTTTATCGAATTTGAAGATTTTTGACCTTTTCCCAACTGCCTTTTGTATACGTTTGGATCGATAAAGCGTGTATCTCGCCTCCGACTCTTTGTCCCAACGTGGAATAGACAAGTCTATGCTGCTTTAAAACCGGTAGTCCTTCGAAGGTGTCTGACACCACTTTTACTACAAAATGGTTTCCGTCGCCTTCAACTGTTACCTCAGATTCCGGCAGACCAACTTCGATAAGGTTTTTAATTTCTTCAGTGTTCATTTTTTTGTCGCAATTTTATGAGTTCCCAAACTTTTTATTCTTCTCTTTGAGAGAATTGATTAATTGGTCAAGACCTTCTGTTTCTATTATCGATTTAAACGAACCTCTATAGGTCTTTATGAGACTAACACCACTAACGGAAACATCAAAGGCCAACCATTTGTCTTTAGTGTTATGAAGCCTGTAGATTACGGTGACAGGCTCTCCTTGCGTAATAACCACTTGTACTATTTTTGCAGTCTTCTCTTTAATAACGTTCCTATCGGTTGGGTACTCTATGGTTTGATCAGAAAACTCCAAAAGCGCAGAGGCATATGTTCTAACCAATAATTTACGAAACTGATCAATAAATTCACCTTTTTGCTTCACATCAGCTTGATCCCAGTAACTACCTAACACAAATCTTGACATGACAGCAAAATCAAAGTTAGGGAAAACTAAATCAGAAACTAGATCATACATTTCACCAGGATTATTCTTTAGTTGATCTTTGTCGGATTCTACTCGGTTTAGAACCTCGTCAGTTATTGATTTTATAATATCCACTGGCACTACGGCTTCAGCAAGAGCAAAAGGTGTATTTAAAATGAACGAGAGAAGTAAAATTGTCTTAAAAAGTCTTTTCATAGAAATATACCACTTATAATTGCTAAGCTTAGTTAACGATCATGGCATTAACTGAGCCTTTACTCAACATGTAATTTTAATTTTTTAGCAGCCTCATGAGACAAATTAAGAGCAGATTTTACAGACTCCCCTGTAGCAAGAACAACTGCTAGCCTTCTTTTTTTGGCCACATTAGGCTTTCCAAAAATCCGCAGTCCAACGTTTTCTAATGACAACAGCTGTGAAACCCCTTCGTAGGTTATACGGTTGCCATCGCCGTAACCTAATATCGGATTAGAAGCTCCTATCAAATCGTCACTACCTTGAAAATATAATTTCAAATCAACTCCTAAAATCGCTTTCACATGTAGCTCAAACTGGGAGTATCTCTGACTAATCAAGGTAACCAAACCCGTGTCATGAGGCCTCGGTGATACCTCACTGAACCAGACCTGATCGCCTTTTACAAATAATTCTACTCCGAAGATCCCCCACCCACCTAGTTCTTGAGTAATTAGACCCGCGATCCTACATGCTTCATTATAAGAATCTTTTGACATAACTTGCGGTTGCCACGACCCACGATAATCACCATTCTCTTGTACGTGTCCAATAGGACGACAGAAATCCACCCCGCCGGAATGTCTTACTGTAAGCAAAGTGATTTCATAGTCAAAATCAATAAGACTTTCAACAATTACCTCGTTTCGCATACCCCTTCCTTCTGCGATAGATTTCGACCATACTTCCTCTAAATTTTTTTTATCTTTAACGAAAACTTGTCCTTTACCCGACGAACTCATGATAGGTTTAACGATGCAAGGTGTTCCTATTTCATCAATAGAACTAATACATTCTTCCATCGAACTAGCAAAACGATAATTAGAAGTTCTTACTCCGAGCTCTTCAGCAGCTAATCTTCTAATCCCTTTTCTATCCATTGTGTATGAAACCGCTTTTGCACTTGGACAAATGTTAAATCCTTCAGACTCCAACTGAACAAGAGCATCAGTCGCAATGGCTTCAATCTCTGGCAAGATGTAAGAGGGATTCTCCATTCTAATTAATTTCTCTAACTGTTGGTAATCCAACATATTGATCACATGAGACCGCTGAGCTACATGCATCGCTGGTGCGTTTTTATACCTATCCACAGCAATAACTTCTAAGCCCAATCTGACGGCTTCAATTGCAACTTCCTTTCCAAGCTCCCCAGCACCAAGGAGCATTAACTTAGTTGAATTCGACGCAAATGGGGTTCCTATTATCATTAATTACCACTCCTTGCTTATGAAAGCTCAATTAATATTTTTTTTATTTTATTTAAAACAACATGATTTTCAGAAAAACAATAATTCGAAATCTCACGTCGGCCTAAAGTAGACTTTCTCAAATTATCAAATTCTTCTGGAAGCAACTTGGATAAATTTTGTATCGATTTTTTTTTGAATTGTTTACTAACGCTGATTAAAGGCATGATGTTATCTATGTCTTTTTTTAAATCTAAATAGTCAGGTATTTTCTCAGGTTTTTCAAAAAGTTTTTTTGGATCAGAAATCAATTCACTACTGCGAAGCCCAAAATAATCATAAATCGCCGGAATTACTTTTTGTACAGCTCTGATTTTTGATTCTACCGTTGCACCTGCAATGTGAGGGGTTGGCAACCAAATCTTCCTGGCAAGTAGAGCATCAATTTTCGGTTCATCAATCCAACAATCTAAAGCTACTTTGATACCAGGTTTCTTTTCTAGCAACGTAAAAAGGTCGCTTTCTTTTATAATGTTACCCCTTGAAGAATTAATTATTAATGCTTCATCTTTTATGTCCTTAAGAAGCTGGTAATCTAGAAGATTCCTAGTGGGATACTCAGTTTTATCAACCAAAGGAACATGAACAGTAAGGCAGTCGCACTCTGCTACAAGTTTCCCTAGAGAGAAATGTTCTCTTTTAAGTCCATGGTATTTCTTTTTAGGAGGATCATTAACCAAAACCTGTAACCCTAATTTTTCGAGCAACTGAGTTAATCTTGAACCGATTTCACCATAGCCTACTACTCCAATTTTAAGATTTTTAAAAGGCTTACCAATATCTTGACTATATAGCAAGATAGTAAAAATAATATATTCTACTACTGCTATAGCATTTGAACCCGGCGCGTTAATAAGCTCAATGTTTGAACTTTCTAAGTATTCTCTGTCGATGTGGTCTAAACCAGAAGTCGTGGAGCAAACTAATTTGATTCTACTTCCATCCAAAAGTTTCCGGCAAACTGGAGTGACAGATCTTACAACTAGCACCTCTGACTCCTTTAGCATACGACCACCTAAAAAACGGCCCTTAAAAGGCACGATGGTTAATGACTTTTCTAACCTCGGAAAAAATTTTACTAATTCCTCATCGATTAAGATATTGCGGTTGACAAGACGTGACTTGGCCGGTGTCACTAAAGCATCTCGCTCATTAGACGTCTTCGGTGTTTTGTTCATCCGATAGAAAGTCATCTCTAGACAATTCTAAGAACATTAAAGTTGAGCCAGCAACATAGATTGACGAATAAGTGCCAACAATCACACCGAACCCTAATGCGATGGAAAAGTTTTTTATCATGTCTCCGCCCAAAAGGAACAACGCGAACACAACCACCAAGGTAGTTCCCGATGTTACTAATGTTCGCGACAATGTTTGGTTAATAGATAGATTTATTATTACCTCGGAAGAAACCTCACTACGGGATGTTTTAAAATTTTCTCTGACCCTATCAAAAACAACTATAGTATCGTTTAATGAGTAACCAATTACAGCCAAGAAAGCCGCCAGCACTGTGAGATCAAACTCGAGTCGCAGCATTGAAAAAATCCCAAGTGAAACAACTATATCATGCACAACCGCTAACACTGCGCCAAACGCAAATTTACTGGTAAACCTAACCATCACATAAATTAAGATGCCACCCAAAGCGTAAATTAAGGCCAAAATTCCGTCCTCAGTAAGTTCAGAACTGATCTGTGGTCCGACCATATCTATAAACACCACTTTACCGTCTGTCATAATTTCTTCGATGTCAGTTTTTATATCGTCTTTGGATTCTTCTAAAAAATCTGGTGCTACTTTTAACAACACCTCTTTTCCTATTCCGATTGTCTGCAGTTTTGCTGATTCAAATCTTGTTCCGACCAGCATTGTCCTAACAGATTCCGCTTCAACAGAATTAGGGAACTCAATACTTACTGAAGCACCTCCGCTGAAATCAGTGCCTAATTGAAGGCCTTGAGTTACTAAAGAACCTATCGATAGAAACACGAAAATCGCAGATATGGAAATCCAAAGATTTCTTTTGGATAAAAAATTATAATTAAATTTTTTTCTCATTCAAACACTCATATCTTTAAGTCAAGCTTAGCTTTTTTACCATATAAGAGATTGACAATCGCTCTTGTCCCTACGATGGCAGTAAACATAGAAGTTACAATTCCGATTGACAATGTAATAGCAAAGCCTTTAACTGGGCCCGTACCAAAACTAAATAACACCAATGCTGCAATCAAAGTTGTTATGTTTGCATCGGCAATGGTTGAAAATGCTTTTTTGTAGCCAGAGGCTATGCTCATTTGAGGAGTATTCCCGTTGGCTATTTCTTCCCTAATTCTTTGAAAAATCAGAACATTAGCATCTACTGCCATCCCTACTGTCAAAACTATTCCAGCGATTCCCGGTAAAGTTAGAGTAGCTTGAAGCGCTGACAGAACAGCAATAATTAAGACAAGATTTACCAAAAGCGCCAGATTTGCAAATAACCCAAATTTTCCATAATAAAATAACATAAAAAACATCACACAAACTAACCCTATAATCACGGAACGATAGCCGCTTCTAATGTTAGTCTCACCCAGAGTGGGCCCGACAGTACGCTCTTGAATTATCTCCATCGGCGCAGCCAGAGAGCCGGCACGAAGAAGAAGTGCTAGAGTTCTTGCATTTTCAGTGTTTGCCAAACCAGTTATCTGAAATCTTTTTGAAAGTTGATCACGTATCGTGGCTATGTTAATGACCTCTTCGAATCTTTTACCCTTTCTTTGCTCGATGAAAACAACCGCCATTGGTCTGCCGATTCTTTCTCTTGTAACTTTGCTAAAAATTCGAGAGCCTTTACCGTCCAATGTTATAAAGACGGCTGGTGAACCACTTTGCTGATCAAATCCGGAGGAAGCATCAATCACATACTCACCTGTTAGCAACACTTTCTTTTCTAAAAGAACAGGTGAGCCGTCAATTTTCTTGAATAATTGAGAGCCGACTGGCAACCTTCCAGAAGTGGCGTCTCTTATATCGCCATCCATAAATACCATCCTAAACTCGAGAGAAGCGGTAGCTCCTATTATTTTTTTTGCTTGGGCGGTATCTTCAATCCCAGGAAGCTGTACAACAACCCTGCTTTGTCCTTGCCTTTGAATAACTGGCTCTGATACTCCGAATTCATTTACCCTGTTTCTCAAGGTTGTAAGATTTTGTTGCAACGCATTCTCAAGCGACTCAACAAGATAATTTTCTTTAACGGCAATAGCGATTTCCTTATCAGACTCCGAGAATATATCAATAGTTTCAATTTTTGAGTTTAAAGCTTCTTTGCTTTTTGCAAGTAATTTGGCAGAACCAAAACTAATCTTAATTCTGTCACGGTCTATTGTAGCCGATTGGTATCTGATTTTTTGTTCTCGAAGAGTAGTTTTAACTTCTTCAAATGTCTGATTTAGTTTTTGGACTTTAACCGCCTGCGTATCAACCTGCATTAAAAAATGCACGCCTCCTCGCAAATCTAAGCCCATGAACATAGGGCTCGCTCCAAGTAATTCTAACCACTTAGGACTGGTTGGTGATAGGCCATATGCAAGAACCGCTTCAGTAGAATCAACTACTGAATTCAAACTCTGCATAACGGTACTTCGGCTTTGATGATCGTCGAACTTAATAATAAGACCTGTATCGGACTTTTCAATTGTTTTTGGCTTTACTCCAATTTTATCAATTCGCTCATTGATTTTATTTTCAATTAAATCAACATTTTCAGCACGATTTTGAAACGAAACGAATATTGAATAATCCTGAGGAAAAAGATTGGGTGATGCATATATTAAGCCCAACAGGATGATACTCACTATAAAAACATATCTCCATAGTGGATATTGATTCATTCTATTTCCTCAAAATAAAAATGGTTAGTATTGTATTTTTAGAATGCATTCTGATTGGATTATTTTTTATAAGTCCCTTTGGGAACAACCTGCGCTATAGCCTGTCGCTGGACTTTTACTGCCACCTCTTTTGTAATCTCAATTTTTAAAAAGCTTTCATCCAGCTCTTTGATTTTGCCCAACAACCCTCCGTTAGTTACAACCTCGTCTTCAACCTCTAGAGCTTTGATCATTCTGGTGTGCTCCTTTTGACGTTTCATTTGCGGCCTAATCAGAAAAATATAAAAGACGACAAATAATAAAATCAGAGGGATAAATTGGCCAATACCTGGGGATTGCGATTCTGCAGCCGTCTGTGCGAACGCATTAGCTATTATAAAATCCATAGAATTTCCTAAATCCTTGTTTTAATATCAGTTGAGATAGTTTAACACAGTCTAAAAATTATCAGTTATATTTAGATAAAATATCCCGTTTATAGTCATCCCATTGGTTTTTTAAAATTGCCTCACGGGTTCCTTTCATAAGTTGGATAAAATAATGAACATTATGGATGGTATTTAATCTAGATCCCAATATTTCATTGTTTTTATCAAGATGATGCAAGTAAGAGATCGAAAAATTTTGACAGGTATAACATGAGCAATTGGGATCAGCCGGAGAAAGCATTTTCTTGAATTTTGAATTCCTGAGCTTAACAATTCCTTCACTTGTAAAAAGATAGCCGTTACGGGCATTTCTTGTGGGTAACACGCAGTCAAACATATCCACTCCACTATCAACAGCATTGATTAAATCCGATGGAGTCCCAACACCCATTAAATATCTAGGTTTATCCATTGGCAATAACTTTGCTGTATGTCTAGTGATTTCATAAAGAACGCTTTGAGGCTCGCCAACAGACAAACCGCCAATCGCGTACCCATCAAACCCCATTTCAACAATCGAAGCAGCTGATTTTTCTCTCAAATCTTCAAACATACCCCCTTGGACAATACCAAACAGAGCACCCTTCGAACTGGTGTGTGCCTGTTTTGACCTTTCCGCCCAACCTATCGAAAGTTCCATAGATTTTTCGACCTTTTCATAATTAGAACAAAAAGGAGGGCAATCGTCGAAAATCATTTTGATGTCAGACCCAAGTTTTGTTTGTATTTCAATCGACTTTTCGGGCGACAAAAACAATGAGGAGCCGTCGACTGGAGAACGAAACGCAACACCTTTTTCAGAGATCTTTGCAAATTTACTTAAACTATAAACTTGGAAACCACCAGAATCTGTTAAAATTGGTAAATTCCATCCCATAAAATTATGCAGGCCACCATGATTTTCAATTACTTGTAATCCTGGCCGAAGCATCAGATGGTAGGCATTGCCTAAAAGAATCTGCACCTCTAGAGTTTTTAATTCAGCTGGACATAAACCTTTGACAGTTCCATAAGTCCCTACTGGCATAAAAACAGGTGTTTTTATGTTCCCTCTTTCAGTCGTTAACAAACCAGCCCTAGCGGAGCCACTAGAACGAACTACACTAAATTCCATTTCGAATTAAACTCGTTCGCCGCGTTTTCTTTCTATGTACATTGCGTCACCGTAACTAAAAAATTTAAAGTCTTGATTCAGGCCAAAAGCATACGCTTGCTTCATTCGCTCAATACCTCCAAAAGCACATGCAAGGACAAAAAGAGAGGATTTTGGCAAATGGAAATTTGTTACTAGTGTATCGACTACACAAAAATCAAACCCCGGTTTTATATAAATATCTGTTTCTCCCTTGAAAGGTAATAGCTTAGGATTATATAAATACAATGATTCAAGAGCTCTCAATACCGTAGTTCCTATTGCTACTACTCGACCACCCGTTTGGCGAGCATCTCTAACAAGCTTACAGGTCTTTTCTGAAATGTCGAAATATTCAGAATGCATGTGATGATCTTCAATATTATTCGTTTTTATTGGTTGATAAGTACCGGACGCTACGTGTAGTGTCAGAAACCCAATTTTAACCCGATTTTTTTTACATTCCTCAAAAAACCTTTCTGTGATGTGTAAGCCTGCTGTTGGAGCCGCCACAGCTCCCAACTTAGTTCCATAGATCGTTTGATAAAATTCCTCATCTCTTTTTTTTGGTTTCCTTTTAATATATGGAGGCAAGGGTACCTGCCCGAATTGTAAAAGAATTTCTAATATAGAACCCGATAATGCTTCAATAAGATAGAAACCCCCTTCTTCCGAAACTACTTCTACTTTTTCTTCTTCATCTACTATCAGACTTTTCCCGATTAAATTTTTGATGTTTCCACCTAACCGCACACGGGCTCTTGTTGGATTAATAATTCTTTCTAAGAATATCTCCACTCTACCACCTGATTTCTTTTTGGTCATGAGGCGAGCTGGTATTACTTTGGTATCATTTAGAATAACTACATCGTTGGGTCTCAAATACTTCATAATCCGAAGAAATTTTGACACATAGAAAGGTTCATTTTTAGAAATTACCAGAAGTTTGGACGAAGCTCGGTCAGTTTTTGGAAACTGCGCAATTTGTTCTGTTGGCAATTCAAAATCAAATTTTGTTAAATCCATAGATAAATACTTTTGATAGTAAGACGAAATTATTAGTATATAATAAAAATAAATATGCCGGGATGGCGAAATTGGTAGACGCGCCAGATTCAAAATCTGGTATAGGTAACTATGTGTGGGTTCGAGTCCCTCTCCCGGCACAAATCAAAGGGCTAAAAGCTATTAAATGAAAATTAAATTTACATAAAATTCAATGGAAAAAAAAATAACACTTACAGGCATAACTACAACGGGCACTCCTCATCTAGGGAACTATGTTGGTGCTATTCGACCTGCGGTCATAAGTAGTCACTCTGCTGATCAAAAATCATTTTTTTTCCTCGCCGACTATCATGCACTTATTAAAAATAAAGATAAAAATCTTATTTATAAATCAACAACAGAGATAGCCGCTAGTTGGTTAGCCTTGGGACTAAACACGGATAATGCCATTTTTTATAGGCAATCTGACATCCCAGAAATAGCAGAATTAACATGGATATTAAATTGTGTTACCTCCAAAGGACTAATGAATAGGTCTCACGCATATAAGAGTACTGTACAAACTAATATTGAGGGAAATGAAGATGCCGACTTTGGTGTAACGATGGGATTGTTCAGCTACCCTGTATTAATGGCAGCAGACATACTTCTATTTAAGGCCAATACTGTACCTGTTGGGAGAGATCAAATCCAACATGTAGAAATGGCTCGAGATATTGCCCAACGCTTCAATCACCTCTATGGTCAAGTTTTCCAACTTCCTGAGGTAAAAATCAATCAAAATGTAGACACCTTAGTTGGATTGGATGGACGGAAAATGAGTAAGAGTTATAACAATATAATCCCAATATTTGCATCCGAAAAACAACTTAAAAAAAAATATAAATAAAATCAAAACTAATCTTCTCGAACCCGGACAACCAAAAGATCCAGACGATTCACTCGTTTTTCAATTTTGGAAGGCTTTTGCTCATCAACCAAAAATCGACGAAATGCGTGATAAATTCCAAAATGGCATATCTTGGGGAGAAGCTAAAAAAGAACTCTTCGTTCTGATAAATAATGAACTGGCAGAACCCAGAGATAGATATAATGAGTTGATGTCAGATCCTGAAAAAATTGAATCGTACTTGATCGAGGGGGCGAGCAAAGCAAGAGAGATATCTCTACCGTTTATTAAAGAAATTCGAGAGGCAGTAGGTATTAACACTTTACAGAAGATTAAGTCTTAAACTAAAATTATAGAAAGGGGAGATTAAAATGGATTTTGGAATCACTTTTCCATCTTATATTAGAGCTTATCACGATGCTAAAATGGCAGAAGATTGTGGATTTACCCATGCATGGTTTTATGACTCTCAAATGTGCTACAGCGATGTTTATGCCTCTATGGCACTGGCGGCTCTTCATACTCGTCATATTAAAATCGGCCCACTAGTTGCAATTTTAGGAAACAGAATTGCACCAGTAACTGCCCACTCTATCGCAACAATAAATGAATTGGCTCCTGGTCGTACAATTCTGGGAGTTGGGACCGGATTTACGGGAAGAAACGTTATGGGAATGCCACCTATTACACTTAAGACAATGAAAGAACACATCAAGGTAATTCGTGATCTATTGGTTGGAAAAGAAGCGACTTATAGAGAAGGGAAGATTGAACGCTCGATTAAATTTTTAAATCCGGAAAGCGGTTACATTAACGTGTCTGATGAAATTCCAATTCATATGGCATCTAATGGGCCGAAAGCACTCGAATTTACGGGCCAAATGGGTGATGGCTGGGTCACAATTGGACTTGATCCTGAGCATATATCATCCGGAGTAAAAATAATTCAACAAGCCGCAAAAAGTGCAGGGCGAGAATTATCAAAAATCTATACAACTAACCTCACATCAGGCTGCATATTGAGACCGGGTGAAAATATGATGTCGCCTCGAGTAATAAAACAAATCGGACCCTTTGCAATCCTTTTATTACACACAGCATGGAGTCCTGAAAATATGGGAGCAGGTCCTTTCGCGCCCGCTCGATTCAAAAAACAGGCAGAAGAATATTTTAAAAACCATATAATGAAAATGAAAACACCTCTTGAAAAACGCTTCCAAGAAATGCACATGGGACATCTAACCTTTTTACAAAAAGGCGAAGAGAAATACCTTACTCCTGATTTAATAAAAGCGGCAACCCTTACTGGAGAGCCAGGAGAGGTGCGGGACAGAATAAGACAACTTGAAGATGCAGGTGTAACAAATATAGCCCTAAATGTCTGTGGAACAGACGGCAGAGAATTAATTAGAGAATTCAGTAACGAAGTAATTAGTAAACTATAATCATAAAGCGAAAGAAATAAAGATAAGTGATTTTTTTTAAATTTTCCAAAGCCACCCTCCCATCTATATTAATTTTTGCTGAAGTGAGGAATCACCTCTTTGGCAAAAAGACGCATGCAAGCTTCAGCTTTTTTTGGTTCCATACCCGCTAACTGCATCCACATCACTAGATGCGTTACCCTACTCGATTTTTGATATCTCTCGATTTCCGCAATAGCATCCTCAGGAGTTCCAATTACTAAAGGGGCCTCAAAGAAAGTTAGGTCTTTGTTATGTCTTAACTCTTCGGGGGATGGCATTGATGAAACAGACATTGTCTCTTGAAACCATTGGACATCTGCCGCTTCTTTCAGCCATTTATCATAAGCCTCCATCATGTAATGTGCATGATATTGCGCCTCATCCCAAGCTTGATCACGTGTTGGGGCGACGTAAAATAATCGAAGTTGGCCGACATTGAAATCCTCCGATTTTTTTCCCTGCTCAGCCAATGCATCATCAAAATATTGCTGGAGATTTTCTCCGCCAGTACCTGCAACGTGACAATTGAATCTAGCTGCCCTGTTAGCTGCAACTTTACTCATTGCTGCAGTCCACATTGGCGGATGAGGCTGTTGAACAGGCTTAGGAGAGAGGTTAACATTTTCGACCGTGAAATGTTCTCCATGGAATGAATAGTTATTATTATTCCAAGCCCCATGAATTATTTCCAGTGCCTCATCCATTCGTTTTGCCCTGTCGTCTCGAGATATACCAAACCCTTTATATTCGGGAACCCGATATCCTAAGCCGACCCCAAGATCAAATCTGCCGTTGCACAGAATATCCACTGTTGTTGCATCTTCCACGACTTGAATTGGATGTTTTCCAAGGGGCAAAAGTAGAACAAAAGTACCGATCCTAATTGTTTTAGTTCTTTGACCTAAGGCTCCCGCTATAGGAAAAAGCGAGGGAGACCAGCCATCATCGCAAAAATGATGCTCTGATAGCCAAATTTCGTCATACCCTAAATCTTCCGCAATTTCTGCAAGACGCATTTGCGATTCATAAAATTCACCCCAAGGCATACCCCATTCTGGTGGATTTCTGAATGGAAAAAACAAGCCAAAATTTAAACTCATAACAACCTACTCCAACTTTTCTCTACACAATAACTGTTTTTTTAAACCCTGTAAAAAAAATACAGGTTATGCCCTAAAGCTTAAAAATTAAATAAATGCTTTTCACGTTATCCGTGGTTGAAATTTAAGTTATTAGAGATTTGACAGTACTTGATTTGCTTCTGACCAGTTAGCCAATAAAGACTCACACGCAGAAATCTGTCCTTTAGCCCTGACCAAGTTGTGAGATGATGCGCTATTAAAATTATTTGAATCCCAACCAAAATATTCCTCCTCTATAGCATCCACCAAAAATCTCAAAGCTAATTCTAGAAAGATATGAGCGGTTGCAGAAAGAGAGTGAATGATTTCTTCAACGGGAAAAGATGTCTCGACTGTTTCCGCATATGAACATATAGAGGCCTCAAATATCTGCAGATCAAAGGTTCCTGCTAGTTGATCCTCTGACGAAGGGTTGCACCATGATCGAAATGCATCCGCCAATTCCCACGATAATTCCGCCCAACCCACGGTATCAAAATCGACCATGCATTTGACAACTGAACCACGCTCTGCGAATAAAAAATTTGAGACCTTAGGATCTCCGTGGAGAATACGCTCAGGAAAAAGCTGCAAAGAAGGTAGGTATTTTTGATTTTTCTGGACCGCACTCGCGCACATCCTTACCGCTTTTATGCTATCGTGATCGGGAAATTTGTTGAAAGCAGCTTGCAGTTTTTTTAATTGAGTTTCAGCTCCACGCTCTCTTCTAAGTTTCTTTTCTATACCTTTACAGTCTTGAATATATAGATGAAACTGCCCTAAACATCTTGCGAGCTGAACGGACTCCTCAACTGAGTTTACGGTTTTTTTTGAGAACCCGTTAATAAATTCTAACAGACGCCAATTTCCTGAGGATCCCTTAAAAACCAACTCTCTATTGGTGGTTGGGATTATTTGTGGCGCATCGACTCCCTTTGAAATTAGGTGTTTAGAAACTATATTTATCTTGTCAGTTACCGTACTTTCAAATTGATCGCTTATCTTTTGCAAAACAAATCTAGGTTTTCCGGAGACTTTAACTAAGAAAGACTTGTTTACTAAACCTCCATCTAAAGACGCTATTATACAGTCACCAATATTGTATTGATCGTTTAAAACTGATTGGCACTGCTTTAAAATTTTGTCCATAGGCTAAAATATCTTCAGGACAGCTCCAGTTGCGAAGGGCTAGATTTTATCAAAAGAAAACTTGTTTTTTCTCAACTCTTCAATATGTGCCTTATTGGAAATAATCGAAATATTCGGTTTTTGACCGACTAAATTTTCTGCAACCCTTTTTAACCTATTGAAGTCGGTATGTAAGACATTTTCTCTAAATTCTTTTAAGCTATCATCGGTTTTACAGTTGAGTATACAGTTAAACGACCTCGAAGCTTCTGCAACTGGTCTTCTCGAACCATCCAAGTTTCTTATAACACCTAGAATAGATTCTTCCAAACGCTTAGAATTACATTTTGAACCTAAAAAATGTTTAATAGATTCCCGAAAATCTTGTATTGTTCCAGACAGCCTTGGATCTCTATAAGAAAAAAACTTAAATGATTCTCCAGAAGGAGAATAGCTTGCACCTGAGCCATAAGCTCCTCCCTTCTCTCTTATTTTTGAGTGCAAATACTCATCTTGGAGATATTTACCTAAAACAGAGTAAACAGCAGCATCAGGGTCACTTTCCAGAACTGCTTTATAACTGGCAGCACAAAAGTTCACGTTTGACTCAATAACCCAGCTCATGGGCTCTTCAAAGCTTTTCTCATTAATCAAAATTTCGCTAGAAATAGAGGGTAAAGACCGGTAGAAAGACTTGATAGTAGTAACCGAATTTCTTAAATTTTGCCTATCAGTTGCCGACATGATTAGTGGTTCTGATTGCAGAACTTTATTTTTGATAGACCTAAAAATTTCAAATACGGCGTCACACTCCATTTTTTTCTGATCATCGTAAAAAATTTTTTTTAGGTCATTAATAAAGCTGCAACCTGACCACATCTCTTCAAGACCACTTGATTGATTAAGATGTCTAGCACTTGAAAGCATCGCAAGATAGTGACCTCTTTGCACCACAGAGTGTTCATATTCATTGCTGGCCTGCATGAGCAAGTCAACCAGTCTTTCGTTTTCATCAAAGCGTGCCGTCTGAATTAGAGTTGCTGCAACCGTCACGATTTCATCAATTTTCCTATTAAGACCTTTTGCGCTAACCGTTATGAATCCACTTATATTACTCCCCTCATCTGCCCTTGATGAAAAATGACAATTTACTTCAAACTCGCCAACAGCCGCTCGTTTCTGCTGAACCAACCTATAACCATCTGTCTCGGAACCCAACTGAGTAATAAATTCACACCAAATTGGTAATAGTTTTAACTCTTGGTCATTTAGATTGCTGATCGGAAAAGCCAACTTAATTCTAAAAATATTATTACTTAACACATCAAAAGCTTTTATGTTTTCTTCGCTTAAATCAGAGGGCTCCATTAGAAGCGCTCCCGCAGGAACATCTTTGAGGGTGAGTCTTGGAAGGATATTGTCATTACATTTTGTGTTCTGTCTTTTTTCTAAAAGATTCGACTCAGATTTAATCTTGTCTTTTTCCAGCTTTGAAAAACTCGAGGTAACTGATTGTAGTTTTTCTTTGATCAACCGCTCCGGATTCACATCCATACTGGCCCGCATCGTAATTCTAGTCCAGTGCTTGTTATTGAGAAAGATTTTTTTTATCAAATTCGGGAAAAAATTTTCATCACTTAAACGTGATCTTAGGCTCCCAATGATATTTTCCAACCGGAATAAATTTAAAGGATCGTCTCGATAGATTGTACTTGGCAAAATTCGCCCAAACAACTGGAGTCCAAGGGGATAATTTCCAGCCCCTAAGTCGGATTGATCTAACTCCAAGCGGTCAAGGGTTGCTGTCAAAGTCTCACGGCTAGGGGGATTTTCTATTAACGACCGCAGTATCTCGAAGATCCTATTTTCGTATGTATCAATTTTTTTTTCATTAGCTGAAACACCCTCTAGGCCGCAAGCAAAGATTAATTGTCTTGAGGAATCATCAACGCCGTTTAATTCTGAAGGGGATTTTGATTCCTTAATCGATTCAAGATAAGCCTGCAATGGACTTCCGCTGTGTCCTATTAAAATATCTGTGACTAAATTCATTTCTACAACGTCTATCGGATCCGTCACAGAACCATATACCCATGCCCATAGAACAAAGTCGGATGAACCATCGAGGCTAGACTGGTAATAAAAATGATCGATTTGAGAAGGCTCATCGAAAGAAGCTTGAAATTTGATTTTTGCAACTTCCTTCGCTGAATTAAATTCGTCAAGAACTAAATTTTCAAATTTTTCTTGATGTTTCTCATATGGCAAATCACCGTAAGTCAAGAAAACCGCATTAGCGGGAGAATAATGTTTTTGATGAAATGATTTAAGTTGTGCGTAAGTAAGATTAGGAATCTCAATAGGATCACCGCCACTATTGAACCGGTAGTTGGTATCTGGAAACAAAGAAGAGTGGAGATACTGCCAAAGCTGAGAGTTAGGAGAGCTCATTGCTCCTTTCATCTCATTAAATACTACCCCTTGATATAGTATTTGAGGAACTGCGCCAGAATCTTTTAATTCATATCTCCAACCTTCTTGCAGGAAATCAAGTTCGTCTAATAATGGGAAAAAAGTCGCGTCCAAGTAAACTTCTAATAAATTATAAAAATCTTTTTTATTTTTCGTGGCAAATGGATAAGCAGTCATATCAGGAGCAGTGAAAGCATTCATGTATGTATTAAGTGATCTCCTGAGCATCATAAAAAAGGGATCTCTTACGGGGTATCTCTTACTGCCACAAAGAGCTGTGTGCTCTAAAATGTGGGCGACACCTGTGGAATCGTCAGGAATAGTTGGGAATCCTACCATAAATGCATTGTTATCATCTTCAGCTTCTAAATGAAAGTGTCTAGCCGTGGTTGGAGCGTGTGAGAATTCTCGCACTACTATCCCAAGGTTCTGTAATTCAGTGTTATTTTCTTCAGTAAAACCGCTCAATACATTCTCCAAACTAATAAACTTTAATAAAAAGGAATTTACTACAGATTTGATGTTAACCAAAATTGAACGCTCATTCTATCAAAGTTGATCAATAAATTTTTTCAAATTATTAATCAAGGCGTGCAAACCGAAGAAAAAGCGAGACTTTTAAGCTCATACTAAAAAAAATAAAATATTAAATTAATGAGCTTTCTGGGAAAAGAAACGTTTAATATGCGAAATTAAACTAGTAAAATAATAATTAATTTAATATTCAGGCGCGAAAACATGTCAGAAAAATTCACTGGAAGTAAAAAATATGTAGCCACCGAAGATTTAATGATTGCCGTCAACGCGGCTGTAACATTAGAGAAACCACTTCTCATAAAAGGCGAACCCGGCACTGGGAAGACTATGCTAGCTGAAGAAATGGCAAGAGCACTTGGGAAACCTTTAATTGAGTGGCACATTAAATCTACCACAAAAGCGGCTCAAGGACTCTACGAATATGATGCTGTGGCTAGATTAAGGGACTCTCAGTTAGGTGATGAGAAAGTCAATGACATATCAAATTATATTGTTAAAGGGAAGCTTTGGGAAACGTTCCTTTCAGAAGAACAGCCCATTTTACTGATTGATGAAATCGATAAGGCTGATGTCGAATTTCCCAATGATTTACTCAGAGAATTAGACAGAATGGAATTTTTCGTTTATGAAACAAAAAAACTGATAAAAGCAAATAATAAACCAATTATTATAATAACAAGTAATAATGAAAAAGAGCTTCCTGATGCTTTTCTACGTAGGTGCTTTTTTCACTACATTGCATTTCCAGATAAAGAGACAATGATTGAGATCATTAACGTCCATTTCCCAAAAATAAAGAAAAAATTAATAAATGAAGCGCTTGAATGTTTTTTTGAGCTTCGTGAAATTCCTGGATTGAAAAAGAAACCGACCACATCAGAATTACTTGATTGGATAAAGTTACTTGTTGCCGAAGATATTCCGCCTGAGGCGCTTAGAGAAAAAGATACACAGAAAGCAATTCCTAAATTATACGGTGCACTTTTAAAAAATGAGCAGGATATGCATCTATTTGAGAGGCTAGTTTTTTTATCTAGGAGGAATAGTGCTAACTAAATTTTTCGATGACCTACGGCATGCGGATATCCCCGTATCTATAACTGAGTACCTCATGCTTTTGAGGGCGCTAGAGAAAAATATTATAACTATTGATCTTGACAACTTTTACTATCTAGCGAGGAGCTGCTTGATCAAAGATGAAAAACACTTTGATCGTTTCGATCTCGTATTTTCTAATTATATAGAAGGGAACGAGTTAACAATTGAAAAAATATTAGAATCAATACCATTAGAATGGCTGGAGAATCCCGACGTCCTCCAGCTCAGTGAAGAAGAGAAGAAATTAATCGAATCATTAGGTGGACTTGAAAAACTTCTAGAAGAATTTAGAAAAAGACTTGAAGAACAAACAAAAAAACACAAAGGTGGTAATAAATGGATTGGTACTGCCGGACGTTCCCCTTTTGGTAGTAAGGGTTTCAATCCAGAAGGCGTAAAAATCGGCGATCATCAAAATGGTCAGAAAACAGCTGTGAAGGTGTGGGATAGAAGGGTCTATAAAAACCTCGACGAAAATATCGAGCTCGGAACCAGAAATATAAAAGTTGCACTTCGACAATTGAGGAGATTAGCGCGTCACGGAATAAAAGACCAACTAGACTTAGACAATACGATCAGTTCAACAGCAAAAAATGGGGGGTTTCTTGATCTCAAACTTGAAGCCGAGAAAACAAATTCTATCAAAATCTTACTATTCTTAGACGTAGGCGGCTCAATGGATCCATATATTCGTCTCACTGAACAATTATTTTCTGCAGCGAAAAGTGAATTTAAATACCTCGAATATTATTATTTCCACAATTTCATTTATGAATCTTTATGGAAGGATAATAGTATGCGTATGAATTCTAGGGTGCCAACTACCGAGATAATCAACACCTTTAATTCAAATTATAAAGTATTTTTCGTTGGTGATGCGACAATGAGCCCATACGAAATAGGATCAGTCGGTGGAAGCGTCGAACATTGGAATGAAGAAGCAGGGTTCACCTGGATTTCACGAATGCTAAAAAATTTTCCAAAGGCTGTTTGGCTCAATCCGCAACCAATACAATATTGGAACAGTATACAATCGATAACTATGGTAAAAGAGATTTTTTCTGAAAGAATGTTTCCTTTAACAACAGATGGTCTGGCGAATGCAGTAAACGTCTTACGTCGATAAAATAGATTCCAATCAACATGTTTAGAAAATGCCTCCCTTTTTTATTTCTTTTCTTAGGGATCCCCTGGTTTTGGGTAGAACGATTCGAAACGACTTTTTTCGGCCTGCCTTTGTGGGTTCTAAATGCCATCGCGATGTCTGTACTCGCTTCAATTACAATAGCAATTTTGCTTAGCGATAAAACTGATGAATAATCTTCCTTCATTGGGAGTAGGTGGCTCACTATTTATTATCTTTTATCTCGTTTCATTAATCGTCTTGGGTTTCATCGCAAAAAAATCTTTAAAAGAAGATACCCTGTCAGACTTTTATCTTGCCGGAAAGGGGTTTGGTTTTGGAGTATTATTTTTAACTTTATTCGCCACGCAGTACAGTGGCAATACTTTTTTTGGATTCACTGGCGCAACATATCGAAACGGGTTTAGTTGGATACTTTGTCTGCATTTTATGACTGCGGTAGTTGCAGCTTACTTAACATTTGCCCTCAAGCTTTATAAGCTATCTAATGACAAAAGGTTTTTGACCCCTTGCGACTTTATTCAGTATCGCTACAATAATCGATTGTTAACCCTACTAATTTGCCTAATCATGATAATTGTCTTGTGCAATTTCGTGATAGCCCAACTCATTGCAATGGGACGCGCCGTAGAAGGATTATCTCCAATAGAGGGATCAAATACTTTTGAGTTTGGCGTGCTAGGCCTCGCCTTGATAATGGTAATTTACGGATCTCTTGGCGGTATTAGAGCGGTAGCTTGGACAGACGTAATACAGGGAATAATATTATTTTTTGGGTTCTTTTTTTTATTACTTTTGATGTTTGATAATTTTGGTAGTTTAGAAAAAGCTACCAATATCTTAATAACTAGAGACCAAGAAACAGGGACTAACTATGCAAAAATCCCAGAAACAAAAACATTAATATCGTGGGGAAGTTATATCATTAGCGTCGGGTTCGGAGTATGTCTTTACCCACAGGCTATTCAAAGAATTTTCGCATCAAGGAGCGAGAGAGACCTTAGGAAAAGCTTGTCTGTAATGGCTTTCATGCCTTTACCGACAATGCTTATAGCGGTGTCAGCTGGCATTTTCGCTCTCGCTTACTTCCCAGGTTTGGAAGGACCTCAAACAGACAAAGCGTTCGGTTTGGTTCTCAAGGAGATATCAAGCAGATCAGGGCTAGGTTATATGATGGTTATTGTCACATTGTCAGCAGTTTTGGCAGCAATGATGTCAACGTCTGATTCTGCGCTATTGTCAATATCATCCATGGCGACAAAGGACATTATTCAACGTTTTTTCAGATCGCAAGCAACTCAATCAAACTTACTAAAGACTTCAAAAAAGATATCGTGGAGTGTGATTTTCATTCTTGTCTGTTTTTGTTTCCTACTCAAAGATAACACATCCTTAATCCAGCTTTTAGACAGAAAAATTGATCTCTTAGTACAACTCATACCAGCTTTTATAATTGGGCTTCATTGTAACAAATTAAATGGCCAGGCCGTACTGATGGGGCTGGTTTGTGGATTAGCAGTTTCCTTGGTTTTACCATTTGGTGGATTTAACTTTGTTGAAAATGGTAAGGTGTACGGAATTCACGCTGGATTAATTGGTCTTTTACCAAATACCACCGTAGCTTTATTGGGTTCCTATATTCTAGGAAACAAGAATGGAATAAAGGCTCTTTGAGATGACAGAAACTATTTCTTTGGAACCTGCGATTAAAAAAATAATTGCAGACACAGAAACTCCGCTTAGTATTTATCTAAAACTAGCTAATAAAAAAAATACATTCCTGTTAGAATCGGTCGAAGGCGGAGAAAAATGGGGTAGATATTCAGTAATCGGGCTTGCTTCTAAAAAAAGCGTTATTGTGCGTGGCAAAGAACTGAAAATTCTGGAAAATGATATTGTTGTGCAAACCATTCAAACAGATGATCCTCTTAAAATAATTGAAGATTATAAAAACAACTTTGCGGTTAAAAATACCGGGAATCTCCCTAGATTTTGCGGAGGCCTTGTTGGTTACTTTAGCTTTGACACAGTTAGATACACAGAGAAAAAGCTTGGTTTTATAAATCATAAAGATAATCTTGAAACTCCTGATATATTACTTTTATTCGTAGACAACTTCGTGGTTTTCGATAACCTTAAAAACGAATTAACCATAGTGAAATATTTCGAAAAAGGCGATCTCAGTGCAAAAGAAAATAGTGAAGATACGATAGCAGAAATATGCTTAACTTTGAGTCAAAATGCTAGCCCAACCCCCCCCTCTGTTGATGCCCAATTCGAAAAAAAGTTAGATATTAAATCTGAATTTAAAAAAGAAGACTTTTTGCTCGCCGTAGACCGAATAAAAGATTACATAAATGAAGGTGATGCGATGCAAGTAGTTTTATCGCAACGTTTTTGGACGGAATTTCACGAGAAGCCAATAAATCTTTACCGAGCGCTAAGATATTTAAATCCGTCTCCCTATCTCTTTTATTTTGATTTTGGTGAGTTCCATATTGTCGGCTCTTCTCCCGAGATTCTTGTTAGATATGAAGATAATTTGGTTACAACCAGGCCATTAGCTGGAACACGGCCTAGAGGACAAACACCAGAAGAAGACAATAGACTAGAAATTGAGCTTTTGAACGATCCAAAAGAGCTAGCCGAACATTTAATGTTAATAGATTTGGGAAGAAATGACATTGGAAAAATATGCGCAACTGGATCAGTCGAGGTAACCGAAAAAATGGTAATCGAACGCTTTTCCCACGTGATGCATATTTCGTCAAATGTAGAAGGTCTGCTTAGAAAAGATAAAAATGCATTTGATATCCTGCGAGCCACTCTTCCTGTAGGCACACTTTCTGGGGCGCCAAAAATTCGTGCAATAGAAATAATCGATGAGCTAGAACCATCAATAAGAGGAATCTATGGCGGCGCAGTGGGGTATATCTCATGGACAGGTGAAATGGATACAGCCATAGCAATCAGAACAGGAATAATTAAAAATAAAATTTTATATGTTCAAGCAGGTTGTGGAGTAGTCGCTGATTCCCAACCGGAATCTGAATGGGAGGAAACAATTAATAAAGGGAAAGCTGTATTTCAAGCAGCACAATTAGCTCAAAATAATTTGAAATTGAGTCTTCAGCGCGAATAATGAGCTTAACTTTTGAAGAAAAGATTAAATTACTTACAACCGGCAAGAATAGTCGTTTTATAAGTAAAGGACTCAAAGGGCTTGAGAAGGAAAGCCTGCGAATCACTCAATCAGGCTCTATATCAAGACTCCCACATCCGAGTAAATGGGGATCTGCCCTAACTAATCCTCATATAACAACCGATTATTCAGAAGCACTGCCTGAATTCATCACCCCACCCTTTGAAAACACGGATAAAACACTCGATTTTTTGAAAGATATCCATAATTTTGCGCTAAGCACGATTCCGCAAGATGAAGTTCTTTGGAACAACAGTATGCCTTGCCAGATAAATGACGACAAAGATATACCGATTGCAGAATATGGTAAATCAAACGCAGGGCGGATGCGGCACATTTATAGACTCGGCTTAGACTACAGATATGGTAGAAGAATGCAGGCAATAGCCGGAATACATTTTAATTATTCACTACCAGAACGTTTTTGGGAATTTGAAAAAGAATTATTTCCAGCTAGGGAAAATAATTCTGGAAACTTGAGGAGAAATTCTACTTACTTGAGTATGGCAAGAAATTACCTTCGATTTGGATGGTTAATTTTATTATTATTTGGTAGCTCCCCCGCATGTTGTAAATCATATTTGCCCCAAAGAAGCAGCAGATTCAAAGCCATCATGGAAAATTCGCTTGTAGCACCTTATGGTACCAGTCTCAGAATGAGTGATGTTGGATATAAAAACAAAAATCAATCTCATTTAAAAATCAACTTAAACAGTTTGGAGCAATACATAGATGCACTAATAACCGCAATGAAAACACCGTACCCCGAATATGAAGCGATCGGAATTTATGAAGAAAACAAACAAATCCAATTAAGCGCGAACTTGTTGCAAATAGAAAATGAGTACTATTCGTCTATCAGACCAAAAGGAACTGCACTGGAGGGTCAGAGACCTTCTGTCTCACTTCAAAAAAATGGAATAGACTATATCGAAATGAGAGGTTTAGACGTTAATCCTTTCAATGCTTTCGGTATTGATGAAGATTGCATGCTTTTTTGTGAGATTTTTTTAATTTATTGCCTACTAGAAAATAGCCCACCTATTTCCGAGACAGAACATGAGGTTTTAGAATACAATGACTTATCAGTGGCTTTAAGGGGTAGGCAACCAAATTTAGCACTTATAAAAAATACAGGTGAAAGAAAAATCTCCATTATAGATTGGTCGAATTATTTATTACGAAAAATGATTCCTATCGGAGAAGCCTTAGATAGCTCATATCAAACAAAAAAGTACAGTCAAGCCCTACAAAATCAAATGAACTTACTGAAAAATCCTGACTTGCTACCTTCCGCTAGATTTCATCAACTGTTAGTAGATTCTCATCAAGAATATCAGGATTTCAATTTTGATTTAGCTAATCAACATGCCGAACAAATTAGCAAGGATTATCTAAGACTTAACAAAACCTCTTATTTTGAGTCCGTAAATAGCCAATCACAAAAAAAACAGAGTCAATTAGAAGCTGAGAGTGAATATTATGATTTAGACGACTACATCAAAACCTACCTTTCCGGTGAAACCGAGAAATGAAATCTTTTGGACGGCGAAAATTTTTTATCAAATTTTTCTTTTTGGCTTTAGGCTTGAGCACAATGATCCTAAAGCTGACCAAAGAAATAAGTGCTGCTGAGACCGATAAGATAGATGCTAACTCGGAGCCTTCAAATAGCCAAACCAAACAAGCAATAGGTTTAAGCACAGAGGCAAAAAAAATACTAGAGCAAAATGGTACTGAGCCCCCTTTTTCCAGCCACTTGTTATATGAAAATAGAAAGGGAACCTATCATTGCGCAAAATGCGATAATCTAATTTTTACTTCGGATATGAAATACGATAGCGGTACTGGCTGGCCTTCTTTCTACGATCATGTCGAGGGAAGCCTCTCAAAAAGGCTAGATTTCAAATTACTCTTTCCCCGCGCAGAATACCACTGCCGAAATTGTGGAGGTCATCAAGGACACGTTTTTAAAGATGGGCCCGCTCCTACTTTCCTAAGATGGTGTAACAACGGATTAGCCTTAACTTTTAAACCTACAAAATAATTCTCTCAAACCACTTGCAACCATTGTTTCTAAGCTGTATATCTAACCTCTGAGCAGCACTGTAAGAGGTCTTTATAAATGACAAGTTTTAAAAATACCAAGTATGCGATAATTGGAGCAGGGATCCACGGCTTAAGCACGGCGTACCATTTAGCACTTGAATTGAAAAAAAATGGCAAAGGAAATGGGGCTGATATTCTTGTAATCGATAAGGGCGGAATAGGAGCTGGCGCCTCTGGTATAGCATGCGGGGTAGTAAGAAATAACTATTATCAACCGGCAATGAGAGAGCTGATGGCTCAATGCGTCGAAGTATGGGAAAGCGATCCAGAAGCGTTTAGTTATCATCCAGTTGGTTACATGCAAATCTCTCCAGAATGTATGAGACAAGACGTTAATTCAATTTTTGAACAACAGCGGGCGATAGGATATGAATCGGAGTTTATTGAAGGAACAAGTGATTCCTCCGAATATATGAAATCGATTTTTTCAGATTGGAGAGCACAAGGAATTACGTCCGTACTACATGAAAAGCGTGGCGGATACGCGAATAACAGTAAATCCGTCTACGGTCTTGCAAAAAAAGCAGAAAACGAGGGTGTCAAAATCCTTACTGGTGTAACGGTTACTGGGTTTAAATTCGACAACCAATCAGAAGCAGTTAAAGCTCTAGAAACCGATAAGGGCGATATTAATTGCGAATACCTCGTAGTTGGAGCCGGGCCTTGGATTAAATCAATTTGGGAGCATCTAGAGCTTCCTAAAACAGTTAAAATTACAGGAAAAGACGGAAAGCAAAAAGAAGTGCCTATGTGGATCTACTGGTCACTTCAAGAAGGAACTCTCGGAGTGGACCCAAACATGCTGAAGACCGACTCAGGAGACAAACCACCAGTTATTCATGTTGACTCTGATGCTCCTCTTGTGGGTGAAGAGGGGGAAATGATTACTGAGAAACTTTGGGGTATTTATTACAAGCCAGACTTTCATTTTGGAGGAATTCAGGGCGGTTCTGCACCCTTTATAGTTCAGTCTGAACCGGACTCAGTGAAGGTGGATCCTTATGGTCCTGCGTCCCCCGATTTCGTAGTAGGCCCAGATTTCGCTTATTCTTGGTGTAGTGCGCTCTCACACTGTCAAAAACGATTTGAAGGTATGTCAGGACTATTCAAGAAAGAACCCTCTGGTGGCATAGGCGCTTTCAGTCCTGATAGTTTTCCTATTTTTGACGAGTTTCGACAAAACTGTTACATAATTGCCGATTCTAATCATGGCTACAAAATGTTGGGGGTAGGAAAACTTGTGGCTGAAAAGCTTATGGGAGAACCTTCTTCATTGTTGGCACCTTTCAGGTTTTCAAGATACGAAGAAAAAGAATCGCATCCGACTTCAAATAGCCCCTTCCCGTGGAGCTAATTAAAAAAACGCAAATTACCATTTTTATCTGTTTACACAGGTTATTAATTTTTTAAATAAGGGGACTTAGAGTGAGTGAAACCGACCTTGAGAGATATGTTGCTGACAAACAAAGAGCTGAACTGGTCAAAAAAGTAAGAAGTAAAATTAATGAGCTGAATATACAATATATTTATTATCAGTTTATTTCGGTTACCGGCAGAATAGTTGGAAAAGGAATACCGGCAGACCATTGGGAAAGAACGGCCTCAAGAGGATTTCAACTAGTTTATGGCTCAACTGCAAACCTGTTTATAGATAGACATGATCAATACATAGGTTATGGACCCGAAGCTATGGAGTTAGTCGGTATCCCAGACCCTGATACCTTCTGCCAACTACCGTGGGATAAAAGAGTAGCAAGGGTATACTGCGTGTGTTTTAGGAATAGAGAGGAACGTGAAAATCCGGGTGCATTTCTGACCTCCGATTGTAGAGGTAATCTCAAGAGGGCTCATTCAAGGTTCAAGGAAAAGTACGGAATGGAGTTAAGAGCAGGCACAGAACCAGAAATGATGTGGCTAAAACGCGGGGAAGACGGAAAACCAAATGGAGGAGTTACTGAACCCTATTGCTATCATATAGACCAATTCGAAAGTTTACGCCCTGTGTTTATGAAAGTCATTGAATACAGTCAGGCAATGGGGCTAGACATGATCCAAGGCGATCACGAGGACGCACCGGGACAACTCGAACTCAATTGGACGTTTGATGACGTCGTAAGAAATGCAGACAGACTATCAACTTACCGTCAAATTTGCGCTCAGGTAGCTAGAGAGAATAATCTAATCGCATGCTTTATGTCTAAACCTTTTATGGGAGTGTCAGCATCAGGCTGTCATACAAATATTTCTCTTTGGAAAGGCGGAAAAGATGCAATCAATAAACTTCATCAAAACATTTTGCCCGGTATGGAAGGGGTGTTTACTTACCGAGAGGAAGGAGAAAATCTTTTTATGCCAGATACCGATGATCCGCAGTTACCCGGGAAAGTAGGTTTACAATGTGTCGGTGGTATCGTTAAACACCTTGGCGCATTAACAGCCATCGGTTGCTCTACAGTAAATTCATATAGAAGGCTGTGGGATACGGGCTTTTGGGCTCCGGTTTTTGCGGATTGGGGTTTTCAAAATCGAACCACTGGACTTCGAGTATCAGCTCCTGGGAGATTCGAGTACAGAGCCGTAGATTCGATGGTCAATCCTTATCTTTTAGGTTCAGCCCTTCTTAGTGCTTTTGAAGATGGAATAGACAACGATATTGATCCGGGAGAACCTGAAAATCGAAATATCTATGAGGCTATGGAAGCGGGTAAAGAAGTCAAAAAGCTTCCCATGTCGTTAGGCGAAGCACTCCAGAGATTGGAAGATGACGAGATTATTAAAGCGTCGATGCCAGGTGATATGTATAAAATATATAAATGGTATAAGAATGACGAGCATGAAAAGTTCATGGCAACGGTGACTGATTGGGATCAAGAAATGTATATGCATTGTCTTCCATAGTTAATTAACAGGAGCGAATTATGTGCGGAATAGCGGGGGTGATACACAGAGACGGTAGCTCAAAAATAGGCGAGGAAATGTCTTTTATGCTTCAAGCAATGAAACACCGAGGACCAGATTCAACGGGATTCGCTCTTTATTGCGAAAGAGACAACATAGATTCTGAACAGTATGTCATGCGAATGAAAGTTGCTGAAACTCACGAAGCGGTCAATGGCTATGACATTCACGCCAAAATGGAGGATCGAATAAAAAGCGTCCAAAGCCGGCTTAGTGAGCTTAAAGTTAAGGTTAGCGAGGTCGAGAAAATAACGGAATATGCTCTAAGATACACATTTACTTGTGATGGTAACTTACGCCAACTGGCCAATTACGTTGAAGATATAGAGGGGGTTGAAATACTCTCAATAGGAAAAGGACTAGAGCTTGTTAAGGACCTAGGTGACGCGAAGGTTGTTTCTGATTTGTACTCCCTAAAATCTTTTAATGGAACACACGCAATAGGGCATACCCGAATGGCGACAGAATCCGACGTGGACATCAGATCAGCACATCCTTATTGGGCTTATCCTTTCGCCGATGTTTCAGTGGTTCATAACGGCCAATTAACTAATTATTGGTCCAAAAGGCGGGAATTAGAGAGAAAAGGCCATCGATTTATGTCTAGTTGCGACTCGGAGCTTATAGCTGTTTATATAGCTGACAAAATTGAACAAGGAAGAAATCTAGAGGACTCAATGCTTCAGAGTGTAGAGGAACTAGATGGGGTTTTTACTTACTTACTGGCTACATCTGATTCTCTCGGAATGGCCAAAGACACTATGGCCGCGAAGCCAATGGTACTTTTTGAAAGTGACCAATTAGTTGCTCTTGCATCAGAAGAGGTCGCCATTCGTACAATTATGAATAATGAAATCGACACATCAGATCCTTATGACGGAGAGGTAAGAGTATGGCAGGCTTAGAAAAATCGAATGAACCCCTAAAAACCGAAATGAGGTCAGAATCCTTGCTGGGGAGAACTCAGCAAGTATTTTTTTCTTTGGATAACAATGAAGAAAAAATGGCTCAGCCTTTCGCTTATGAAGTTGACTTTTCTAAGTCAGCAGAAATCGACGCGGAAGATTTAAACACAAGGCAGATTAACAGTAAATTAAAGCACCTTCTCACAGAAGGCTATGGAACAATTACCATCAAAAATCCGGGAGCTAAACATAGTATTGGAGTAGGCATTCTTAACAGGCTTAATTTAAAGATTGAAGGAAGTCTAGGATATTTTGGCCTCGGTCTTCTCGATGGGCCTAACGTCACTGTTGAGGGGAGAGTTGGATGGTCATGCGGAGAAAACATGATGTCTGGAACCGTCCTTATAAAGAAAAACGCTGGTTCAACTTTTGGTGCTGCTATTCGAGGAGGTGACCTAGTGTGTAAGGGAGATGTGGGTGCCAGAACAGGAATCGATCAAAAAGGAGGCACAATAATCGCTGGAGGAAACACGGGCGCTTTTTCAGGATTTATGATGCAAAGGGGTAGAATGGTGGTCTTAGGTGATGCTGGAAATAATCTTGGGGACTCAATGTATGATGGTACGATTTATGTCGGCGGAAAAATCAAAAGCTTAGGAGCCGACGCAGTCGAATCAGAGACCACCGAATCCGATGAAAAATGGTTGACTGATAAATTAACCCTTTACGGATTGGTCGATAAGTTAAATTTATCAACGATTAAAAAAGTCGTATCCGGCAAACAACTATGGAATTACGATAGCCTCGAACCCAGTGAAAAAAAACTGGTTCTTTAAAACAAAAAGGAGTAGCAGCTATGTCTGACGATAAGGAAAAGTATTTACTAGGGAAAAGCCCAATTTTCACTCCTGATGTAATGAATGACATTCATATAAAATCTGAGCTTGGCAGATACAGAATGCGGGGTTTTTCAATGTTTAAAAAGGTTCCTGGGTGGGACCAGCTAACATTCATGCCGGGTACGTTAACTAGATTCGTTATCGAAGGTTACAGGGAAAAATGTGAAACCAAAACAATCATTGGACCTAGGGCAAAACGGCCGATTGAGCTCGACATACCAGTTTACATAACAGGAATGAGCTTCGGAGCACTATCATTTGAAGCGAAAACAGCTTTAGCTAGAGGTGCAACAATGGCGGGAACAGCCACATGCTCTGGTGAAGGTGGAATGATTCCAGATGAAAGACGTTTTTCAGAGAAATGGTTTTATCAATGCATACAATCTAGATATGGATTTAATCCGCAGCACTTGCGACTGGCTGACGGGTGCGAATTCTTTATTGGTCAAGGAGCAAAAGTAGGATTAGGTGGTCATCTTATGGGTCAGAAGGTTACTGATCAAGTCGCGGAGATGCGTTCGCTACCTGCTGGAATAGATCAGAGATCTCCCGCGAGACATCCTGACTGGTTAGGACCAGATGATCTGGCTCTCAAGATCGAAGAAATTAGAGAGGCAACGAACTGGGAAATACCCATCCAACTTAAATTGGGCGCTGCTAGAGTATATGATGACGTTCGAATGGCCGCTAAGACAGACCCAGACTCAATCTATATAGACGGAATGGAAGGCGGAACTGCCGCAGGACCCCACCTAGCCTCGGAAGAAACAGGCGTCCCTGGAATCGCTGCTATCAGACAAGCAAGGCGAGCTTTAGACGATGTAGGTAAAAGCGGAGAAATTACATTAGTCTATGCAGGCGGAATCCGAAATGGCGGAGATATCGCAAAAGCTTTAGCATTAGGGGCGGACGCCATAGCAATTGGTCACGCGTCTATGATGGCCTTAAACTGCAACAAGGACATACCAGAAGCCAATTTCGAGGAAGAAATGGGCGTGAAAGCTGGCAACTGCTATCACTGCCATACAGGGAGATGCCCAGTTGGGATTGCCACGCAAGATCCTAAACTCAGAGAAAGACTTGACCCGGACAAAGCCGCAGAGAGAGTATATAACTTCCTTCACACCCTTGCGATAGAGTGCCAAATGATGGCCCGAGCCTGTGGAAAAACCAATATTCACTCATTAGAGCCTGAGGATTTAGCTGCTCTAACAATGGAAGCCTCCGCGATGGCTCAAGTACCTTTAGCCGGGACCCAAGTCACGGTCGGGCGGCCAGACCTGAACCGATTTTAATTACGATAATTTTTAGATAGGAGAAGAGCTATGGGTGAAAACAAAGACATTGATCATTATCTAAAGTCAGATGGAGTCGACTCTGAGCGAGAGAAGATGATAGGACAAACGATTGGTTATCGCTATGATGTAAATCTATTACCAGACCTATCTAGGTTGACGCCTTTTCTTAAAAAATATCTAGATTATATGGGTTGGAAAGACCTGAATTGGCTCGAAGACATCCACATGGGTTACGAAGAGGGTCGTGCCGCTGTATTCGACCGCAATATTAACGGATGGGTAACGGTACCGCCAGATCTAAAACTGCCCGATAACCAACAGGAAAGAGACATGATTGCTAGAGAACTACTTGTTAAGTTCCAAATGTCAGACAACCATCCGCTAGTAGCATTAAGAACTGCTTACGGGAAATTTGATTAATTTCATACACAAAAGTAATTCCATATGTCTATAAGATTATTAAAGTACGGCTTCATAGATAACCATTCAGAACACAGGTGGTTCAATCCTGCGAAAGATCTTGAGGAATCCTATGATGTTGTAATAATTGGCGCCGGTGGCCATGGCCTAGCTTGTGCTTACTATCTTTCCCACTATCATAACATAAGTAAAGTAGCCGTTTTAGAAAAGAGCTATATTGGAGCTGGAAATACAGGTAGAAACACTACCATTATAAGATCAAATTATCTAACCGAAGAGGGGGTTAAATTTTATGGTGAGAGCGTACGATTATTTAACCAACTTTCGGAAGAACTTGAAACTAATATCTTTTTCTCTGAAAGGGGCCACTTCACTTTGGCACACAGCGACGCTACTTTGAGGACCGCCAGATGGAGGGCAGAAGTAAATAAACATTATGGGATAGACAGCAGTGTTGTTGGACCGTCTGAGGTCAAAGCGGCCTGTCCTGAGATAGATCTTGAGTGCGGTGGCAACCATCCTATTGAAGGCGCACTGTTTCATGCACCTGGGGCTGTCGCGAGGCACGATGCCGTAGCATGGGGATACGCAAAAAAAGCTTGTCAAAAAGGGGTTGAGATCCATCAGAATACCCTAGTAACAGGAATTAATATCGAGAAAAACAAAGTCGTTTCTGTTGAAACAAATAGAGGCCCAATTAAAACCAGTACAGTACTTTCAGCCGTAGCGGGTGCCACACCGACAGTTTTAAACATGGTCGGACTCGATTCTCCAATCGATATCTATCCTCTCCAAGCCTGTGTTACTGAACCAATGAAACCATGGCTAAACACTATAATCGTCTCAGGAAGTTTACATATTTACGTCAGCCAAAGCTCCAGAGGAGAGCTTGTGATGGGTGCATCAGTCGATCCAATTGAACAGCACAACACTAAATCAAGCTATGAATTTGTCTCTGGTATGTGCGACCAAATATTAGATTTATTCCCGTTTCTAAGTTCTGTAAAGATTAATAGACAATGGGCTGGCATGGCAGACATGACACCAGACTTTGCTCCTATTATGGGAACTACTCCAGTTGATGGATTCTTTCTAGATTCAGGTTGGGGTACTTGGGGCTTCAAAGCAACTCCGGTGAGCGGAAAATGTATGGCAAACTCAATAGCCCTTAATAAAGACGATTCACTGATCACTGAATTCAATCTTAATAGATTCGAGGATTTCAAGCTTGTCGGGGAGAAAGGGGCGGCCTCAGTCGGCCACTAATTTTACCACTATGAAATACTTAAATTGCCCATTGATTGGAGAAAGACCCATCACAGAATTCATTTATGGAGGCGCCATCGACCCAGAGCCTGCCGATCTCGAGGGCTCAGCGGGCAGATGGGCCTATCACCAAGATAGCCGACCTCTTAAGAGAATGGAGTGGTGGTATCACCAACCTTCACAAAAGTGGTTTAGGGTAAGCCGTGAAACTAAAGCCAATGCCATACTTTCCATTGAGGAACAATAATGGCAAGAAGGTTACCAGCAAAAGATAATGAGTGGATTGATCGTTCCAAAAAGATAACATTCAAATTTGAAGGCAATGAAATTACCGCATTCAAAGGTGATTCCATCACAAGTGCTTTGATAGCTAATGAACAAAAAATATTAGGGAGAAGTTTTAAATACCATCGACCAAGAGGCTTTGTCTCACTTGCTAACCATGACGCCAATGTTCTCCTCCAATCTGAGGATAGAACCAATATCAGAGGTGATGTTTCTCTGGCAAATGAGGATTATGGCAGCTTAAAAGCTATTAATACAATCGGTGGGGTACGTAATGACCTCACTCGTATTCTGGGTGTATTCGCACCAATACTTCCGGTCGGATTTTATTACAAAGCCTTTTTTAAACCAGCTTTTCTGTGGCCCTATTGGGAAAAACTTATCCGAAACTTAGCTGGATTAGGGCAAGTCAAGGCTAATTACACTAAAAAACGATATCCTTCTGAAACCTTATTTTGCGATGTTCTAATCATTGGTGGAGGTGCCTCAGGAACCGCAGCAGCCGCGTATTTTTCGAAATCGAAGTACAAAGTAATAATTGCAGACGAAAATCTTAAACTTGGGGGATGTTCCGGCTTCGAACTGGAAGATCTTTCGGAAAGAATCCAATCAAATATCAGGGAAACAGCGGCCTCGAATATTACTTGCTTAAATCAACATTTCGCGAGTGGGTATTACGATGACAAATCGGTAATTTTAGAAGGACCAAATGGTTGTAAATTAGTTTCAGCAAAAGCAATAATTACTTGCTCTGGAGCCTATGAACAACCTGCCGTTTTTCGAAATAATGATCTTCCCGGGGTTGTATTAGGGTCCGCTGTAGCCAGATTAGCTCATAGATATTCAATCGACCCATTCGAAAAGTCAATCGCACTGGTAGCAAATGACTTAGGATTCAAACGCCTATTGAAACTTAAAGCCTCAGGAGTAAATGTAAATTACATTTTACAACTATCACCCTTTGAAGCAAATGGAGTACTTAAGAAGCACGCAGAATCAATAGGGATTGAAGTAGTAAGTGATGTAGTTCCGACGGAAGCAAAAAGCAAAAATGGTTGTTTAAGTTCATTCGTTTACCGGACCGTCAATGATCCTTCCTCTAAAGAAATCGTATGTGATGGCTTAATAATGAGTATTGGTTGGTCGCCTGCTTCAAATTTGCTCGTACAAGCAGGAAGCAAGCTAAAGTACATTGAAGAAATTAATCAGCTGATCCCAGATGAGTTGCCTTTAGGGATTTTCGCTGCTGGATCGGTTAGGGGTGTTTATGACCTTACAAACAGATTAGAAGATGGTAAACTCACGGCCGCCGCTTGCGAGGCCTTCTTAGAGAATCAAGTGGTTTCGAATAACATCGAAATAGCTTGTGAAAATCAGAGCCATTCCTACCCGATCTATCCGCATGCCAAAGGAAATGAGTTTATTGATCTGGATGAAGATTTAAAAGTAAAGGATTTGATAAATGGCATGAAAGAAGGGTTTGATTCAATTGAGTTACTGAAAAGATATAGCACTATTGGAATGGGGCCTAGTCAAGGCAAATTGTCCAATTTAAACGGCATCAGATTAGTAGCTGAATTTAATGAACTACCCGTAGGTAATGTAGGAACTGTAACACCCAGACCTTTTGTTTATCCTGTACCAATAGGAAAACTTGCAGGCAGACGAGTAAGGAGAGAGAGAAGAACTAGTCTTGATGCATATCACCAGGAACAAATGGCTGATATAAAGGAAAATGGGGTTTGGCGTCGTCCAATGGCCTATGGTGGATCGGTTTCCAGAGATCTTATAGCTAAAGAATACTCAACAGTGAGAAAAAACGTAGGCATCATTGATGTTTCAACACTCGGTAAAATCGAACTTTTTGGGCCCGACGCAGAGGCATTACTAGAGTACGCTTATACTTGCAAATTTGATAAATTAAAATTAGAAATGACTCGGTATATTTTCATGGTAGACGCCGGTGGAACGCTGGTAGATGATGGAGTAGCTGCAAAACTTGGGGAAAACCATTTTTACATTACAGCAACTAGTAGCCACTCCCAAACCGTTGTTAGGCTACTTGAACTTTTTAAGGCACAATTAAAATTAGATGTCACAATTTGGGATCATACGGGCCAAGTCGGTGCCTTGAATTTGGCCGGCCCTTCCTCGAAAAATGTATTGAGCCAAGTTACGGATTATCCGCTCAATGCAGAGGAGTTTCCTTACTTAGGCTATAGAGAGGCAACCGTTTGCGGAGTACCATCAAGAATAATGCGTGTAGGGTTTGTGGGCGAACTAGGTTATGAGATACATATGCCTACAAATAGCTTAGCTAGGGTTTGGAATGGATTACTCGAAGCGGGTAGGCCTAACCACATTAAACCTTTCGGAGTAGAAGCGCAGAGATTACTTCGCTTAGAAAAAGGCCATCTTATTTTTGGACAAGATACAGATGGTAACACCAACCCCTTTGAAGTTAACCTAGGATGGGGGGTTAATTTAAAGAAAGATCGATTTTATGGTAGAAACAGTTTGAAAGACCTAAAAGAAAATGTAGCACGAAAACTTGTAGGCTTCGAAATGAGTGATTTAAGAGGACTTGAGATCAAGGAAAATAATCTTACAATCTTTCAAGGCGATATCACAGGAAGAGTAACAAGTGTAAACTTCAGCCCAACCTTAAAGAAAATCATTGGCTTAGCTATGATAAACGTCCCGTTTCATCAAAACGAGTCAGTCCAAATTAGACTTGATGATGGCTCGACTCTTAGCGCATTAGTTGTTTCTTCGAGTTTTTATGATCCAGAAAATGAAAGGCAGAATGTATGACTTTAATACATGGTGACTTTGATAGCACAAGCCCCTTAGGAGCTTTCTTCGATAAAAGTACAGTAGAGACTAAAACATTTCAATCCTGTCAAATAAGTGCTCTTCGAAAACCTTTCAAAGCCACTTCAGAAATCAGTTGCATATTCGATTTATCCTGTCTTCAGAAGTTAATAATTTTAGGGAAAGAAGCAGCGCTAATAACAAAAACCTACTTTGAAATTAATGATATAGAGCCATTTCAATGGACCTCAGTGGGTAGTGGTGGAATTATTTGTCTTGACCAAGAAAAAATCATACTTGTCAACTCCTATGACGAAACGTTGATTAACGGTTTTAAAAGTTCAATTCCGTCTAGCTCTGTCAATTATGTTGTACAACGTGCTGATTACTGTGAATTTGCGATGATGGGACCAGTTGCTTCTTTAGTTTTAAAAGAACTTGTTCCCGTTCCTGATTCAGCCTGGTCTGAATCAGGTTTACTTTGTGGATCGCTTGCAGGAGCAAACGCTATTTTAAGGAAGGTTAATAAACGGTCAGATCATTTACGGTGCATTTTGCAACCGGCAGATTCTCACTACGTATTCAGTACAATCATGGAAATCAATAATGAGACAGACGGTAAACTAGGATGCATTTTCAGCTACAAAAACTCATCTGGGGAATAGTTGTACAGTCGATATACTCACACCACTGCTGTTCTCTGAAACAAAATTTTTGAACCTGCAAATATATTCGCTCACCGTCCAAAACCTCCAGAGTTCTGTAAATATCATCTCCTTCTTTATCGATTTTTATAAATTTAAGGCTTTTATTGGTTAAGTCTTGATTTCCTATAGTCAATTCCATTAGCTCATGCCGCTTCATAGTGAAAATTCGGATATTCTTGAGCGTATTTTCAAATAATAAAATAATTTCAAGACTGTTATTGTTATCTATATCCATAACTAAATATTCAGCTATTATACCCTCATGTGTCAGCAGTAATTTAGTGACGGGAAGATCACCTTTAAAAACTGAAATAAACAACTCGCCTCTCTTAGAGGATTGGTGTGATAGCTTTTCTAGATTAATCCGATAGTCCATAAAAATTCGCTCAGTCGTAGCGGTTGCAGAAAAGCAACTTTGTGAGCAAACCGAGAAAAAAATCAAAGTTAAAATTAAACGCATAGTGAGTATCCAAAATTTAATTATAAACCCTCTTGACACTTTATCCGTAACGTATTAATGTTAGCACCACTCTAATGTGAGTGCTAATATTGATGGTCACTTGTTGAACCTCAATACGTTTAATTTAATGATTTCTTAAATTATTTGGAGAACCATACAAATGAAAATTCGACCTCTTCACGATAGATTAATCGTGCGAAGATGGGATGAAGAAAAAACATCCCCTGGCGGTATAGTTATACCAGACTCAGCTACAGAAAAACCGGCCAAAGGAGAAGTCGTCTCCGTAGGCAATGGCAAATTACTTGAGAACGGCGATGTAAGACCATTGGACGTAAAAGCCGGTGATAAAATCCTTTTCGGAAAATACTCAGGTACAGAAGTCAAGGTGGACGACGAAGAACTACTTGTTATGCGCGAAGACGACGTTATGGCCGTCTTCGAAGGTTAACAGTAAAAATTTTAGAATAAGAATTGGAGTAAAAAGAAATGTCAGCGAAAGAAGTTCGTTTTTCAGATGATGCACGTAGCCGAATGGCCAACGGCGTCAATATATTAGCAAATGCGGTAAAACAGACACTAGGGCCCAAAGGCCGTAACGTCGTCCTTGAGAAGAGCTTTGGAGCTCCAACCGTCACTAAGGATGGTGTTTCTGTAGCAAAAGAGATTGAATTAGCCGATAAATTTGAAAACATGGGTGCTCAAATGGTTAAAGAAGTCGCTTCAAAAACATCTGATGTTGCGGGTGATGGAACAACCACGGCAACTGTGCTCGCTCAAGCCATTGTAAGAGAAGGGTTGAAAGCTGTCGCGGCGGGGGTGAACCCAATGGATCTTAAAAGAGGTGTAGATAGAGGAGTATCGGCAGCAGTAGAAGGTCTACATGGACTTTCGACGCCTTGCAAAGATACCAAAGCTATAGCTCAAGTTGGAACAATTTCGGCTAACTCAGACCACGCCATCGGTGAAATTATTGCTGAAGCAATGGACAAAGTCGGAAAAGAGGGAGTGATCACTGTTGAAGAGGGCTCTGGTCTTGATAATGAATTGGATATTGTCGAGGGAATGCAATTTGACAGAGGTTATTTGTCACCTTACTTCATCAATAATCAAGAAACTATGAACTCTGAATTAGAGGAACCCCTAATCCTTTTACATGATAAAAAGATTGCTAACATAAGGGACCTTCTGCCCGTGCTAGAAGCAGTAGCCAAAGCTGGAAAGTCACTATTGATTATCGCTGAAGATGTAGAAGGTGAAGCACTAGCAACACTCGTTGTAAATAATATGAGAGGAATAGTGAAAGTGTCAGCCGTTAAGGCACCGGGCTTTGGAGATAGAAGAAAAGCAATGCTAGAAGATATTGCGATTTTAACCGGAGGTACTGTCATTTCAGAGGAAGTAGGGCTATCTCTTGAAAAAACCTCTATAGATGACTTAGGGTCATGCAAAAAAGTACAGATAAGCAAGGAAAACACAACCATTATCGATGGTAAAGGTGATCAAAAAGCGATAGAAGCTAGGGTCGGGCAAATAAGAACTCAAGTGGAAGAAACAACTTCGGATTATGACAGAGAAAAGTTGCATGAGAGAGTTGCGAAACTAGCTGGCGGGGTTGCGGTCATCAAAGTAGGCGCAGCGACAGAAGTTGAAATGAAAGAGAAAAAAGCCCGAGTTGAAGATGCCTTGCATTCAACCAGAGCTGCCGTAGAAGAAGGCGTTGTGCCAGGAGGCGGTGTCGCCATGCTAAGAGCACTTGAGAAAGCAAAAGCAGCAAAGGGCGAAAACCAAGACCAGCAGATGGGAATAGATATATTAGTGAGGTCACTTGAAGAGCCCATAAGACAAATTGTTGCCAACACTGGCGAAGAGCCATCCGTGGTTTGCGCGAACGTTTCAGCTGGAAAAGGAAACTATGGTTATAATGCACAAACTGCAGAGTTCGGTGACATGGTCGAAATGGGTATTATAGATCCTACAAAAGTAGCTAGAACTGCACTCCAAAATGCGGCATCAGTCTCGACTCTACTTTTGACGACTGAAGTTATGGTTGCCGACGCACCTAAGGATGAATCCGCAGCTCCCGCGATGCCTGACATGGGCGGAATGGGCGGAATGGGCGGAATGGGTGGAATGGGCGGAATGATGTAAACAAGCCTGCTTGTATAGGTCTACCTACTATTAAAAAGCCCCTTCAAGGGGCTTTTTTTTAATCTGGTACTTTATTAGCTAAATTAGGTAATGTCGTAGGATCATCTGACAACATGTATCTAGACTCGTTTTCAGAGGCCGTTACGTTTTCAAAAACCCCTTCATCTCTTTTTACTAACTTCGTGAAACCCTTTTCTCTAAGTTCAGAATTGCTCGTGGTTTTTATAATCTCTACAGCGGATAGATATTTCTGCACTGGCTCATCGTAGGGTATTTTGCCCATAGGAACTTGGGCAATAAAGCACACTTGACCCCAAATCTCTACATCGGTATCAACTGGGTGCCATACTGTCACAATTTTATCAAAATTCACAGTTTTATAATCATAATAAGGCATTAAATTCTCCGATAATTATACGGCTAAAACAATTTACCATAGATGTGGTAACCGGCAATATATGTGCCCAAAGCAGACCCGAAGCCAGCCATGAAAGAAACTATCAGAACCCTCGTCACATTATTTGAAAACCAACCTTTCAAGGACCCAGTATCTTCTTTAAGTTTCATAAAATCATATATTTTCGGCTTCCTCAGCCATGCTTCAATTAGACCAACTACCATTCCCGCTCCCACAGTAGGATTCAAAGAGGTTAGTGGAGCAGCGAGGAAACCGACTATAACTGACAAAGGATGTCCTCTGCTTATCAACACAAAAAATGCTGAAAGACCACCATTGATTAAAACCCAGTCCTTAACTATATCAATTCCTAATTCTGGACTTTGGTAAAAACCATACACAAAACCGAAAATTATAATTACGAGGATTAGATAGGGAAAAAACTGAATAAAAGAACTCCTTTTAGAGATATTATTAAGAAGCGCTAACTCATTGCTCTTCGTTTCCTTTGATTCCATTTCCTTTAGGTTGCTTTTAATTCCCTTCAAATGAGCAGCACCCACTACCGCCAAAATGCTATCGTACCGACTTGCTAACTCCGAAAGCTTTAGACTCATATATCTATCCCTTTCCAAGATTAAAAATTGATGTAATAACGGCGCATCATCAGATATTTGGGTTATTATGTTTTCGAGAGCCCCGGTAGATTTTAATGATTCAATTTCATCAGCCGAAACAGATTTTTCTTCAAATATACTTGTTGCGATATCAAACAATAGTTTTAACCGGTTAAGAAACCCCATGTTTTGGGTTAACCGCGCAAATGTGATAGAAACTCCGCGATCTATAGGAACTAAACCAAGTTTATTTTGATTTGCGAGGGCGACGGCCTCCTTCATATCAAGGCCAAGCTCCACCCCTAGATTTTTTGCTATTCTGTTCTGCATAGCACTCATAGCTAACATTATGATAAAAGTCGAAACTTTTTTAGCTTTAATAATATTAAATATATCAGAGTTAGCTACGAAATCTGGATTCTTTATTTGCTCAAGGCGAGTATCGCATAATTCAACTGCTACACAATCATATTTTTGCGAATTTATTTCCTGTGCAACTATTGCCTTACTTTTTTTCGAAACATGTGCCGTACCGATTACCTTTACAGAGGTTTGACCTATTGTTATATCTACATAAGGCTCATCTTGATTATTCATGACTTTTAAAAATCTAACTTTTTATGAACTATTCGGTAAGATAAAAAAGGGGGCTCTTTTAAGCCCCCCGCGATCGGTTGTGTCGTCAACCGTTTGTCAATTAACCTAGTTCGCAGTCATGACTAACCACGAAACAAATACTCTGGCTGACTGACACAATATCCATATCACTAGACATTGGATCACCTCCTTTTAGCATATTAAAGTTATATTATATGTTCTTTTTAACAAAAAATTAAATATTTATTTTTGATAGCTCCAGCCGGTTAAGACCGAACTCGGAGATATGCCTTTTTCTTTATCAAAACTACCGAAATCAAATAACTTATTATCTGCAAGATGGGATGGAACTACTGATGAAATACTACGGAAAATATTCATTTTTCTGCCAGGATGCTCACGCTCCCAATCAGTCAACATTTTTTTGATTACTTTACGTTTAAGATTTTCTTGAGAACCACAAAGGTCACAAGGTATGATCGGGAACTTTTGCTGCTCAGAGTAGCTCAAGATATCTTTCTCAAAGCAATATGCGAGTGGTCGGATAACCACATTATTTCCATCATCACTTAACAACTTTGGAGGCATTGCTTTTAATTTTGAGCAAAAGAACATATTGAGAAACAACGTTTCTATTATGTCATCCAAATGATGGCCTAGCGCTATTTTTGTGGCGCCTATCTCTTTGGCAACTCTATAAATTATCCCACGCCTAAGTCGAGAACAGAGCCCACAAAATGTTTTACCGTTTTTAACAGTATTTGAAACAACCGAAAAAGTATCTTGCGATTCAATTAAGAAATCTACCTTTTTGTCTGTTAAATATTTCTCTATCCTGCCTTTAGGGTAGTTAGGTTGACCTTGATCTAAATGAAAAGCTACTATCTCGAATCGTATCGGTGCCTTTTTTTGGAGTGCTGTTAACAACTTGAGTAATGTAAAGGAGTCTTTGCCTCCGGACAAACAAACCATCACACGGTCGTTTTGACATATCATTTGATAATCTTCGATAGCTTTACCAATATTTCTTCTCAATCTCTGCATAATTTTCCCATTGGAAAGTCGTTCTTTTTTCATTAGACTTACCTTAGGATATAAAACCTTTTCAGACGTTGTTTCCATTTCTATCCTCACGTTAATATACTAATATATGACTTTAAAACCCTTTTGCTATGACAGATTCTAACAATTTCCACCAAAAATCGAAAAAGAAGTATTTTGTTGTTATTGGACTGATAATTCAAATATCTTTTATGTCAATATCTAAGTACTCTTATGGAGAGCCAATCTACTCCTCTTTTGATGCAAAATTTGAAAAAGGCTTGAGCTGTTACAACGAGTCGAAATTCGATCTGTCTACAGATATTTTTATAAACCTTGCCTTTAGTTATCCGCTTTGTTCTAGATGCATATACTATGCGGGGAAAAGCACCGGTAAACTTGCTTATGACGCGAATTGGTTTAAGGCAACCAAGCTAGCCAGGAAAACACTAAAATTCTTTCAAAAAGCATATTTGTTAAATCCAAATGACTATGAGATAACAAGAGATCTTGCAGAATATTACCAAACTGCACCCAGCTTTCTTGGCGGAAATCAAAAGAAAGGTAATACCTTGGCTATAAAAGCAAATGATCTAAAAAAAAATTTCGAGCAATGAAATATGATTAAAGGAGTTCTATTTGATTTAGGCGGCACGCTAATCTCCTACAGAAATGTGGATACTGTTATCGAGAGCATTCTACTAGAAACAAAACAAAAAAAATTAACGAGGTTGTCAATTCAAGAATTAATAATTCTTTATAAAAAAGCTAGCATTGCTGTAACACATAGTTATATTGATAAAAGATTCTATCTTCATAAAAATCTTTTTCTTGATATTTTCAAAAGATTTACAGACTTTGCAGATATAGAAGCAGATAATGAATTTTTTAAATGGTTTAGTCAAAGACACGAATTTTTACTAATCCAGTCTTTTTCGCTTATTAAAAATGCTCGAAAAACCTTAACTGATTTAAAGAAGAAGAATTTGACAATAGGAATTGTATCCAATATAGATAACTATATGCTTAAACAAATTCTAAAAAAGAATGAAATCGAGCATCTAGTCGATTTTGATTTAAGCTCTGAATCTGCACGATCATGCAAACCAGATTGCAAAATCTTCGAAATTGCTAGAAGAAAAGCAGGATTAGAGAAATCGGAACTTCTTTTTGTGGGCGACTCTATGGAACATGACATAGTTGGCTCAAATAAGTACGGAATTCTAAATGTTTTTTTTTCAGAAAAGAACATTACAGCGCCACTCCAAACGGGAAAATATTATGAAAAGCCAAATTATACAATTGAGGATTTAAGCGATCTTTCAAGTTTGATATTTGAATTAAATAGATAAGATTGTAACTGATGAAACCGCTTCTTCAATACCATAGACCCCGCCCCCATTCTGTGCTAACGCAACCCGAGGTGACTCGACTTGACGACCCACAGCTTCCCCCCTTAGCTGAGTGACCAACTCATAAATTTGACCTAATCCAGTAGCTCCAATTGGATGGCCTTTAGATTCGAGACCACCCGAGGGATTGACGGGAATGGCACCATTTAAAGCTGTCAGACCTTTTTCTGCAAAAACGCCTCCCTCTCCCTCCTCGCAGACTCCCAAAGCCTCTATTTCTATAATTTCACCAATAGCAGTAGCATCATGAACCTCCAGAAAATCTAGATCATTAGGACCAATTCCACAATCATAAGCCTTTTCTGCAGCCAATCTCGTTATATGTTTTTTAAAATCTAAAATATCTCTATTAGATCCTGTTTGAATTACTGAAGCTCGAATTTGGATATGTCGTTTAATCGAACCCTTGATCTTTTTTAATCCTGCCGGACTACAGATTATCGCAGCAGCAGCACCGTCACTTATTGGCGAGCACATAGGCAAAGTAAGTGGGTGGATGACCGTTTGACTATTCAAAACATCCTTAATTGTAAATGGTTTTCTATATTGCGCTTTGTCATTAGTAACTGAATTCATATGATTTTTTGAGGCTACAGCTGCTAGCTGTTTTTGGGTCGTACCATAAACTTCCATGTGCTTTCTGCACCAACCAGCATAAACCTCCATAAAAACACTTGCTTTTTGTTTTTTTCCAACAAATTTGTTTATTAAACTGATATCTCTAGACATTTCTTCAAAAGTTTTTATATTTAAATCAATATTGTGTACATCCCAAGCGCCATCAAATGCACTAAACATTAGATCTTTATCTTCTGAATTCATCTTTTCGACGCCGATAGCTAAAACTATATCGGCCGCACCAGAACAAATATAGTTATAACCTAGATGGAATGCTGTGCTAGCTGTTGCACAGGCATTCTCAACATTAAATATAGGTAACTTTTCAAAGCCCATAGGTCTGAGAGCTACCTGACCTCTGATCATATCTTGCCCTTCCAAATGGCCTTGCACACAATTTCCAAAAAAAATTGCTTCAACATCACACTTTGATAAGCCGGCGTCGGTTAGAACATCAGATACCGATTCTTGCACCAGGTCTTTAACAGATTTATTCAAAAACTTTCCAAATTTTGTCATAGATACCCCGGTTATTGAAGCTCTCGCCGTCATTAATCTGATTCCCCTTTCTAATTCTATATGGTACATTTTTTTAAACTATTAAAGATTTTACATTCAATTTAGTGAAAACAACAGAAAACTACCTTATAAGGTCAAATGACAATAAGATTAAAATAAAAAGGGTAATCGAAACAACCAATCGGGGAACTCTGCCTTTAATACCAAATGCAACCCCTGATAATTTAAAAAAAATACCTTGGTTAGACCAAACTTTTCTATCGGAAAAACAAGGGCTAGAGATAGTCGTCCAACTTTTTGTTATTGAATCCAATGATAAAATAATTATTGTCGATACTTGTATTGGAAATCATAAAGACCTTACTTATCTACCTTGGGCCAATAAACAAAGTAAGTTCCTCGAAAAAATTCAAGCGGCAGGCGTTGTTCAAACTGAAGTAGATTATATAGTATGCACCCATATTCATTTGGACCACATCGGATGGAATACCACCAAAATAAACAACGTTTGGGAACCAACATTCCCAAATGCATCATATATTTTTTCCGAAAAGGAATTTCAACATGCTAAGAAGTATGAAAACAAACTGCATGGAAACATAATTGAAGAATCAATTAACCCTGTCATCAAGAGCGGCCAAGCTATGTTCATTAGTCCCCCTTATTCAATAGATAATAATGTCACAATAATTGGCACACCCGGGCATACGCCGGGTCATACGAGCGTTGTAGTTAATTACAATAATTTAAATATTATAATAACAGGAGATATGATACATCATCCCTGTCAAATAGCGTGCCCTGATTGGAATAGCTATTATGATTTTGATAAAGATTTATCTATAAAAACAAGAAGAAGAATTCTGGAAAAGAACGCTGGACAAAACAGTATATTGATAGGGTCACACTTCTCAGGATCAAGTTTTGGCCAAATTATAAAAGATGGCGATAAGTATGCTTTTGATATATTATGTGAAAACTATGAGCAAAAAGATTAAATGGTATTACTTTCGAAAAGGATGAGCTACTTGCACCAAAGCATCCGAGTTCTTGGAAGCAAATTCTATTCAAATAATCGAAGAAATTTCAGCTAACAAAAAACTGGGTAAACCGGAAGCAGAGTCCCTCCTAGAAAGAGCTGTCAAAATAATTATTTTTAAGGGGAGAAACACAAATCATTTTGATATTAAAGATGAAAAAAAATCTTCCATAACACCATTTATGTTGGGCCCAACTGGGAACCTTCGTGCCCCAACTATAATTTATAAAAATATGATTGTAGTAGGTTTCAACGAGGATAAATTCAATGACATTTTTCGAAATAAGACGATTACATAATTTTTAATGACAGACGAAAAGATGGTTCAACCGCGGAGCGAAAGATTCGAAAACTTTGACATTTCGGACGAAGAAATGGAAAGAAGACTCCGGGCAATAGTATCAATCACCACTATTGTCCCCGAGCATGCACAAACAGCCGATATCTTAGGCACAAAGAGAACCGGCAATGGTGTTTTCATTAATCAGATGGGACTAATTGTTACAGTAGGCTACCTCATTGCAGAAGCAACGCAAATTTGGATAACTACAGCCAGTGACGAAACTGTATTGGCAGATACAGTAATGTACGACTATGAATCCGGACTAGGGCTATTAAAACCGTTAAGTACAATATCCATTCCTACCATTCCTGTATCAGATTGTAATAAACAGATTAATGCTGGAGATTCTGGCTTTATGTTAGCAGGGTTTGGTGGTTTAGAGCAGACTGTAGTGGTTGATATAGGGAGTTGTGATAGCTTTACAGGATACTGGGAATACGTGTTAGACAGAGCTTTTTATACAACACCATCACACCCAAACTGGGGAGGAGCTGCTCTTCTCAATAAAAAAGGGGAGCTAAGTGGAATAGGTTCTCTTTACTTGGAGAATCCACCCACCAGTAAAAGCGAGTTTTCAGGGAATTTGTGTATTCCGATAGATCCTCTATGGTCTTTTTTCTCCGAAATAAAGAGGACAGGTGGAGTCAAAGAAAGCAATAGGCCTTATTTGGGATTTTTTGTATCCGTTGTAGAAGAACAATTTGTAGTTTTAGGGCTCTATAAGTCCTCCCCAGCCGCCTTAGCTGGGATAAGTAACGGAGATATTATAAAAAGTATTAACGGAGTTGCACCGAAAACTTTAGATCAACTTTTTAAAGAAATATGGAATGCAGGCCCAGCAGGCAATATCATCTCAATTGAAATCGAAAGAGGAGACAAGCATACTATTGTAAATGTGGTATCAGCAAAAAGAAAAGCAATTTGGATTAATCCAACCTTGCATTAAAACAACGCTTAATTAGATTACAATAATCACGAAAGGTCTAAATAATGACATCAGAAAACTTAAAAATAGCAAAAATTAAAACTGGTTTAGGGTTTATTGCTGCGTTAGATCAGAGTGGAGGAAGCACTCCGAAAGCGTTAATGAACTATGGAATCAAAGAGAATGAGTGGTCCAGCGAAGAGGAAATGTTTGAACTTGTGCATAAAATGAGAGAAAGGATAGTGTCAGACTCAAACTTTACCGGCAAGCAAATCATCGGAGCAATTCTTTTTGAAAGAACAATGAATTCTCAATTTTGCGGCCTTGACTGTGCAAAGTACTTGTGGGAAAAAAAAGAAATTGTCCCTTTTCTAAAAATTGATAAAGGACTTGCAGACGAAGAAGAAGGTGTGCAATTAATGCAGCCTAACCCTAACCTAATCAAAATATTGAAGATTGCAAAAAACAAAGAAATATTTGGGACTAAAATGAGATCAGTCATTAAATCGAGTAACCATTCAGGAATAAAAAAAGTAGTAAAACAACAATTTGAAACTGCAAAAGTAATTATTAATGAAGGATTGGTTCCAATAATTGAACCAGAAATTGATATCAATTGCCCAGCTAAACTAGAAGCTGAAAACATGTTGCTAGAAAATTTACATAAGGAACTAGACAAACTCAATATTAATGATCGCATAATGTTAAAATTGACACTTCCAGATAAAGAAAATTTCTATCAAGATATATCAAAGCAAGATAACATTTTAAGAGTAGTAGCGTTATCTGGTGGATATCCTCAAGAATTAGCAAATAAAAAGTTACACAATAATCTCGGAGTAATTGCGAGCTTTTCTCGAGCCTTAACCGAAGGACTTTCAGCCGGCATGACCGATCAAATGTTCTCGGAAAGACTAGGATTAGCAATCAATAAGATTTATACTGCATCAATCACTTAATAGGATAACGACCATGCCTGAAACTATAGTTGGTAAAAATCTAGCTAATTTATCTTTCGTAAATCAAAACGGAGAAGTCGTTTCTATCGATAATTTTTCTGGAAAAAAACTTATTTTATGGTGGTTTCCAAAAGCCGATACACCAGGATGAACCATTGAGGGCAGTGGGTTCCGTGATAGAATCCAAGAGTTTACTAAGAAAAATACTGTGATACTTGGTGTCAGCGGAGATTCACCAGAAGATAATAAATCTTTCAAAGAAAAGTTTTCTTTCCCTTTTGACATCCTTTCAGACCTTGGACTTGAAGAGTCTAAAAAACTCAATATTTGTGGAGTAGCGGATTCCTACGCACCTCGAGTCTCAGTGATTCTGGATACCGAGTGTAATGTAACACATTATTTCGATGCCGTAGATCCTCAAAGTCACGCCTCGGATATGCTTAAAATTATTGAAGGCTAGACAAGAATTTATCAAGTTCCTCTAAAAACAATTCGGATTTTTCAATAAACGGCCAATGTCCACAGTTTGGAAATACGGAAAGCTTTGAGCTAGGTATTTCGGAGTTCAACAACTCGTGGTATTTCGGAGGTGTCAACGGATCATTTTCACCGCAAATTAATAAGCATCTTGATTTTATTGATTTTAACCTTCTAGATAAATCAAATGAATCTGCTGCTAACCAATCTTTGTAGACCGCTTTGGGGTTTGTAGATTGCATTATCTCCAAAAGTGGGGCTAAGATGCTATCATTAGAACCATCGAACATCGAATTTCTTAAAAATTCTTTATTTAACTCATAATTATTACCCTTTTTTATCTCTGATAGAAAAGTTTCAGGGATTCTCAAACGAGAACCTGTAGCCACTAAGATAAGGGAGTCAATTAAATCTGGTTTATACAAAGCTAACGTCATGGCAATCGCACCTCCGAGAGAATGGCCCATAATATTCCATCGCCCGAGGTTCTTTTTTTCTAGAAGCTCAGCACAAACAAACGCATGATCCACTACGCCTCTAAATCCTTCTCCCCCTGATTCACCGTGGCCATTTAGATCAATTGACATAACATTAAATTTTTTTAATAGTTTATTACTAAGTTCTAAAAATACCTTCGAATCACAGGACGCCCCATGAATCAGAAACAAGTTTCTTTTTCTGGATTCATCAAAATCAAGACTATAACTTATCTTTTTATTTTCTATAACTTCTTCAAGCATCAAAATACCAGTATGGAAATTAACCTAATTATTGATGTACTATGATAAAATTATATTTTTGATTTAACAAATTAAAATAAATGATGAAGGATATGTTATGAAATGCCGAGCTGCCGTATTAAACAAAATGGGTGCACCTAGACCTTATATGAAGTCGAAACCAATAACGATTGAAGAAATAGAGTTAGATGAGCCGGGTGACGGTGAGGTTCTTATAAAAATGGGAGCGGCTGGTTTATGTCATTCAGATCTTTCCGTAGTTAATGGCTCTAGGCCAAGATCATTACCCATGGTCATCGGTCATGAAGCATCCGCGATCGTTGAAAAACTGGGGCCAAATGCCCATGACCTTGAGGTAGGGGACCATGTTGCAGCGGTTTTCGTTCCCAGTTGCGGGAGTTGTATTCCTTGTCTTGAAGGCAGGCCCGCACTCTGCGAGCCTGGTGCTATTGCAAATGCAAACGGTACCCTTTTATCAGGAAAAAAGAGGATCAAATTAAAAGGCCAATATGTATGCCATCATGTTGGAGTTTCATGTTTTGCTGAGTACGCAGTTGTTTCTCAAAAATCTTTGGTAAAAATTCCTTCTAATGTTCCACTAGACTTAGCGGCACTTTTCGGTTGTGCGGTGATAACAGGGGTTGGAGCGGTTGTAAATACGGCTAAAATGCCCATGGGTAGTTCTGCCGCAGTAATTGGATTGGGTGGCACTGGATTAGCTGCGGTTTTAGGTGCAAAAGCCAGCGGAGCTAAAACCGTTATAGGGATCGACCTTAGTGACCAAAAATTAAAGTTAGGCAAAGAATTAGGCTGCGACTACGTTCTGAATGCAAGCAATCCAGAAATAATTACTGATTTGAAAGAAATTACGAACGGGGGATGTGACTATGCTTTTGAATGCGTTGGCTCAAATAAAGCAATGGAACTCGCCTATGCTGTTACACGAAGAGGTGGGACAACCTGCTCAAGTGGTCTTTCAGATCCGAAAGATAACTTTAGCGTGCAACACGTAAATCTTGTTGCGGAAGAGAGAACGATAAAAGGAAGTTATCTCGGAAGCTGCGTTCCTCGAAGAGATATTCCTAACTATATTCAATTACAACAAAACGGAAATTTACCAGTAGATGACTTAATGAGCGAGCACATTAAGCTAGATGATGTCAATGAAGGATTTGACAAATTAGCATCGGGAGAAACTGTCAGGCAATTAATAATGTTTGATTAATTCATCAGATTTAATTAGGTAATCTTATATTGTCAACTAATTTATGAATATTCTGATTTGGGGGCTTGGTTACCATGCTCACTAAAATCGCGGCTAAAAGATTTATTAAAGCTCCTACGATTCCAAATCCTTCCGGAGATATGCCGAAAAACCAATTCTCTTGGATATTTAGATTTGGGTTTAAAAACTTATAATAGAATATATAAGTGGATGTAGTCAAAAGACCTATAACCATTCCGGTAATTGCACCTAAATCATTAATTCTTTTCGTAAAAATTCCTAAAACTATTGGTGGAAATAGCGATGATGCCGCTAACCCGAACGCAAGCGCCACTACCTCTGCGACGAATCCAGGTGGATTAATACCCAAATACCCTGCGATACATATCGCGGTTGCTGCAGCAATCCTTGCCAGCAATAGTTCTGTTCTGTCAGAAATCTTCGCCGCAAAGGTTTCCCGAATCAAATCGTGGGAAATAGCCGATGAAATAACTAATAGTAGCCCAGCCGCCGTAGATAGTGCAGCCGCTAGTCCTCCAGCTGCTACTAATGCAATCACCCAATTAGGAAGTCCAGCTATCGCTGGATTTGCAAGGACCATAATGTCCCTATCCACATATATTTCATTCTGATTGGAAGAAACATCATTTAAGACGATTCTTTCCCCCAGAACCCCTTCATCATCGCCCTTGAATTCCAGCTTTCCTTCAAATGGTTTACCGGGACCGTAGTTCATAACTCCATCATTATTTTTGTCAACCCATGCTATCAGTCCAACCTCTTCCCATTGTTTGATCCAGTTGGGAGCGTCTTTATAGGGAGTATTATGAACGGTATCAATAAAATTTAATCGGGCAAAAGCTCCCACAGCCGGGGCCGTAGTATATAAAATTGCTATAAAAAGCAAAGCATAAGCGGCTGATTTCCTGGCATCAGATACTTTAGGTACTGTAAAGAACCGCACTATGACGTGGGGAAGCCCGGCTGTACCTAACATTAACGCCATTGTAATAGCGGCCATATCTATTTTCGACCGAACAGTGGCAGTATATTCCTGAAATCCTAAGTCGGATAAAACACTATCTAATCTTTCTAAGACCGAATCTTCAGAGCCAATAACAGTTGCGCCAAGTCCAATCTGCGGTATAGGTGAGCCAGTCACCATCATTGATATATAAATAGCGGGGACCAGATAAGCAAAAATCATTATACAATATTGTGCTACTTGGGTATAAGTTATTCCTTTCATCCCACCCAGCACTGCATAAATAAACACAATAGTCATTCCTATCAAAATACCAGTATTTATAGGCACCTCTAGAAAATGAGAAAAGACTATGCCAACTCCCCTCATTTGACCAGCAATATAGGTGAACGAAACGATTATTAAAGCAATAACTGCCACCATCCTTGCTTTTTTCGAATAATATCTAGTTGCAATAAAATCCGGAACGGTAAATTTTCCAAATTTGCGTAGATAAGGAGCAAGCATCAGCGCGAGAATTACGTATCCTCCAGTCCAACCAATCAAATACACAGAACTGCTATATCCCATAAACGCAATAATTCCAGCCAATGAGATAAAAGACGCTGCACTCATCCAATCTGCTGCAGTTGCCATGCCATTGGCAACTGGCCCTACACCTGAATTTGCTACATAAAAATCTTTAGTATTGCCAGCACGTGACCAAATAGCTATTGCTGCATAGAGTACAAAACTCAATGTCACGAATAAATAAGTTAATGTTTGGCTACTCATGCCTACCCTTCACTTTCTCTTGATATTCCTTGTCGACTCTATTCATTAGAGCAGCATAAACGAATACCAATACAACAAATACAAAAATGGAACCTTGCTGAGCCCACCAGAAACCAAATTTAAATCCAAAAAAATTTAATTCATTTAAATTATCAATAAAAATAATACTAAAACCAAAGGACACTAAAAACCAGATCATTAATAGAATAGCCATGATTCTCATATTAGTCTTCCAATAGAGTTTTTGTTCATTGGAATGTATTTCCATATGACCTCCTATTACGATAAAAGTAATTTTAGTGGCTATGGGTGGGATTGAACCACCGACCTCGGCGTTATGAGTGCCGCGCTCTAACCAGCTGAGCTACATAGCCTGAACCCATACTAAAAGTGGTGTTAAAATGATAACATTTCTTCATATGGTTAGTCATATATTAGAAATCTTAATCTAAAGTTTTAACAGAATTATTTCCGATGGAAAAACGCACTATTAAATGGGATCTGCATTCGGTGGATTTGGAAGCTTTCCCTGAATTGCACTCTAGCAAAATCCCTCCATTACTGTTTATATCAAAATTTTTTGATGACGGTATAGAAAATTTCAAAAAATCTATGGGCTTAACTAAACAGTATATAGCTACTAAAATGAAATCAACGGTTGCTTTACAAAGCTCTATTACTATTTACCATTGGGTCCACGACAACCAATTAAACATTAAAACTAGAGCTAAGAAATTTGATGGAAGAAAAGTTATAATGGAACAAAATATCTGTTCAAGAGAAGAAATATTGATTACTCAAACTACCCTTTCAATTTCTTTTGATATTTACAGAAGAAAAAGTTGCTATTTCGATGAAAAGATTGCGATAAACTATAAAAAATTTATTGATGGCGATCATTATTAGAATCAACTTCTTTACGAATATTTTCGTAATCATTGTTTTCCAATTTACCAATCTTAAAGTGCCAATATATCCAATATACAACAACAAAAATTAACCAAATTAGTTCCGTACCAAGAAGTGGGTATATTTCAAATACTTCGCTGAAGTTAAGATTATTCCAATTTTCAATAGTTGCCATCATTTAATCTCTTCTATTTCAGCCAAGACCATATTTTCATTCTCCAGGGTTGTCTTTTTCTCAGAAGCAAAGTCAAGTCCAGCTATTTCTATTTCAGGAGGTATCCGAAGGATTCCCAAAAAATTCAAGAGTTTTGCTAATGTCCAGCCAGGCAGAAATCCAAAAAATACAAACATTATTGCAGCCCCAACAATCATTCCTAGAGGGTTAATAGTGCTTTCATAATATGCCGACGCAGGATATCCCCATAAAACGAAACCACAAATTATAAGGCCTATTGTACCTGCGTATCCATGTACGGCAACAGCACCGACAGCATCGTCTATCTTAAACTTCTCTTCAACATAGAAATGTAATTTATAAACAAAATAAACTCCAACTGAGCCAATCGCAAACGCTTGCAATGGACTGTAAAGATCATTGCCCGCTGACGCTAAAATGATACCTGCTAAACCACCTGAATATGTCCAAAACGGATCTCCTTTCGACACGAGATAACTAGTTAACATACCCCCAGACAACGACATCAGAAAGTTTGCAGTAATTCCGCTCAAAGTGGTCGGTGTCAAATAAATATTTGTTGCTGAAAAAAACTTTTGACCGTCTCCGAAGTCACTACCAATATCATATATAGGCACATTGCAAGCTGCGTAAAATCCCCAAAAACCCGTATAGATTAAAAATATACCGATTGTAACTAACCATGGATTTTGAGGGTTTATTACATTAACCTTACCATTCCTAAATTTTCCTATTCTAGGGCCTAATACCGCTAAAATTCCCAAAGCAAAGCCGCCGGAGGCGGCGTGGATTACACCTGACGCATAAGCGTCATGATAGCCCAGCTTATTAACCATCCATCCAGCGTAATGCCAACCCCAGGAGGCATCTATTACCCATATTACAGAACCAATCACAACAGCAATAATTGCAAAAGCAACCGTCCTGATTCTTTCGATTATTGCGCCAGACACTATGGATGCTGCGGTCCAAGAAAATAAAAGGAACGCGGCCCAAAATACAAGGTTAATTCTATCACCTAAATTTACAGCCATTGCAGATGACCATGGAAGGGCTAATTCATTAGCACCGAACCCTTCTGCCTCTAAAACCAATCCACCGGTAATTCCAGGCCCGTTAGGCATAGCCCAGTAGAACCACCAGCCAAAAAGAAAGAAACTTACGGTAACAATAGGTATCAAAATCGTATTTTTCATTAAAGTATGTAAATGATTTTTTCGCCTAGAAACTCCGACCTCGTAAACACAGAATCCAACATGAATAAGAAACATTAGAACTACTGTTACCCAGTAATAGAACTCGGTAAATATTGTTGTTAGTGCTGATATTTGTGTTTCCATTTTTTGGACACCTCTAAAGTCTTAGTTCATTAAAACAGATATACATAGTTACAATCAACAAGATCTTTACTTGTTAGCTTCTTTAAAATAGGGTTAGCGCATTTATCATTTCGCCGAGAGATTTTATTTTTATCTAGTACACGTTGAAGTTTCATGTGACCGCTCACTGGTGAACCATCGTCAATAAGTTTATCAAGACGAACGCCATATCGACCTTGGATTAAAATACCGAGAGTTAACTTATAAGGCACCTGTTTAATATCATTAGCCCAAAAAATTAAATTCAAGTTCCTGCTATCTTTATCCAGAGAAACATCGTCAAATGGCTTTTCTTCACCTGATTCAAATTTTCGTAAAGAATCGGGTGCTGTAATCGTATGAAAAAACTCATTCCAAAACTTTGCTAGATCATCTATATTTTTCGCATCTATAACCTCAAATCCATTATGCAGGTTAATATCGGAGTACTTTATTTCGTTTAATACGTAATTTGATAACAACCTACCCCCGCGCATAAATTCATTATAAGAAGCATGAACAGAAACTATTTTTACGGCCATTTCCCTAATCTTTGATTCAACCCTAAGCACATAAAATTTATATCCTAACAACGTAATCAAGACCAAAAGTAGTATGGCTGGTACCAAATTATTTTTTAAAGCATTAATCATCCGTTGCAGAGCCCGCTACGAAAGGTGATAAATCAACAATTATCAAAATTGAGGTTTTTGCATATTTCAATCGTAGGATACGATTTATTAAGCGTGTAGAAATGAAACCCCGGAGCCTCATTTTCTAGCAGCGATTCACACATTTTCGACATAAACTCAATTCCTAATTTAATTAAATAATCGTTGTTGTCTGAATAATATTCGATTTTGTTTCTAAGCCATTTTGGAATGTCTGCATTACACTTTTTTGAAAACCTCAAGATTCCTTCTCCATTGGAAATTGGCATTAACCCAGCTAATATAGGAATTGAGATGTTAAGCTTGTTGCAATCGTCAATAAATCTATAATACGAATCACAATTGAAAAAATATTGTGTAATTGCCCGATTCGCTCCTGCTTCTACTTTTTCCTTAAAGTATTTTAAATCGTCAAAAAAATTTAAAGACTCTGGATGGCATTCCGGATAGGCTGCAACATCGATAAAAATTGATTCCTTAAACTCATTGGAAATGAATTTAACTAAATCTTTTGCATATCTAAATTCGCTGTTTACTGGCACACCGGAGGGCATGTCTCCTCTTAGAACGACAAGACGTTGGTGCCCAGCTTCAATATATTGACTTATCGTCCTTCTAGCTAAATCGGCATTTAAAGATATACATGAAATATGTGGCGCTATTGAAATTTTAAATTTTTGATTCAAACTATTTGCTGTAAGCAGAGTTTTTTTTCTTGTGCCACCACCAGCACCAAAAGTTACAGAAAAAAATTCTGGCTGAAATATCAAAAATTTTTGAGCTTCTAAAACCAGTTTCTCGAGAGCCTCTGCTGAATTTGGAGGAAAGAATTCAAAACTAATTGATTTAGTCTCTGATGGTTTACTTATCAATATTTATCTCCGATTTACTGATATCATATAGAAGGTTTGTTTCAGTTTTTACTATATTATACTTTTATAAGTGCAGTTAGTAGAAGTCTGAACTATAATTAGGCATTAATTAGTACGAATCAGTGACCTATAAAATCGGAGGGAAGAGCATATTGGAGTCTTTAAACCAAATAAATTCTAGGCAACTTGCAAATGCAATACGTTTCTTGTCGATCGATGCCGTAGAATTAGCGAAATCAGGACATCCTGGAGCACCAATGGGGTTAGCCGAAGCGGCTATGGTCCTTTGGTTAAACTATTTAAAACATAATCCAAAGAACCCAAAATGGTTTAATAGGGATAGATTTGTTCTATCAAATGGTCATGCCTCCATGCTTATATATTCGCTATTGCATCTTTGCGGATATTCTTTGTCAATCAGTGATCTTAAGTCGTTTAGACAACTACATTCTGCTACTCCCGGACATCCTGAATATCGAGAAACGCCTGGAGTCGAAACCACAACTGGGCCACTTGGCCAAGGTCTTGCGAACGCTGTTGGATTTGCAATTGCGGAACGAAACTTGTCTGCGAGATTTAATAAAAAAAATATCGAACTTATCAACAACAGAACGTTCGCGTTCGTAGGTGATGGTTGCCTTATGGAAGGAATTTCACATGAAGTCTGCTCCTTAGCTGGAACTCTGAGACTGGGAAAATTGAATGTTCTTTATGATTCTAATGGTATTTCGATTGACGGTGATATTAAAAACTGGTTTTCAGAAAATATAGCTGAAAGGTTTTCAGCATATGGTTGGCATGTGATTGAAAACGTTGATGGCCACAATATAGAAAGCTTAAATAAAGCTTATTCCTCCGCGATTGATAATCATGACCGACCATCAATCATTATTTGCAAGACCACTATTGGCTATGGTTCCCCTAACAAATCTGGAACAGCTGATTCTCATGGGGCAGCTCTTGGCGAAGATGAAATCAAGAAAACAAGAGAAGCTTTACATTGGAATTATGATCCGTTCGAAATTCCAACAACATTTTACGAATCTTGGGATTGCAAGAAGAAAGGAGAGGTTGCTGAAAGAGAATGGAATTCTATACTTGAGAAATATAAAAAAGATTACCCTGAAGACTGGGAGGAACTAGATCGAAGAGTAAATTGTAAGCTGCCTAATAATTGGAACCAAACCATTCAAAACTCACTCATAGAAATTCAGAAAGATAAAAAGAGTGAGGCGACACGGAAATCTTCGCAAACGGTTTTGAATATGATCTCTCCTTCTACACCCGAGTTAATTGGCGGCTCAGCCGATCTAACTGGTTCCAACAACACGTTTTCCACGTCTAGCAGGGCACTTAATCTAAATGATTATGGAGGCAATTACCTTTTCTACGGCGTCAGAGAATTTGGAATGACCGCGATAATGAATGGAATCTCACTTTATGGGGGATGCATCCCCTATGGGGGTACTTTTTTGGTCTTTTCAGACTACGCCAGAAACGCCGTCAGGATGGCAGCCTTAATGAAAATTCGCGCTGTATTGGTTTATACACATGACTCCATAGGTTTAGGTGAAGATGGCCCCACTCACCAACCTGTTGAACATTTACAAGCGCTTCGACTAATACCTAATCTAGATGTCTGGAGACCAGCTGATAGAACCGAAACCCTCATTGGCTGGCAATCCTCTATCGAAAAAAAAACCGGTCCATCCTGTCTAATCCTCTCTAGACAATCAATGCCACAACTAGATCTTTCCCAAATTGAAATACAAAATCTAAAAAAAGGTGGGTATATACTCAAAAATATCGACAATCCTATTGCATGTATAATAGCAACAGGATCTGAAGTTTCCCTCGCTCTAGAAATTGCCTCGGCATTAAAGCAGGAGAGTTTAGCAATTCAAGTTGTTTCCATGCCTTGCTCACAAGTTTTTGACCAGCAGGACGAATCATACAAAAAAACAGTACTGCCAGAGAGTATAAAAAAGATTGCAATTGAAGCCGGATCAACAGACCTTTGGTACAAATACATCGGGAAGGAAGGGCTTGCTATCGGAATAAATCAGTTCGGGGCTTCAGCACCGGCCGACATTTTATTTAAAGAATTTGAATTAGACTTAGATAACTGCCTGATTAAGATAAAAAATTATCTTAGACAACCATGAAATAAGATAGGAGATAGATATCATGACATTGAGAATCGCGGTCAATGGGTTTGGAAGAATTGGGAGAAATATTATCAGGGCTCATTATCAAACTAAAAAACATGCGGATCTTGAATTTATAGCTATCAATGATCTAGGTGATACCGCGGCAAATGCGCATTTACTCAAATATGACAGTGCCTATGGACCCATGGATCAGAAAATATCCTCAGATTCTGACCATATACAAATAGGACATGACAAAATATTTGTTCTAAATGAAAAAGACCCATCGAAACTTCCTTGGGAAGAATTAAAAATAGATATTGTTTTTGAATGCACGGGTATCTTCGCCAATAAAAATGGCGCAAATCAACACATCGCCTCAGGGGCCAAAAAAGTTTTAATCTCCGCGCCAGCAGGAAATGATGTTGATGCCACAATCGTTTATGGTGTTAATGACAATGTCCTTTTACCAAGCCACAAAATCGTTTCGAATGCATCCTGTACTACTAATTGTCTCGCACCTTTAGTAAAACCATTAGCAAAGCAAATTGGGGTGGAAAGTGGTCTAATGACCACAGTACATGCATATACTAACGACCAAGTTTTAAGTGACGTATATCATGATGATTTAAGAAGAGCCAGGTCCGCCACGCAATCAATAATTCCCACAAAAACCGGAGCAGCATCCGCCGTTGGATTAGTCTTACCTGAATTAAAAGGAAAACTTGATGGATACGCTGTCAGAGTACCAACACTAGTAGTATCGCTCGTTGATCTAACTTTTAAAGCGAAGAGAAACACAAGTGCTGAAGAGGTCAACAGGATCTTAAAAGAAGAGGCAAACTCAACTTTACAAGGTATCCTAGGGTTTTGTGAAGAACCTCTGGTCTCAATCGATTTCAAAGGCGATCCAAGGTCATCCATCGTAGATCCTGCTCAAACCAAAGTTATAGAGGGAAACCTAGTAAAGGTTGTAAGCTGGTATGATAATGAGTGGGGCTTTTCTAATCGGATGCTAGATACGGCCAAAAAAATGAAAGAGTGTTCATGATACCTTTTGAAGAACTTGATTTTGAAGATAAACAAGTACTATTGAGGGTTGATTTCAACGTACCGTTAGAAAACAAAAAAGTTACCAACGACTTCAGGATTAGACAAACTGCACCCACCATTCATAAAATTCTTGATAAAGGGGGAAGCATCATCTTAGTGACCCATATTGGCAGGCCAAAAGAGGGAGCAGAAGATTTAAATTTATCAACATCCACACTTATTCCAACTCTCGAGAAGACTCTCGGCCTGCCGGTCAAGTTTAAAAAAAATTGGATAGACGGAGTCAGGATTAACAAGGGGGAGGTTCTATTATGCGAAAACGTGAGATTCCTAAAAGGCGAAACCAGCAATGACTCGCAACTCGCTAAGAAGATGAGTAAATTATGCGATATATTTATAAACGAGGCTTTTTCTAATAGCCATAGAGCACATGCATCTAATTATGGTGTAGCCCAATTTGCACAAGCTAAAGTAGCTGGGCCGTTATTTTTATCTGAAGTTCAGGCACTTTACAAAGTTGTAAAGAAAAATGAATCACCAACGGTGGCAATTGTAGGGGGCTCAAAAATATCAACCAAAACCGCCTTAATAAAGAATCTATCGAAACAAGTAGACCATTTAATCTTAGGGGGTGGTATAGCAAATCTGATTATAAAAGCACGTGGCCATCAAATTGGGAAATCACTTTTTGAAAAAGGTGCCTATGAAGACGCGTGTAGATTATTTAAAGATATTGACAATATCGTTTTCCCGATAGATGTAGTTTGTGCCAGTGAATTTAGTAAAACAGCTATTGGTACTATCAGGCCTCTCAATGAAATAAGGGAAAATGATCTTATTTTAGACTTTGGACCTAAAACTTTAAAGAAAATCGTATCAAAAATTCAATCCGCTAAAACGATACTTTGGAATGGTCCGATAGGGGTTTTTGAGTTCGATAACTTTGCCAATGGAACAAGAACCATAGCGGAAACAATTGCCGAATCCTCTGCATTCTCAGTGGCAGGCGGAGGGGATACCATCGCCTCAATCGAGAAATTCAATGTTTCGGATAAAATCTCTTATATTTCTACCGCTGGTGGTGCTTTCTTAGAATTCTTAGAAGGAAAAAAGTCACCTGTAATTAGCATTCTTGAAGAAAATTAGCTTTTACCTATTAATTTTTCCTGAGCTAACTTATATCTTTCACTAGTTTGATTAATAATTTTCTCTGGAAAATAGATTTCTTCTTTTCGATTCCAAGAATTGGCATTGAGGTAATCTCTTATAAATTGTTTATCAAAACTCAAGGGTTCGCTTCCTTTTTGATAAGTCGATTTATCCCAAAATCGAGAGGAATCAGGTGTGAAAACTTCGTCAATCAAAATAAGGTTCCCATGACTATCCAAACCAAACTCAAACTTGGTATCAGCTAGTATAATCCCTTTTGAAAAAGAATATTCGAATGCTTCTTTATAAAGCATAATGCTAGTTTTTTTTATTTCTTCTGCCAATTCATAACCAAGGGATTTAATCATATCTTCATAGGGTATGTTTTCATCGTGATCGCCTAATGCTGCTTTAGTCGAGGGGGTAAAGATAGGTTCATCAAGGCGCTCGAATTTTTGTAATCCTTTTCTTAACTTTACACCAGATACAGAATCGTTCTTTAAATAATCTAACCAAGCCGTTCCGGCTAGAAACCCTCTGACGACTGCCTCAAACTTTATCGGTGCTAATTTTGCGACTATTGAGATTTGAGCATTTATTTTTTTATAAAGTTCTTCTGAAGAAAACAAGCTTCTTATATTAATATCACTAATATGATTCTTTATAATCTTGCTTGTTTTTTCGAACCAGAAATTAGAGATTGTTGTCAAGATTTTTCCTTTATTTGGTATAGGCTGCGCCATAACAATATCAAAAGCAGATAGCCTATCAGTAGCGACTATTAGAAGATGCCGATCTCCAACCTCGTAGATATCACGCACTTTGCCCCTTTTAATAAATTGAAAATCAATTAAGTTGGTTGAATATATGCACCCATTTACAATGTCTATGCTATTTTTTTTAACAGTGGTCATTATTTTTTAATTCTTAGGAAGCCGCTTTTATTGCAGATTTTTTTAAAAATGAAGACTTGTTGATTAACTTAAGAAAAAATTTATGCGAAATTTTACAACCCTTATCGCTTATACCGAAGTAATTTTTTATTAAATTAATGAGGCCTATCAATCTTTTTGCGTCATTTGTCACCGATTTATTGAGGCTTTTTAGAAATACCTGTTTAGCAAAGGAATCTTTATAATTTTTTTGGTTGCTAAAGTGCTCAAAGAATCTATCAATATTTTTTATGGCAAAATTTAAACCTTGGCCCGCCAACGGATGAAACGAATAAGCCGCACTCCCCAACCAAACTATACTATTATGACAAATTGAAGGTCTCCATTTTTCAATAAGCTTATAAGAAGAAAGATTATTAAAGGATTCGATCTGGCCAATTTGCTTATTCATCAAACTTTTCGGGAGCAAATCCACTCCTGGAGTAAGATTCAAAACATCAAAATCTTTATTGCAAGAATATATCACTGAGTAAGCATGTGGTTTTTTTTTGGGTAATAAAGCCAAAATACCTTCTTTTATAAACCATTGTATTGCTACATTACTATGGCATTTCTCAGAAATTAAATCGCCAACAAGCGCAAATTGGCCATAATTTCTAACTCTTTGTTGCTTTCCTAAAATCGCTTGATTGTCAATTTTTAAATTTTCTGTAATTAGCATAAAATTAGCTTCGTAGATTGTATTGGTATCATCTTCTACCTTAACGCCTTCATGATCGTTTTTTAATATATTTATTGTATTTAAATAGTGATCTTCTTTTTCCAATAATTTGTCTAATTTATTATTCAAAAATTTTTCGTCTACTACCCATGCCATCGGCCTGCCCAGATTGATTGAGTTATTGAAATCTAAATCTACTGTTCCGTCCTCGGCCAATATTTGTATTGATTTAAAATACCCATGCTGTTGTTCATCCTTCTCATTCCATAACTTTAATTTTTTGAATATTTTTTCCGTCGTCGGCGTTATCGTAAAATGTCGATTCCTTGAATGTAGTCCAGCACTAAGTGCTAAAACTTTATACGATAAATTGTAATGTTGACAAAAGGCTACGCAGACCATAGCGTTGACTCCTGCCCCAAGAATTAATATGTCTGTACGTACATTTAAATTAGTCATCGTGCTATATAATCGATGCCGGTACCTATGCGACCAAATTGTTTTCGTAACTTTCTGCTTGTTGCTACCGCTGCAATAGTTACTCTCCTTATAAAATTAGTTGTTAGATACCTTTCTCCATAAAACAAAGCCACCAAATCAGCAAAAATTTCAGTAGATTTACGGCTAGATAGAAACTGTTTTGACTTTGAAACTTTCGACTTATTGTAAAAATTTTCATCACTATTAAGCAATGATATTAACTCGTCAATATCACGAATACCCAAATTAAGCCCTTGCGCTGTAGAAGGATGAATGGTGCCTCTTGAATTCCCAACTAAGGCAAATTTTTTCAAATGCCGATAAAAGACTTTCGAGCCAAACAGTGAATAGTCATGACATACTTCTAAAGAGCAGTAACGGCCAAACGGAAAACCGCATAGTTCAATAATTAAATCCAAAAGAGCTTTCTTATTTTTATAATAATTTTTGAAAAAACCTTTTTTTACAATAAAAATAAAAGTGTAATGATAGTCTCCCGAAGGTATGAGAGCTAAACTGCCATGTTGGAATATTTTTTGAATAGCCACGCCGGTGTTTTTCACAGTAGTAACAACATTTCCAACTACGGCATCTTGATTATAATCTTTTCGCGTTACGTGCAGCCTCATTTTTCTTCGAACTTTAGAGTCAAACCCGTCAGCCCCAACAATAAAATCTACGTTTTTTACTTGCTCAGTTGAACCGTCAACAAGCTCTAAACTAAGGATATTTTCACTGGTTCGAAAATCTTCAAACAATCTTTTCATTTTAAGAACAACATTAGGTTTCTCAAGCACGGCTTTAGAGATAATCATGAAAAGATCCTGAGCGCAAATCGACCAGCCCAATGCTCCCAGTCCTAACTCATTCGCGTTAAATTTAATTCTGCCAAATACCTTTTTTTCGGAAACCCATACTTCTTTTATAGGTATGCTGAAAGGTTGAATCTTTTGCCACAACCCAATACTTTGAAGAATAATTTTTGATGCTTCAGATAAAACTATGGCTCTTTGATCGTTAGTTGGAATATCTCTAAAATCTTCATTATCAACTAAAATGATTTCGAAACCTTTTACAGCCAAAGCGTAACAGCATAGCAAGCCAGAAATTCCCCCACCAATAACTGCAATTTTTTTAATAGAAGACATAACTAACTCATTATTTCTTCAATTTGAGAGATAGTTTTGGGAACTTTTTTACTTAAATTTAAATTACCTTCTTTAGTCACGAGTATATCATCTTCGATTCTTATACCGATGCCTGACCATCGGGGATCAATATTAACCTCGCTTTGAGAAATATATATCCCAGGCTCAACAGTGGTGACCATACCAGGCTCGAATATTCTCCATTGATTATCAATTTTATAATCACCAACGTCATGGACATCAAGTCCGAGCCAATGTCCAGTTTTATGCATAAAAAATTTCTTATAAATTTCGGTCTCTATAATTTCCTCTGTGGAACCAGATAATATTTCTAAATCTTTTAAACCTTCTACAATTACTAATAGAGCTGCCGAATGAGGCTCATCCCAATTATTATAATGCTTCACTTTTTCAATAGCTGCTTGTTGCGCTAATAAAACAATTTCGTATAAAGCTTTTTGCTCTGCCGTAAAACTACCATTAACTGGAAAGGTTCGAGTGATATCAGCAGCATAACATCCATATTCAGCTCCCGCATCAATCAAGACTAATTCACCATCCGCAACCCTGTCTTTATTGTCTGTATAGTGTAGAATGCAAGCATTTTCTCCCCCTCCCACAATTGAAGGATATGCTGGAGATCTTGCCCCATGTCTCATAAAAACTGCCATAATTTCAGCCTCAAGCTCAAACTCAAAGACACCTGCGTATGCCTTTTTCATTGCCGCTATGTGTGCTTCTGTTGTTATATCAATAGCTTTTTTAATTGATTTAAGCTCTACCTCATTCTTAAATAATCTCATTTCATCTAATATGGTGGATAAAGCTAAAAATCGATCTGGAGCATGCACCCCCGATCGATTTTGGGAATCAATTTGTCTTACTAATTTCATCAGCATATTATCGAATTCCTGATATCTTCCCATTGGGGTATATATCTGCTTTTTGTTCTCTATTAGCCCAGGAAGAATGTCTTCTAAGTCTTCAATTGGAAACACATGATTTGCACCTAAACCTTCCCTGGCTCCCTCAAGACCCAGTCTTCTGCCATGCCAAATCTCGGCATCTTTATTACGCTCGCGGCAAAATATAATGAACTCTCCTTGTGGTCTGTCAGGGATGACTATCGCTAAGCAGTGGGGCTCATTAAAACCAGTCAAGTAAAAAAAATCACTATCGGGCCTAAAGGGATAGAACACATCTTTATTTCTTATCTTTTCGGGAGAAGTAGGAATAATTGCCACTGACTCTGGCGCCATCCTACTTATCAATTCCTCTCTCCTTCGTCTAAATTCTCCTAATTCCAAAATATATCTCCAACTTATTATAACGTTGTAAATTCAATATTGATCTTTTATCTAATTGCATTAAAGTAAGATAAATGCCATCTTACATAAAGAAAAAGTTTAAATTAATAGGATAACAAATTAAACCCAAAACCAACTGATAAATTATGGATAAAGAAGACAAAACTACGCTCGATCTTTCTCGTTTAGAGGATAAAATCGACGACCTTATTACGAAAGTAACAGCATTATCCGAGGAAAACGTCCAATTGCGGGGACAAAAAGAGTCCCTAACAAACGAAAGATTCAGTCTCTTGGAGAAAACCGATCAGGCAAAAAAAAGAGTCGAAGCAATGATTCTTAGATTGAAAACAATGGAGACCAAATGAACAGAAACTCAAAAACAGCAGTCTCGCTCTCAATTCTTGGAAAAGAGTATTTAATTGGCTGCACTATTGAAGAAAGGGAGGACCTTGCACTTTCCGCAGATTATTTAAATAAAAAGCTCGAAGAACAAAGAATGATAGGCAAAGTCATAGGAAATGAAAAGACCGCCGTCATAACCGCATTAAATATTACGAGTGATTACTTAAAACTTTTAAAACATAATGAATCAATAAAATCCGGCGTTGGTGAGGGAATAAATAGAATACAAAAGAAAATTGGCGATATTCTAGCTATTTCATCTAAAGGAAAATAAGTCGATAAATAAAACTTTGTAATAAAGCTAATTCCATTTTATTATCGCTATTAGTTTCTGTGTTGCATGTGCTTTCATTAGTCTCTGAGCCTATGCTTAAAAAAAAATAGGAGCAGAAGTCGTACTGATGTTGAGCATTCTCCAGAGTTTGAGAAAGCCTGATTCAGTCGGGGACGTTCCAATCTTGAACTTTCGGTTCGAGGTAAATGTATAGCACGGCAACATGGATCCTTAAAATTAAACGTTAAATTTAAAGTTAATAATATCCCCGTCTTGAACTACATACTCTTTTCCTTCTGTTCTGAGCTTTCCGTTTTCTCTTGCACCCTGCTCACCGCTGTATTCAATATAGTCGTCATAGCCTATTACGTCAGCTTTAATAAAACCTCTTTGTATATCGCTATGTATAACTTTTGCGGCCTCATGAGCCGTCGCTCCATGCTTTATCGACCAAGCTCTAACTTCTTTTTCCCCTGCTGAAAAAAAACAATGTAATTTTAGCAAGTCAAATGAGCTTCGAATTAGTTTTGTTAATCCGGTCTCCTTTAGCTCCAGCATCTCGAGAAATTGACCTTTTTCGTTTTCAGAAAGTCCAGCTAGTTCAAGCTCTAAAGCCGCACATAAAATTACATAATTAGACTGGTTAGAAATTGCGAACTCTTGGACGGAATCAGAAAAAGAATTACCCTTCAAAGAGCCCTCGTCCACATTAGCTAAAAAAATTGTGGGTTTTGCTGTCAAAAACTGCAAATCTTGAACCACTTTATTAGCCTCGTCAGACAAAGAGACATCTCTAAGCATTTTACCATCTGACAGATAACCGCATAATTCATCAAGTATTGATAGTTTAGTAGCCGACTCTTTTGGCGAACCTTTTGATTTTTTTTTAATTTTCTCTATCGACCTGACACACTGCTCAAGATCTGCCAATGCCAATTCTGTCTCAACTACCAATATATCATCGCGAGGACTTACTTTTTTCGACACATGAATTATGTCGTCATTCTCAAATGCTCTAACAACATGAATCAAAGCATCCGTCTCCCTTATATGCGAGAGAAATTGATTACCTAAACCTTGACCTTGCGATGCTCCTTTAACCAAACCTGCAATATCTGTAAACTCCATAATCGCCTCAACTTTGACCTTTGGGTTAATCATATTGTCAAGCTCGTCGAGGCGTCTATCAGGCACTTGAACCAAGCCGCTATTTGGCTCTATGGTACAGAAGGGGTAATTTTCAGCAGGAATAGCACTTTTAGTGAGAGCATTAAAAAGAGAAGATTTCCCAATATTTGGGAGTCCAATGATCCCACACTTTAAACTCATAATTATTTTCTTTTATTTAATAAATTCATGCTCAACTGTACATCCTGACTTGTAATCATGTCGATCGATTCCACAACCGTCTCAATAGTTTTATCAATCAGGAGCTTTTCTGACCTAGACGGTGATGATAAAACATAATTACTAACATCTTCAGATACTTTCGGTCTTCCTATACCAATCCTTATTCTATTAAAAGTATCAGTAGACAAAAATTTAATCAGACTCCGTAGCCCGTTATGACCACCGGTGCCACCACCCTTTTTTAAGCGCACATTACCAACACTTAGATCCAAGTCATCATGTATAACGAAGACATTAGCGAAGTCGAAGTTCTTATTTTTGAGGAAAAGAGCAACTGGCTGCCCACTCAAATTCATATAAGTGTTTGGAACTAGAAAATACACTTCATTAGAATCTAGTCCAATCCTTGCCTTAAACTTTGCGCTTTCGATTAATTTTATATCTTTTATTTCACAGATTTTAGAGACAATTTCGGAACCCACGTTATGTCGATGATTTTTATAATTAGGCCCCTTATTTCCCAAACCAATCACGAGAGATTTCATGATTAATTTTCAGATTTATGCACATTATCCGCTTTCGGAGTTATCACCTTCCTGACTATCCTCTACAGAATCATCTGCGCTAGTAATCTCTTCATCTTCATCTTCCATCGTGCCCTTCGGCATTGAGACTCTTACGACACTTATTGATGGATCGCCTCCTTTAGCTAGAGCTGCAATACGAACTCCCTCTGGCAAATTTAATTCTCCGATAGGAACAGATTGTCCAGCTTCAATACTTTCAATGTCAATATCGATTGATACCGGAAGATTTTTAGGTAAACATAATATTTCAACTTCATTAAGCAACCTTGAGACAACCCCACCCCCCATACGTACACCTATACATTTATCCTCATTAATCAATTTTATTGGCACTTTTATAGAAATTTCTGCATCCTCGTTGACTCTCTGAAAATCAGCATGAAGGATTTGTTTCTTCGCAGGATGTCTAGAAAGTGATTTAAGGAAGACTTTTTCCTCAATAGATTCTATTTCCAAAGTAAGAATATTTGAGTAGAATTTAGGGTCTTGTAAAGATCTGAGCATGTTATTATGGTTTATTTTTATTTTCTGAGGCTCCCCATTACCATAAACGATGCCGGGAAAATACCCACTTCTTCTCAACCTTCTGCTTGGACCTTTACCTATTTCAATTCGATTTTCCGCTTTAATTCTCAAATTTTCCATTTTTAATATTCCTAGTTCTTAAAAACATCTATTTTGAACGATGCATTATTTCATAAATATAGTTTTATGTACAAAGTTAATCGACGAACATAGAACTTAGAGACTGCCCAAGATAAATTCGGTTAATACTTTCTCCAATTAAGCCAGCAACAGAAACACAACGAATTTTGGATAATTTTTTTGCTTCATTTGAAAGAGGCACTGTATCTGTAACAACTAGCTCGTCAAGTTCTGAGTTTCCAATATTGTCCAGCGCCTTTCCGGACAAAACCGCATGAGTGCAGTATGCTACCACTCTCAGCGCACCCCTTTCTTTAAGTGCTTTTGATGCGGCGCACAAGGTTCCTGCAGTATCAACGATATCATCTACCATCACGCAAGTTCGATTTCGCACGCTGCCGATTATATTTACAACCTCTGCTTCATTGGCTTTTGGACGTCGTTTATCAATAATCGCCAAATCTGATTCATCCAGTCTTTTAGCAATTGCTCTGGCACGAACGACACCCCCTACGTCTGGCGAAACTACAACTAAGTCCTCGTATTTATGTTTCCATATATCTCCGAGTAGCACAGGCGACGCGTAAACATTATCCATCGGTATATCGAAGAAACCTTGAATTTGCTCTGCATGTAAGTCCAAAGTCAAAACTCTATCCGCTCCAACACCAGAAATCATATTTGCAACTAGTTTTGCAGTAATTGGAACCCTGCTGGACCGGGGCCTTCTATCTTGGCGTGCATAACCTAGATAAGGAATAACCGCTGTGATACTTTGTGCTGAAGCTCGCTTAAGCGCATCAACTAAAATAAGCAACTCCATAAAGTTTTCATTGGCCGGAGCACAGGTGGGTTGCAAAACAAAAACGTCTCGACTTCTAACGTTTTCAAGAATTTCAACCATTATTTCACCATCACTAAAACGTTCAGCGGTCCGCTTTCCTAGTGGAATCCCCAAGTGATTGGCCACCGCAAGGGCAAGCTGTTCATTGGCATTACCACTAAAAATCATTTGAGAATCACTAGAGTGCACGTTCAATTAAAATCCCTTAATATCTACAATTGTGCTGGGGTGCCAGGATTCGAACCTGGGAATGCGGGGATCAAAACCCCGTGCCTTACCGCTTGGCTACACCCCATTACATTTTATTATACTACCAAGATGCCATACTTTGATATGCTTTCAGACTATTAAGTAGGGGCGATCTGTTTAAACATTGTGTGATAGTCGCTCCCCAAATACTTGGGACTATTTCCTTAATTTTTTCAGCCTCCTCTACAGAATCGAACATCGCAAAAAGAGTTGAGCCTGTACCGCTCATTTGAGCTTTTTCACAATGCTCCGAAAGCCATATCAGAGCTCTTTCTACTTCAGGATATAATTTGTTGGTTACATCCAGAAAGTCATTTTGTAAATTTGCAGTCTTAAGCTCTGATTTCACTAAAGGAGGTGTGCTTCTTGGTAAAGATTGGGCCGCGAACACTTTTTTAGTAGATACTTTTACGTTTGGAAATAACAGTAAGACTACTTTTTCAGATAAAGTAATAGGTTCAAGAATTTCTCCGCGCCCCTCTGCCCACGCAGACTGTCCAAATACAAAAATTGGCACATCTGAACCTAAATGAGCCGCTAAGCCCATCAACTCTGATGTGGAATAATTTAATTTCCACAATACGTTCAGTGCAACTAGCATCGTAGCTGCGTTTGAACTACCGCCACCTAATCCACCCCCCATTGGAATTCTCTTGTCTAAAACTATATTAACCCCCATTTCAGTTCCTGATTTTTCTTTTAGTAAAAGTGCAGCCTTATTAATCAGATCATCTTTAAAATTTAAACCTTGCAAGCCATAAGAACCAACTATTTGACCGTCTTTTCTAGTTGCTAATTCAAGTTTATCAGCCAGAGATATAAATTGAAAAATTGTCTGTATGTTATGATAACCATCATTCCTTTTCCCCAATACATGGATAAAATGGTTAATTTTTGCTGGCGCCGACCAGACCGATTTCATCAATTTTCTCCATTTTGTCTAAAAAAAAACAGATTGATATTTAAATCTTTCCTTTGCAAGTTTATTTTTTTACCACTTCGACTGCAACCATCAATCTGCCCCTGCCAATACAACTTTTTTATGGTTTTGTGGCAAGAGTAATATTCTGATTTATTTGCAAACTCAGAATGAATGCTCTTATTTATCCACAGCAATACTTCCTTTAGAGCTTTTCTCGATAATGAATTATCCCTAAATGATTCTATATGAATTTGAAACCGACCCCAGGAGATTTTTTTAAGATCCATGGAAACATTTCCGCTATCTAACGTAATTAGTATTTCATTCATTTCAAAAGGGTCTTTGATTACTAGTGAAATTATATTTTCTCGATTGATCCATCTAAATATAAAGATAATTAGTTCACCGCGGTAATTTATACTTCCTTTACCATAATAATTTAAATTATGGTTATAGGGGGATGTATCAGCTCCTTGCAGCGACACATCGTTTTTCGTTCGATGGAATTTATTAACAGAAGAGCACCCTAAAACAAAAAACATAAATACAAAGAATATATAAAAAAGAATCCTCACGATTTTTCCAAAATAATTCTGGCTTTTTCAAAATCGCCATTAGCATTCAGAGCCTCAACCAAATGTTGAGTAATTTCATCGTCTTGACTTAGTTCGTAAGCTTTTTCAAGATAGAAAATCGAGCGCTCGAGGTCTCCCAATTTAAAATAAACCCAACCCATGCTATCGAGGATATAAAAACTATCCGACTTAATCTCAAGGGCTTTACTTATCAGCTGATAGGCTTCTTTGTAACGACTAGTTAAATTTGTAAGAGAATAACCAAGAGCATTTAATGCATCTGCATCATTCGGAAAAATTGATAAAATTTTTCTTAGATCCTTCTCTAGCAACTTAATTTTACCGAGTCTATCAGCAACAAGGGCTCTTGTATAAACAAGATCGCGATCAAAATCCAATTTTGACAAATCATCATTAAGAACGGTCATCGCTAGTTCAAACTGATTTTTATTTATTAAGAGATCAGCTTTAAACTGACCGACCTCAATAAATTTAGCTGGGAAGTCTATTTGAAGCCAATTCAATAATTCCAAAGCTTCGTCAAATTGACCAGCAGAGCACATTAATTGGGCTATTTTTTTTCGAGAGATAAAGTATATATCAGGGTCATAGTTGGTTATTGATAACAAATGCTCAACTGCTCTAGGGTATAGCTTGTCTGCTTCGGCGATAGCACCTAGAAGAAAATAGACCTCGTTACGCCTGTAACTATTCGTTAGCAATAGATTTAGAGTATTTCTAGCCTCATCCAACAAATTATTATCGAATAAGAAAACTGCTTTTGCGAAAACCAATTGATTATTTTTAGGAAAAATTTTAACTGCATTTGTTAATGTGAGAAGCGCAAGGTTATTCTTTCTTTGCGCCCTAAATATTTCTGCTTTCATCATCAGTAAATGCGGTTTGAGACCATGCTTCCTTTCTAGGGATTCAACCCAATTTAATAAGACACTGGTAGAACCTCTTTTTAAGAGTTCTTTAAAAACAATATCTGCGCTATCAGCCTGTATTAAGCCAAATTCCTTAAACTTTTTAATTTGGGATAGTGCCTCGTCCCAAGAATTACTGGCCAACATTAAGTAAAGAAGAAATTCATCTGGGTTTTCCAAAGAAATATTATTTCTCTCGCGACGAAAGATATTAATAGCAAGTGAATATTGGGAAGGGGTAAAATTGAGTAGCTCTAGATAAGCCAAGACTTTTTTTTCAGCCAATTTGGAATGGAAATCAAAAACTTGATCCATAGCTTTATCTTTAATTACTATTTCATACTTAAATAAGAGGGCAAGTTTTAGTGCCAACAAATCATCTGTTTCCTGATGGCTAAGTTGTTCATCTAGAAATAACAATGCATTTTCAAAATCTTCGCTAGCTATAAATGCGCTTATTAAGTGATTCAGAACATCAACATTTTTTGTTAGCTCATAGAGCTTTAGATAATCAATCGCTGCAAGTCGGAAATTTTTTGAATAATTTGCATATTCCGACGACATAATTAAATATAGCCAGGAGTTTCTAAACTGTTTTTGAGAATCGGTCGTACTCAACCCAGTTGCATTTGGCGATACAGGCTGACCGAGCATTATAAACATAAAAATCAGTGGCAAAGCAGAAAGAATTGAAGAAAAATAAATAAACTTATTCATTAAAATAGATGTTCTCAATTCTTATTTCCTGCTAATTTACTTGTTCTAGAATAAATTATCACCGACTTGGGCTCAAGAATTTAGCCAAACCTCCCGATTTATGAGAATCTGACAATATACAAGGTAGCTATAGTAATAAATACTAGAAATAACTTATAATTAACCCTGAGGTTTTATTTTTAAAAAAACAACCATGAGTTTACTTGTCCAAGGGCTAAGCCATAAAACTGCCCCAATTCAGATAAGAGAGTTGCTATCATTCGATTCAAATGAATTAAAGAAAGCATTGCCCCAATTAAACGCAATCGATGGCATAGATGAGTCCATGATTGTTTCAACGTGTAACAGGACCGAATTGTACTGTAAATTAGATACGGGCCTTGAAGAAAAACCCATAAGATGGCTAGCATATTATTTGAATCTAGACATAGATACTTTAAAGCCGCATTTCTACAGTCTCAGCAACGAATATGCGGTTAGACATGCATTAAGAGTCGGAAGTGGTCTTGACTCGCTTGTTGTGGGCGAGCCTCAGATTCTTGGACAATTGAAAAAAGCTTATAAAGTTGCGCTGGAAGTTGGCACGGCAGGAAAATTCATAAATAAATTAATGCAAGATGCCTTTACCACTTCAAAAATTATCCGCACAAAGACAGAAATAGGGCAATCTCCCGTCTCCGTTGCGTTCGCTGCTACCAAATTAGCTCAACAAATACATGGTGACCTCGCGAATTCAACTGCCCTGATCGTAGGAGCCGGTCAAACAACAACTTTGGTCGCACGACATCTTAGCCAAACTAATATAGGTAAGATATACGTTGCCAATCGAACAAGAACTAAATCAGAGTTAGTCACGAAGGTGTGCGGTGGTGACACGATTGAACTGACCGATATTCCAAAATTTTTACAGTTAGCGGATATTGTAATTTCTTCAGTTACCACGAGAAAACCTATTATCAGTTTGGATATTGCAAAATTATCAATTAAAAAAAGAAAAGGGCGTCCAATATTTTTTGTCGATTTAGGTGTTCCAAGGAATATTGAAGAAAGCGTTGGGTCTCTTGAATCATCGTTCTTGTACACCATAGATGACCTAAAAATTATAGTCGAATCAAATATTGGCGCCAGATCCGCAGCATCAATCGAAGCTGAAGAAATAGTAAATTTCAAAACCTCAGATTTTTTGGAATGGGAAAAAATTCAAAGCATCAATCAATTTATTAACTGCTATCGTGCTCAAGCAGAAGACCTTAGTAATAAAGAAATTGAAATTGCTTTAAAAGAACTTAGAAAAGGCTCAGATGTAGAAAAAGTTATACGAACGATGGGTAAAAGGTTAAGTAGAAAATTAATCCATACCCCAACGTCAAAACTCAAAGAATATGCCGACGAGGCAGAAGTATTGAGCAAAGCAATCGATATACTTGGCATCGATGTAGAAAGTCGATAAAAAAATGGAAAAAGCCCTACTGACAAGACTTGACAGTATTTGTGCTAGAAAGATTGAATTAGAGCAGAATCTTTCAGATCCCGAAATAATTAAAAATCATCAAAAATTCATTGAACAATCCAAGGAATTGTCAGAACTAACTCCAATAACCGAGTGTTTTAGAGTAATTAAAAAGAAACAAAATGACATTATTGGAGCTAAGGAGCTTCTTTTAGATTCAGACCCTAATATTAAGAAACTAGGGGAGGAAGAACTAATTGTAATCAAAAATGAACTAATTGAGTTAGAAACAAACCTAAAAAAAATGCTCATCTCTAACGACCCCGACGACCAAGCAAATATATTTTTAGAAATACGAGCCGGTACAGGGGGGGATGAAGCCGCGCTTTTTGTTAATGACTTACTAAGGATGTATCTGAAATTCTCTGAAAGACAAAAATGGAAAGCAGAAATAATTTCAAAAAGCGAAGGGGAGATTGGAGGATTCAAAGAGATTGTCTGCAAGATTTCAGGCAAAGATGTCTATTCTAAGCTTAAATTTGAGTCTGGAGCTCATCGGGTTCAGAGAGTCCCAGAAACTGAATCACAAGGTCGTGTCCACACGTCCGCTTGCACCGTAGCTGTACTACCGGAAGTTTCTGAAGTAAATAGTATAGAAATTAATCAAAGCGACCTGCGGATAGACACCTATCGAGCATCCGGCGCAGGGGGCCAACACGTTAATAAAACAGACTCTGCGATTCGAATAACCCACCTACCCACTGGGACGGTAATCGAATGTCAAGATGAACGGTCACAGCATAAAAATAGGGCTAGGGCTATGAGTTTACTTAATGCAAAACTTCTAAGTAATGAAAAAGAAAAACAGAGAAGGGAACAAGCAGATACCCGAAAATCTCTAGTAGGTAGTGGTGACAGGTCTGAACGCATAAGGACATATAATTTTCCCCAAGGTAGGATGACAGACCATAGAGTTAATTTGACACTTTATAAGATCGAACAAATTCTTGATGGGGAACTAGAGATGGTAATCAACCCATTGCAGGAGGAACATCAATTAAATTTAATGTCGAATATTACTGAAAAAAACTGAATGTTATGCTTACAATCAAAAAACTAATAAAAAACGGAGCATTAGAACTTAGTAATTCTCAATCAGCTCAACTCGACTCCGAACTACTCCTATGCTCCATACTTCAAATGGATCGGGAACAACTTTACTGTAGACTTAATGAGATTACGACAGATAAACAAATATCAAGTTTCTTCGAATTAATAAAAAAAAGATCAATCGGTGTGCCTGTCGCCTACTTGCTGAACCATAAAGAATTCCGATCACTTAACTTCTTCGTGGACCAATCTGTTCTTGTTCCTCGCCCAGAAACCGAAATACTTGTTGATTTGGCTCTCGAAGAGTCCAAAACATCATCAAGAATTAATATTTTAGAATTAGGCACTGGCTCTGGAAATATTGCAGCCTCAATTGCAAAAGAAAGACCCGAAGCCCTAATTGTAGCCATCGAGTTGAGCCGAGACGCAATAAGAGTTGCCCAAAAAAACCTCAATGATTTGACAATTACAAACGTAAACCTCTGCGTGGGTGATTGGTTTTCACCTATCGGAATGGAAAATTTTTTTCATATGGTTATAAGTAACCCACCCTATGTAAGCAATACTATCGATAAATCGTTATCTGATAGTATTCGTTTTGAACCAAATATAAGTCTTTACAGTCGTAATAAAGGATTTTTTGACCTCGAAAAAATTATCTCTAAAGCTCCAAGGTTTCTTACCAGGAAAGGTAAAATACTTTTAGAACATGGTGAGACGCAAGCAGGGCTGGTTAGGTCTCATTTAAAGAAGAACGGGTTCAACCGAATTAATACATTTCGCGACCTTAACAAATCCGAACGTGTGACTATTGGATGGCAGAAATATTAAATCGTTTTAGAAAGGATGATTTTTGAAAGACAACGAGTTACTTAGGTACAGCAGACATATTTTACTTCCCCAAATAGATATAGAGGGTCAAGAAAAAATCAACAGCTCTAAAGCTGTTCTTATCGGTCTAGGAGGGCTTGGTTCGGTCATTTCAATGTATTTGGCATCGTCTGGTATTGGGCGAATCGTTTTAATCGATCACGACGAAGTAGAAATTTCTAATCTTCAACGTCAAATTATTTTTCAAACAGAAGATATCGGAAAGAAAAAAGCCCTGATAGCACAAAAATTCTTACAGAAGCTTAACCCACTCGTCAAGATAGATACCTGTATTGAAAAAGTACAAAAATGCTCAACAGAGTTAATACAAGATGCTAATGTCTTTATTGACGCAAGTGACAATTTCGAAACACGTTTTTTTTTAAACGAGCTATCACTTAAAAATAAAATTCCTCTTGTTTCAGGAGCCGCAGTGCGTTTTGAGGGGCAAATAAGCGTATTTAATCTGAAGCCGGATTCGCCGTGCTACCATTGTCTTTTTGACTCTTCCAATTTTGATTTGGAAGACAACTGTTCAACAAATGGCATTTTATCGCCTTTATTAGGTGTCATAGCGAGTATGCAGGTTATTGAAACCTTAAAAATTATTGCTGATTTTGGCACAACATTAGATGGAAGACTCTTGCTTTATGATTCCCAGTTAGTAGAATGGACGACCCTAAAGCTAAAAAAAGATCCAGATTGCAATGCTTGTAAAGGATAAAAAGTAGAAATCATTTATGACCACTATCGCTACCTGGAATGTTAATTCAATTAGGTCAAGGCTCGACCACCTCAAATTATGGTTAGAAAAAAATACTGTAAATATCTTGTGCCTACAGGAAACTAAAGTACAGGACGCTGATTTTCCCGAAGAAGTATTCTCTGAACTTGGTTTCCAAGCAGAGTTTACGGGTCAAAAGTCATACAATGGTGTTTGCATATTGTTTAATAATCAGGCAAAGCTGTTTTGCAAAGAATTAAAGGGGTTAGATGACGAACAAAAGCGGTTAATTGCGATTACAAAGGATGAATCTTTATTTGTTAATATGTATGTGCCAAATGGGTCTTCCGTGGGAAGTGAAAAATTCCATTACAAGTTAAGGTGGCTCAATTCATTTAGCAATTGGATCACGGAAAGATGCGAGGAATTTGAGAACGTATTTCTTCTTGGTGATTTTAACATTGCACCTGATGATTTAGATGTACATGATCCTGAAGAATGGGAAGACAAAATATTATGCACTCCAACAGAGAGGAAATACATCGAAAAACTGAAATCAATAGGATTCATTGATTTATTCAGACATACAAATAAAACTTTACAAGCCTTCAGCTGGTGGGATTACAGAGCAGCGAGCTTTAGGAGAAATAGAGGACTGAGAATTGACCTGATTCTAGCTCATAGTAAGAACCAGTTAAGCTACGACTGTTGGATTGACCCTGCTCCTAGGGGATGGGAAAAACCATCTGACCATACTCCCGTATTGGCATCAATAGAATTTTGAGCTAATCAAACCGAATCCTCTTTGACATTAAAAATCAATTTGATTTTTATCAAGCCATCGGATTAGCAGAGAAGCTAGATCATCTAGTCCATTCCCAAATTTTGCAGAAAAAATTATAATATTTGATTCGTAATTCTTGTCGATTTCTCGGAAATAATCCTTAACTTTTGACAACGTTGCTATATTATAGTTTCGTTTTGTTTTATCAGATTTATTTAATAGTACAACCGTTGGAAGCTGAGCCTCTGTTGACCAGGTTAAAATACTTTGTTCAACCTCTCTCATAGGATGCCTAATGTCCATTGTCAGAACCAATCCCTTTAAAGATTTTCTGTATTGAAGGTAGGTCGACATTTCTTTTTCCCATCGTGTTCTTATTGCCCTAGACACCTTAGCGTAGCCAAATCCAGGAACATCAACTAATCGGCGATCCGCTTCTAGATTAAAACAGTTAAATTGCTGGGTTCGTCCTGGTGTTCGACTGGTTCGAGCAAGATTTTTTCTCGAACATAGAGAATTAATTGTTGAAGATTTACCACTATTAGAACGTCCAACAAAGACTACCTCCGAGCCACTATCGGCTGGTAAAAGCGAGAAATTGGGGACGCTCGTTAAAAACTGAGCCTGTTGAAAATACTTCAGTATATTTTGATTTTGATACATTTAATAAATTCTTGATGCGCTGTCACTTAAAAACATTCGTAATAAACCTAAAGAAAATTTGTATTTACAAGTGTATAATAAACAAGAAAGATTATTTCATCGAGAAGAAGATATGAAACGGAGCATTATATTTACAATAATTTTAATTTTCCAATCGGTAGTGGCAGTTGCTAGCGATGGCAAAGTAGCGGTTTGCACCGCTTGCCATGGTACTGATGGAAATAGTGTAAACCCAATTTGGCCTAATCTGGCTGGCCAAGGAGCAGAATATACATATCAACAACTAGCTGCTTTTAAATCAAAGGCAAGAAATAACGCTATAATGTGGCCAATAGCTAACTCCCTTTCAGAAAAAGACATGTGGGAAATAGCAGATTATTATTCAAAGATGCCCATTAAAATATCTTCAGTTGCAGAAATAAATATTTCTGGACAAAAACTATATAGAGGTGGAAATCCAGAAAAAGGTATACCCGCATGTATGTCTTGCCATGGTCCGAATGGTGCGGGGAACAGCCCCGCAAAGTATCCAGCTTTAAGAGGACAGCATGCAATGTATACAGCCTCTCAGCTTAATAACTACAAAAACGGAACCCGGAAGCATAATATGATGAATTCAATTTCAGCTATGCTATCAAGCAACGAGATCAACGACTTATCAGAGTATATTTCTTCACTTTATTAATCAACGAAATGCAAAAAATTATGCAATACTTTATTCCATTGATAATTGCACTTTTGTTTATATCGAATGCAAAAGGTGAGTTCGCAGAAGGAGTGCATTACGAAAAACTCGAGCCACCACTTAAAGAAGTAAACGACTCTAGTAAATTAGAAATCGTTGAACTGTTCTGGTACGGATGTCCTCATTGTTTTGAATTTGAGCCATACTTAAAAAGATGGGTCAACCAAAACGACAAAAAAGTAAATCTAACACAAGTGCCAGCTGTTTTTTCAAAAAACTGGATTCCGCATGCCAAAGCTTTTTATTCAGCCCAAAATGTTGGCTACTTTGATACACTCCATGAAAATTTATTTAAAGCGATCCATGTCGATAGAAAGAAGGTCTACACAAAAAGCAAGTTAATAAAATTTGCCTCCGATATAGGTATACCAAGAAACGAATTTGAAAAATCCTTCAGTTCTTTTAAAACCGATTTGCAAGTAAAAAAAGCAATGGCCATTACTAAAAGCTCTGGAATACGAGGAGTGCCCGCAATCATAGTAGGAGGTGAATACGCAAGTTCCCCCAGAATGGCTGGCAGTTATAAAAAACTGATTGAAGTCATAGATTATCTAGCCAAAAAAAACATCAAAAATAATCCTAACCGCAAATCAAAATTGTAACGAATCTGTAATAAATTACCGATAGTTTTAAGGTCCGGTTTAAATTATTAATTATTAAGGTGATTAAATTGAAAAAATTAAAAATTCTCGCATTCGCAATGCTTTGCTGCTTTTCACTAAGCAACGTAGCATTAGAAGTAGACCCAAACATTAAACAATATCAAAAAGTTGAAGGGGTTTCTGGTAATCTCTCTAGTGTGGGTTCAGATACCCTTGCCAATTTGATGACACTATGGGCTGAATCATTCAGAAAATTCTACCCAAGCGTCAATGTGCAAATTCAGGCTGCTGGCTCTTCAACCGCACCACCCGCTCTCATAGAAGGGACTTCAAATTTTGGCCCAATGAGTCGAAAAATGAAATCTAAGGAATCAGAAGCTTTTGAAGCAAAATATGGTTATAAAGCTACCCCTATTCCTGTAGCAATCGACGCACTAGCGGTATTTGTGCACAAGGATAATCCGATTAAAGGACTGGACATTAAGCAAGTTGATGCTATTTTTTCTGCAACTCGAAAGTGTGGTGGTAAGAGTGACATTATCACTTGGGGTGATGCCGGCGTTAAGGGAAGTTTAGCGTCTCAGCAGATACAGCTTTACGGAAGAAACTCGGTCTCTGGAACCTACGGCTACTTTAAGAAAAAAGCTCTTTGTAAAGGCGATTATAAAAATAGCGTTAACGAACAACCAGGGTCTGCATCAGTAGTTCAAGGAGTAACAAAATCTGTAAATGGCATTGGTTATTCAGGGATTGGCTATAAAACCTCGGGCGTAAAGACCGTAGCTCTCTCCAAAAAAGGTTCTGGTTTCATTCCCGCGACTCCAGAGGCGGCTGTTTCAGGGAAATATCCATTAGGAAGATTTCTTTGGGTATACGTGAATAAAGCTCCTAATAAAGATTTAACACCTATCGAGAAAGAATTTCTCAAAATGATTCTCTCAAAAGAAGGTCAAGACGTCGTGATTAAAGATGGTTATATTCCTTTGAGTGAAAGTGTAGTAACAAAATATCTTTCTCAAATTTAAAAATCTTTAAGCAATAAAAATTAAAAGCCAACATTCGTTGGCTTTTTTTTGGATTAATTTTGCCAAAGAAAAGTGAAATTAGTTATAATAAAGCCAATCTAAACCAGCGACTCAAACGTAAATTTAGCAATAAACAATACTTTACTATGAACAACACGAACGATACTTCCTTTATACATATTTTCACATTATTAATATTAGGCCTTACTGTTACAGGATTACTAGCTTTTGTTTTAGCTCAGATTGTTGCAGACAATGCCGAAGAAGATGAGGTTGTAAGCCAAAATATTATTGAAAGAATACAAACTGTCGGCCGGCAAAACACTACGGGCAAACAACTGTTAGTCAGTTCAGTACCAAGTTTAATACCTGACTCTATTGAATCAAGCAGTGTAGTTACTGATCAAGTTAAACCGATTAACGTTACAAAGGAGCCAGACCTAACGGCCGCTGTTTCAGCAAATGTTAGCAAAACCGGGAAAGAGGTCTACGAAACCGCATGTGCAGTTTGTCACGGAGCCGGAGTAGCAGGCGCACCGAAATTTGGTGACAGCGTCGCTTGGAAATCAAGAGTAGTAAAGGGTGACGAAAAACTATATGCGAATGCAATTAACGGGTACATCGGTAAGGCTGGAGTAATGCCAGCTAAAGGTGGAAGGCCTGATCTGTCCGACAATGAGGTTAGAAATGCCGTAGATTTCATGACTGAATCGTCACTTTGACTCTATATCTCTGGATTCATCATAAGCTTTGTTGGTTACTGCTTCATAAGAAGAATATAGTTTCTGAAAGTCTTGATATGATTTAAGTACCTTTCTAAATCCTTCATCTTTAGCAGCCTCTTCTTCCAAAACTTGAAGGTTCATCTTTTTAAGATTCGACAAAACATTATCGGGGAAGCGAACCAGTTCAACCTTACCCTCATCAATTATTTGCTGCAATGCCCGGGCATTTTCGGCTTCATTCTTGGTAGAAAGGGTCAGGCCAGACTTAGCTATACTAGCCTCTACAATCTTTTTAAGAGGCTCGGAAAGTTGGTCCCAAGCTTTCTGATTTATTATCATTTCCATCTGCGGGCCCGGCTCATGCCATCCTGGATAATAGTAATATTTAGCGATCCTATCAAGACCAAATCTTTTATCGTGAAGTGGTCCTACCCACTCTGTGGCATCAATGGTTCCCCTCTCTAGTGCAGTGTATACTTCGGCAGCAGATAAAAGAATTGGATTTCCGCCAGCTTTTGCTATTACCTTGCCACCGAGGCCAGGAATCCTCATCTTCAAACCCTGAATATCTTCCATGGAGTTAATTTTTTTATTAAACCATCCTCCCATCTGCACACCTGTGCTTCCCATCGGGTATGGTATAACACCAAAAGGCTCATATAACTCTCGCCAAAGTTTCAAACCACCTCCGAATTTTATCCAAGCTAGAGACCCTTTTTCGGTCATTCCGAAAGGAACTACGGTAAAAATTTGCGAAGCCGGAATTTTCCCAGACCAATAATAAGAAGCTGCAAAGCCCATTTGCACAGCCCCCTGAGACACTGCATCAAAAACCTGTAGGCCAGGGATCAATTCGCCCGCATTAAACACTTTGACTTTCAATTTTCCGTTGCTCATCAACTCGATATCTTTGGCAAACTCCTCTGTTACTTCGTGATTAACGGGTAAATTTGGCGGCCAAGCCGTGACTAACTTCCAAAGATGAGCTTCCGTTTTATTTTCGACTGGACTCAACTGCTTTTGATCGGAACAACCAGACAGTAATAGAATAAATACTAATGCAATTTTAAATGCATACATTTTGGCCTCCTTTATATTTTCTTTAATCCTGCATAGGATGCGACTAACCATTTAATGCCCGAATCCTCAAAGTTGACCTGTATCCTTAAACTTTCTCCTCTACCTTCAAGGGCAAGAACAATTCCTGATCCGAATATATCATGCTTTACCGACTGACCAAGGTGATAATCGCCTTCAGGGGATTGCTTGCCTTCGTTCGAGAAATCAATGAATGAGCCCCCTATTCTCACGTGCTCAATTGTAGATTCCGGAAGCTCTTTAACAAATCTTGACAGACTTGTTAAGTATTCTGAACCATGCAATCGTCGTGACTCAGCATGAGTCAGGCAAAGATATTCTTGGGCGCGAGTAATGCCTACATAGCACAGACGTCTTTCCTCTTGCAATTGGTCCATAGAACCAATAGAACGCTTGTGTGGAAAAAGCCCCTCCTCGAGACCCAAAATGAATACAAACTTAAACTCCAGACCCTTAGCAGAATGAAGCGTCATTAGCTGAACACAGTCTGCCCCCTCGCTTGCTTGAGTTTCGCCAGATTCTAAAGAAGCTTGAGTTAAAAAAGACTCCAGAATTCCATTTTCCTCAACACCATCAAAATCTTTGGCAGCTATGGTAAGTTCATTTATGTTTTCTATTCTATCTAGGCCTCGACCTCCTTTTTCTTTTTTAAAATGTTCAATAAGACCCGATTTTAAACTAATAATTTCAATAAGTTCCGAAAGACTATCATTATCAGTTACCTCATGGTTTTTAATATCATCTATCACAATGAAGAAGTCATTTAGGGCTTTTTGCGTTCGCGTTGGTAATTCTTCATTTTTTAGCAAGGTTTCGGCAGCTTGGAATAAAGAAACATTATAGAATCTAGCCCCTTCTCTTATTGCCCCCAGTGCTTTGTCTCCAAGTCCTCTCGGTGGAAAATTAACAATTCTTTCAAAAGCGGCATCATCGTTTTTAGAAAAAACTAATCTGAGATAACCTAAAACATCTTTAATTTCGGCTCGATCATAAAATCTAAAACCACCGTAAACTCTATATTCAATTCCCTTTAGTCTCAAAGCGTCCTCAAGAACTCTAGACTGCGCACTAACTCTATATAAAATTGCGCAATCAGCGAGCTTATGTTCGTGATCAGATTGAATTTCTGATTCTATAGTATCAACCACATATCTTGCCTCATCGAGCTCGTTATAGGCTGAGTAAAGCATCAAAGGTTTACCATCCTCTTTGTTAGTCCATAAATTTTTACCTATACGGCTAGGATTGTTCGATATTAATGCATTTGCTGCGCTTAAAATATTTGAGGAAGATCTATAGTTTTGCTCCAGTCGAATGAGATTGTAATCGGGATAATGCTTTCTAAATTTCTGCATGTTCTCAACTCTCGCGCCGCGCCAACTATAAATTGATTGATCATCGTCCCCAACCACAAAAAAATTATTTTTTTGAGAGGCTAATAAATTTAGCCATCTATATTGAAGCTTGTTAGTATCTTGAAATTCATCGACTAAAATGTGCTGAAATCTAGACCTATAAGTCTCTAAGAGGGAGATATTATCGGAAAAAAGTTCATAGACTCTGAGGAGAAGTTCAGAAAAATCTACGAGTGATGATTTGATGCAAATCGCTTCATACTCTTTAAATATTTGAAGCGATATTTCATCGCTACTACAACCTTCTAGTTGCACTTTTATTGGCCTTACCCCTTCCTCTTTCCAAAAATTAATTCTCGATTGGATCTCTTTTGGGTCATATTCTTTATCAGTAAAATCCAATTCTTTTAAAATTCTTTTAATAATCCTTAATTGATCGTCTGTATCTATAATTTGAAACTGAGGGCTTAAATTAGCCAATTCGTGATGCATGCGCAATAATCTATGGGCAATTCCGTGGAAAGTTCCTACCCACATTCTGTTAATTGGAGTTTCAATTAAACTTTGTATTCTATGCTGCATTTCTTTAGCAGCTTTATTTGTAAACGTTACGGCTAGAATATAATCTGGTCTTACTTGGCCAGTCTCAATACACCACGCGATACGATGAGTTAATACCTTTGTCTTCCCGCTTCCGGCGCCAGCTAAAACTAAGGTATGATTCGACGTTGATTCAACTGCTAATAGTTGCTGCTCATTTAAATCAGAATTAACATTCAGGGAATTCATAAAAATCAGGTTTCTCTTTGGCTACTTTCTTTGTACATATTATAATAATGTCCTTTTTTACTTAGTAAATCTTGATGACTTCCACTTTCAATAATTGTACCGTTATTTATAAACAGTATTTTATCAGCTTCTTTTATTGTAGATAAGCGGTGAGCTACTACTATAGAAATTCGACCTACTTTCAATTCTGAAATTGATTTTTTTATTTCTCGCTCTGAATCCGCGTCAAGAGACGCCGTGGGTTCATCTAAAATCAATAGCGACGCATCCCGAAGAAACGCCCTAGCAATACCTAATCTCTGTCGCTGTCCTCCTGATAACTTCACTCCATTGTGACCCACCCTAGTTTCGAGACGATTAGGCAACCCGTTAACATATTTATCTAAATTAGCAAGTTGTATAGCTCTCTCAATCATTTGTGAATCGGGATGTTCCTTACAACCATAAACCAAATTACCTAAAATACTTGTATTGAATAAAACAGTCTCTTGGCCAACATATGCGATTTGTTCTCGTACGCTATCTAAAGAATAAGAGTCAATCGACAGGCCATCCAGAATAATCCGACCTGAAGAAGGCCGATAAAATATTGGTAGTAAATTTAGTAAAGTACTCTTACCACCGCCAGAAGGCCCCACAAGAGCAAACAGTTCACCAATTTTTATTTGAAACGAAAGATTACTTAGCACCATTTTTTTTCCGAAGGAAAAGCTAACATTATGAAAAATCAAAGATTTAGAAATTTTTGGGCACTCCACCGTGCTAGTCAATTCAGGAGATGCGTCAATTAATTCACATACCGATTGCGATGCTGCGATGCCCCTTTGCAAAAATTCATTAGCTCCAGCCAATCTCTTTATTGGCGGAAGCAATAATGCAGTTGCTGTAATAAACGCGATAAATTCACCCTTAGTAGTCAATCCTTTAGAAGCTTGATCTAAGGCAATATAGATTAAAGCTGCAATTGATATAGCCACAAAAATTTGAATCGCCGGAACCAAAGCCGCACTAGCTCTTACTACTTTGATATGAAATTTTCTAACCTTATTAGTCGCGATACCAAACCGTAGTTCTTCCTTAGTGTAGGTATTGAAAACTTTAATCTCTTTATTTGCCCTAATTGATTCTTCAGTAACTTCATTTATATCGCCCATCGAAGACTGTAGATTTCTACTCATTACCCTCATTTTTTTTGATAATCTCACGATGAAAAATGAGATTGGTGGCCCTATTAAGACTAGTAACAAAGCCAACTGCCAATTTAAGTAGATTAAATATATCAAAAGAACCAAAACTACTAAACTGTCTTTAACAAAAACAGTTATTACTTTCGTAGACGCTTCCGCTACTTGATTTACATCGAAGGTAAATTTAGACACCATTGCACCTAAAGAATTACTATCGAAAAATCCAATATCCAATCGAAGTAATTTACTGAACATAGCGTTTCGCATATCTTCGATTGCTTTTTGAGCTACAAGGTGAAGAGAAACCGTAGATATATAGCTGAACAAACCTCGAAATAAAAATAATACGATCAACAGAAGAGGTATCGCTCTAATATTATAATTATCTGAATCCAAACTTTCATCAATTAACGGCTTAAGTAGAGCGGGAAGCATCCATTCCGTCGATGCAAGCATACACATAGCCACTATAGAAATAAAAAAGATCTGCCAGTGTGGTAGCACAAAAAGTAAAAGACGTCCGTAAGGGGTCTCAAATAGCTTTTTTATTTTAGTCATCTACTCAAAGAATAAAATTGAAGGAGTCTAAGTAAAATTCACTAGCATGTTAATCTTTGTATCATGATAATATACTTCCTAAAAGTATGCCTCTTTTTAATTGTACATTGAGTAAATAAATGAAGAAAAAAAAGCCGATAATAGCACTCACGGGTCCGTCCGGAGCAGGCAAGACCAATATCAAATCTATTTTTGATGCAATTTTTAAAGAGAATCAAATCAAAGCAGTTTACATTCAAGGCGACAGCTTTCATAAATATACGCGAACAGAAATGGAAGCCTTAAATAAAACAGAGAGCTCATTGACCCATTTTTCACCCAAAAGCAATCATTTGGACTTATTGGCAGATTTATTTAAAAACTTTTCTATCTCCGGAAAAGGAGTGGCCAGACAGTATGCTCATTCAGAAAAAGATGCTAAGAATCTAGGGGTTAATATAGGATGTTTTTCGGAGTGGAAGGAAATTGAACAAACATATGATATTTTGTTTTACGAGGGATTGCATGGTGGCTACAAAGACGATCAAATTGATATTACACGATACGTTGACTTGTTAATTGGCATAACACCCTCAATCAACCTAGAGTGGGTTCAAAAAAGCCACAGAGACCTATTAGTAAGAGGTTATTCAAAGCAAGAGGTTAAAAGACTTATTATCAGACGTTTGCCCGACTATCTCGATTATATTTGTCCTCAATTTTCTAGAACTGATGCAAATCTAGAAAGAATCCCACTAGTAGATTTATCGGACCCTTTCAAGGTTGAATCAATACCTGCTGATGAAAATTCAATCTATATGCTAAGCATAAAAAACGAATCAGTTTTCAAAAATCTAGATCACATACAACAAAAAAAATGGGACATGTTCAACGAGGAATTAGGGAGCGCAACTCAAACAATACGAGCAAAAGACTTGAAAAATTGCCTAAAAGATGTATTTCTACCTACAATCTTAAATTTAATAAATCAAGGATGATATACTTTCCCCAAAAAAGATTGAATGCTATATTCATGTTTTAGAGCGAACAAGACTGTATTATGCGAAAAATTTTAATCATGAATGCGAAAGGCGGGAGCGGTAAGACAACCGTAGCGACTAATTTAGCGGGCTATTATGCAATGAAAGGGGCAAGTGTTGCCCTGGCCGATTTTGATCCGCAAGGCTCTAGTATTGATTGGCTTAGGCAACGAAGGGGTAATTTACCTAAAATAATTGGTTTAGAGGCATCCGAAAAATTCCCTAAATTATCCAACACTGTTGATGTAATGATTATGGATGCGCCTTCAAGAACACATGATGAGCAAATAGTGTCTCTACTAAGTATTACCGAAACGTGCATCGTACCTGTGATACCTTCACCAATGGATATTAGAGCGGCACAAAGATTTTTTGGGGAATTAAGGAAAATAAGAAAGAATGTTTATAACGAAGTTAAAATAGCAACGATAGCTAATAAAACTAGAGAAAATTCTAGGGAAGCAAAAAATCTGGAGGATCTTTTATATTCTTTTAAATTACCCTCAGGCAGGAAATTTCCATTTTTAACATTATTAAGACAAAGCGCTAATTATATCAGAGCCGCCCAAAGAGGCATGTCTATATTTGAATTTGCACCTTTGACAACGGCATTGGATAGGGAATATTGGAAACCATTAACTGGATGGCTAGAAAGCAAAAAAAGCCGGCCTTAAAAAACTATCTTTTTTCTTTTGCCGCAAGCTCGAGGCCTTGCCTCCTCCTAACTAATGACACACCATGGTTGCCTAATCGTTCCTCGACATCTGCCATTAACTTTAATGCTACTGGGGTAGGAGAATTTTCGACCACTTTCAAAAGATGATTCTTTGCTTTTCCCCACATTGTGGCGAAAATACATTGCTGAGCAGCTGCCATCTCTAACTCAAGACTTTCTCCATATTTCGTTGTCCAATATTGGATTGCTCTTAGCATTCTTTTTGGTTTTTCACTTGGTATAGACCCATAAATCTCCAATAACTGGATATCCATACTGTCGTCTAGACATCTTTTTAATATCTTTTCTGCCTCAGAACTAGCATCATTTTTTAGTAAAGATTTTGCATATACGGCTATTATGGGCGGTTTTTGTCTAATGTCTTTTGAAAAGGATAGCCACTTTTTTCGTAAGCTTGCAATATCTGTAAAACAGCCACTAACCAGAACATTGATCGCACAAGATAATTCTAATTGCTTTAAATAGTTATTATTGAACTCATCAAGTCTCTTTAAATCAGGAAGCATGTTTAAAATTTTGTCGAAATCACCTGTCTTCTCATAAAGAACCTTTTGGAGGACAAGCATTTTTTTTTGCTTTTTTATTTTCAAAGGAAGAGTGCTTAAAATTTGCACAGCCAAATCAAGCTTTCCTTCCTCAACCATCCATTCTAGTTTTTTTATAATAGCGATGGGCAATTTTTTTGAAGCTGACAATCCAAAAGCCTTTTCAATATAGTTATCCCTAGATAAATTATCGTTTCTTTGATGTGCAACTTCTGCCGCTGCAATAAAATGAGCTTCTGGTAATTCGCTATGTGTTGCTTTGTTTATAAATAGTCTTTCGGCTCTTTTTAAATCTCCTAATCCTTTGTAGATTAGACCCAAGGAAAGATTGTAACTTGCTTTTTCTTTCAACCTAATAATTCGAAATTGAAAAGTATTCAGAAATAGATTAATTAAATTTAAAAAAAGATGGAACAAGATAAAAACCATTATCATCAAAAAACTAAAAAACCCAAGATCTACATTAATTTTATACCCATCAATTGCAAACGAAAGTGATCCTGCACTAAAAGGGGGCCAATTTGACAGTATAATCACCCCCATCAATCCGAAAAACAGAACCAATATTAATTTCAAACTCTTTGCTCCTTAATATTATTTTCTAAAAGACTTATAATTTTATCTAACCCTTCGTTATCGAAACCAAAGTTATTTAATTTTTTAGAAATTCTATCTATAGAACTTTTGGGTTCTACCATTTCAGGAAAATGAAACTCAAGATTACTTTTTATACCATTTAAGTAAGAGTTTAATTTTTCAAATTCAAGATTCCAAAGAAGAGTTCGAGATGCAGCTATTTTTACACTAAGCTTAGTTATAGTTGTTAAACGATCCAAGTTTGAAATTTGCGGAGACACTGTGTTATCAACTGGGGCAATGTCAACAAATTTCATGATCTCCTCTTTAATTTTTTTTTTCAGTGAATAAGGTTCTTCTAATTTACCACTAATTGGCTTATCTTCATCAGCCTTTTTTATAACTGGAAAGAGAGCTCTTTCAGAATTATTAACCATAGTAGTCCATAATTCATTATCTATAGTGATTAATTCAGAATCTACTTGATCTATAAAAATTTCTAACTCATCTTTTGTAGTCATTTTAAGCTCTTCAACTTGAGCTAATATTGAATCATCCTTATATGGAACAAAAAGACTCAGAATCAAAATCAGCTGGTCAAAATTCGACTCAATGGCTTTCAAGTTTTTCGCATTTTTTAAATCACCATCAAGCGAAGATAACATTGATACTAATACTCGATTTATTCTATCAGTAGCTTGCTTGTTGATTAACTCTTTAGGTTCGTTAGTTGCAATCATATTCTTTTGATTTAGCCTGTCACTCAAAATTTTTAGCGTGGCTTTAAAGTTTTGATTCTCTGCATTTAGTGTTTTAACTTGTAGCTTTATTTGAGCTATCTCATTGCTGTAATCAGGGGTAGCAATTGGTGGATTTATATATTCCGTGGGGTTATCTAAAGATTTCTCGCCAAGTCGGTCTCCTTTGAGTTTATCCAAGAGATCGTGTTTCATAAAAAGATAAAAAACAAAGGCAATCAAAATGAAAAACATAACCATTACAAATAATTTCTTTTTGTATGGTTTTTTCTCTAATACCTCTCCCTCTTCTATGTTATATTTTGCCACCCTATGAGCCCCAATATTTTATCAAATCTATAATAGATTCATCATTTGCATTTTCTGCTATACGTATAGCGCCAATAAAACCTAACCGTCTTGCAATTTTTGCTAATCGTTGGCTAACAACTATTAAGGGAGTCGAAAACAAAGCGTTTAGATTTTCTGATTTTATTTTTTTCACCAATGACAACAAAATTGAACCACTGGTAATTATAATTAAATCTGGTGTCGTAATATCTTCAGTTTGTAAAACCTGACTAATGCTTATATTGGTTTCCTGCCTTAAATAGCTATCAATATATTTCAAATGCGCACCTCTATCTAAAAGATTGTATCTTAGCTTTTTACGGCCACCCTGGCCTTTCACAATTAAAATATTTTTATTGGCAATATGAAATTGGGATAATTCATTTAGCATTAACAAACCTTCTGTTGAATTTATACCTTTAGGAATAAAAACTTGACTTATTTTTTTTGCTAAGAGGCACTCTTGAGTTTTTTTTCCAATTGCAAAGATTTTTTTTTCATTAAAAATTTGCATATTTTTGATTCTACCAATTGTTGGTGAAATAGCATTTTGACTTGTGAAAATTATGATATCTGACCAGTCTAAGAGTTGCATTAATTCGTTAGGAACTAGTTCTAGATACTTGATTCTAATTAAAGGCGCTGAAATAGCTAAATTTCCGACAGCTTTCAGTGACTGAGCTAACTCTAACATTTGGTCTTTTGGCCTAGTGATCATTATCTTCAACATAGCTACATTATTCCAAACCTCTTTGTCCAGCAACAAGTCTCAGCGCTCCTAGCTTTATTAATACATTGGCAAGAGATTCACCTGCATTTACGGAACAATTTTCAGGAAAGTCGGCAACTGTTCGTATTGAGTTGCTTCCGACAATATCGCCTACAAAAGCTTGCATTTTTAGAATTTTATTTTTTTGTTTAGCAAATACAGCGATAGGGGAGCCACAGTCTCCTCCAAGTTTCTTAATAATTTTTCGTTCCTCCATAACACATCTAAAAGTATTGGAACAATTTAGCCTAGCAAAAATTTTTTTTACCCTATTATTATTACTCAGAGCCTCCACTCCAATAGCGCCCTGACCCGCTGCAGGAATCATTTCCTTCAGGTCGCAGATTTTATATTTTTTATCATTCAAGCAGCCTAATCTTTTCAAGCCGGCTTTCGCAAGAATAATCGCATCATATTCGTCGTTTTCTAGTTTTTTTAATCTAGTACCCACATTCCCTCGGAGGTCTGTAACGAGTAGATCTGATCTTAATTCTAATATCTGAATTTTTCTTCTAATGCTAGAAGTTCCTATGATCGAATTGGCTGAAAGCTCGTTTAAAGATTTTCCGCGTGTGGTTACCAGAACGTCTCGAGGATCCTCACGCTTAAACATAGCAACTATTTGAGTTGAACTAGGCAAAAAATTAGGCACATCCTTCATAGAGTGTATTGCGATATCCGCTTTTTTATCTAATAGAGATTGTTGTAATTCTTTTACAAAAAGCCCTTTACCCCCGAATTCTGTTAATTTACCGCTCAGTTTATCTCCAGTCGTCACAATTGAAACTATTTTAACCCTTAAATGCGGGAATGCATCAAGGATTTTTCTTTTGGTGTATAAGGTTTGCCACATCGCCAAAGGGCTTTTTCGAGTCGCAATTGTCAATAAATTGTCGTTTTTCACACATATTCCCCGCAACGATTTACTTTAATCCATCTTCAACAGTTACAATACTCTATTAGCCAGATACATTATAATGTAGTTTATACCAACAGGACGATAAAATGCCGAAAAAGATGATGGTTGTGATGGATGAAATCCGCTATATCAACCCTGAGAAAGATACAACTCTAGCGATTCTTCTGGAAGCGAAAAGAAGGGGGCTTATTACTTTTTACGCGGAAGCTCGTGACCTTAACTTAATTAATGGCAAAGTCAAAGCATACGCTAGAAGAATAAATGTTTTCGACGACAAGGTAAAATGGCATCAGTATCTAGAAGACCGGCCATTGGTGCCAATAGATCTTAGTGAATTTGACCTTGTGATTATGAGAAAAGATCCACCAGTCGATCAAAATTTTATATATCTCACCTATTTGCTTGAATTTGCCAATAACAACCAGACTAAGGTATTTAATAACCCATCGAGTATATTAGGAACAAATGAAAAAGTTGCAACAAACTGGTTCCCGCAACTCGTGCCAAATACTTTAGTCTCAAATAGTAAAAATGAACATATGGATTTTCTGAGGAATCAAAAAGATATAATAGTGAAGCCTTTAAACCAGATGGGAGGGCGTTCTATCTTCAGAGTGACTGATAAAGACAGCAATGCAAAATGTTATTTTTGAAACAATGACGAACAACAATTCTGACTTCTGTCTTGCGCAAAAATTTATTCCAGAAATCTCTCAAGGTGACAAAAGAATTTTATTAATTAACGGAGAACCTTTTCCATACGCACTCGCCCGTTTTCCAAAGGATAATGAAAACAGGGGCAACCTTGCAGCAGGTGGAAAAGCTAAGGTAGTTAAATTAAACGAGAGGGACAAAGAAATTTGCAAGACTATTAAAGATAAACTAAATAAACTTGAACTTATCTTTGTAGGGCTCGATGTTATTGGCCCATTCCTCACAGAAATAAACGTTACAAGTCCGACCTGTGTTCGAGAACTCGAGCGCTCAACTAAAGAAAATATTAGTGGAGCTATAATTGAGTCTATGTTAGCAAAAATTTAGGAGCGACGGTTTCATTTCATATGAATAAATTTGAAACATCAAGAGATAAATTTATATTCTTCATTTTCTTATCTTTTCTTTTACATTTCTTACTTTTTTCTTTTTACTATATTTCAAATAATACAATAGATACTCCACTATTCGAAATCATCGAATTATCCCAAAATAATAACGAGGACAAACCGGGGAATATTGAAAATAAATCAGGAGAATTAAATAAAAATCTTAAGAATATTAACGAAAAAAATCCAAAGAGAGCAAAAAATTACACATCTGACACAAATAATATCACTTTTACAACGAAGAATATCATTCCGAATGATATGGAAGAAATTCAAGGTCCTAGCTTACCACGGAGACAAACAGTATCTGCTGAAACCAAAGATCCAATTTATGCAGACTATGTCGAGGAATGGAGGAGAAGAGTTGAGATCATTGGTAATTTGTATTATCCCGAAGAAGTAGCTTTGAAGAATATTTCAGGCGATCTATTATTAGACGCTGCGATTGATAAGGAGGGTAATTTAAAAGGTGTTAGAATTTTGAGAACCTCTGGCAATTCTGTTCTTGATGGCGCTGCAATTAATATTGTAAAACTTGCCGCGCCTTTCAGCCCCCTGCCGGAGAAAGTCATTGAAGACACAGATATATTACATATAACTAGAACGTGGAAGTTTACGAATGAAAAACAAGATAAATAATAAAACAGGGCCAACCTTTTGAGACCTTTGCGATTATCAAATCATAAGGTTAATTATAATCTTTTATAAATTTATAAGAAATTTAAAGAAGTGGAGCACTTTATTTACAAACAAGCAAAAAGTATGAAAGAAGAAGAAATAATAATAGGCTTTGATTACGGGCCAAAGAAAATAGGAGTTGCAGTTGGAAATTTATTAACAAAAATAGCAACTCCCCTTTTTAATTTGAATCAAACAAAGCAAACATCTATATATGATCAGATTGATGAAATTGTCGACGAATGGAAACCATTTATGTTTATCATAGGATTACCCGAACTTAAAGATGGAAATGATCATCCCTTGAAGTACCTAATCGAAAAGTTTAAAGATAAACTCGAAGTTCGATATAAGAAGCCAGTTATTCTGATTAATGAAAGACTATCAAGCCATGAAGCATATAAAATTAGGGAATTATATGATAAAAATAAACCACTTGATGCAATTGCCGCAAGTTTAATAATTAAAACATGGATTCTTGAGTCAACTTAGAGCGCTAAACAATATGAAAATAACCGACTTAAATGTGGATGAATTGATTACCACCATGGGTTATGAATTAATAGATAAACAAAATTCAAATAAACGGAAACGTGCGAAGGTCATTGGAATCAAAACGGGTGGAGTTTGGATAGCAGATAAAATCTGCAAGATGCTCGACATATCAGAGGGGCCAGGTCAACTAAATATTGCCTACTACAGAGACGATTTTGACAAAATTGGACTTCATCCAAAAGTTGAGCCCTCCAAACTCAACTTTGAGATCGAAAATCAACATATTATTTTAGTAGATGATGTAATATTTACTGGGCGAACTATTAGAGCCGCTATGAATGAAATTTTTGATTTTGGGAGACCACAAAGTATTACCTTGATGTGCCTTATTGACCGTGAAAAAAGAGAGTTGCCGATTAATCCAGACATACTTGGATTAAAGGTATTTATACCAAATAAAAAAGATATTAAATTAACCGGTCCTTCTCCTCTTAAGCTTGAGTTATTTGACACTAAACGTTAATATGGCTGCCCAACAAGGTAAATATGATGCTAATCCGTAGTTTTTCATTATGACAGGCGGTGAAATAAAACATTTTCTTTCAATTAACAGCCTTAGCATCGGCGCAATCAACTCCATTCTAGATCGGGCTGAAAGTTTTTTTCCGGTCGGGAGTAAGTCTGCCAAAAAGATTCCAATTCTTAGAGGGAAAACAATTGCAAATCTTTTTTTTGAACCGAGCACGCGAACAAAAACTACATTCGAACTAGCCGCAACTAGACTATCTGCAGACGTCTTAAATATTAATATTGAGTCAAGTGCCACAAAAAAAGGAGAGAGTTTATCTGATACACTCAAAACATTGGCATCTCTTAGAACCGATATTTTCGTTGTAAGACATAACCAATCGGGCGCGTCCGCCTTCATTGCTAATTTAATGGGAGATCAAGTTAGCGTGATTAATGCTGGAGACGGTCGTCACGAACATCCGACTCAAGCATTGCTCGATCTGTTTACTATAAAGAGAAATAAGGGCAGTTTTACTAAACTCAAAATCGCCATTGTTGGAGACATTTTGCATTCAAGAGTGGCCCGATCTGAAATTTTCGCTCTACAAAGAGTCGGCGTCAAAGATATCCGAGTTGTGGGTCCGAGAACCTTAATTCCATCCAATATTGAATGCATGGGAGTGAAGCCTTTCTATAACCTCGAGCAGGGTATAGAGGATTCGGATGTCATCATTACATTACGGCTTCAAAAAGAACGAATGAGATCAGCACTACTTCCAAGTGCTTCAGAGTATTTTGAAACTTTTGGTTTAACACAAGCGAAGCTTTCTTATGCGAATCCAAACGTCATAGTTATGCATCCAGGGCCGATAAACAGAGGTGTTGAAATTGACTCGGCAGTAGCGGACGGGGCCAACTCTAGAATTTTAGAGCAAGCTGGAAATGGAATTGCCATTAGGATGGCTATAATGGCTATGCTGAGTGGAGAACGCATATAGATGAAAATAGAAATCATTAATGGGCTATTAATTGATCCGAAAAACAAAATTGAACAAAAAGAAAACGTCTTCCTTGAAGACGGTATAATAAAAGGGATTGGTCGAAAGCCCAGAAAATTCAAAGCTGAAGTTTCTATCAATGCAGAGAATCAAATAGTGTGTCCTGGATTCATTGAACTCAGTGCAGAATTAAACCCCAAAGAAGACAGATTCGAAATAAATTTACAACAAGAAATGTCTGCAGGAGCTAAAGGAGGATTTACATCGATATGCTTGACACCCTCTGAAAACAGACCTCTTGATACGGTTGAATCAATAAATCAAATAAATCAACTTTCTAAGAAGTTTATTGGCCCAAAGATATTCTGTATCGGGGGGCTTACCGTCAATTTAAAAGGAGAACAGCTGACTGAGATGTATAATCTAAAAAAAGCAGGGTGCCTAGGCGTCTCGAATGGCGACTTTTCTATAGCAAACACATCAGTATTAAGAAGCGCCTTACTTTATGCAAACTCTTTTGGCTTAAAGGTGTTTTTAAGTTGCCAAGAAAAATGGTTAAGTGAAGGTTCTGTTGTTAAAGAAGGCATAAGTAGTCTAGAAAAAGGTCTTCCATGTAGCCCAGAATCAAGCGAGCTAATTGAGCTGTATAGGAATATAGTCCTTATCAGGGAAACGGGTGTCAAAGCACATTTAAAATCCATCACCGGTGCAAATTCTATAAAAGAGCTAGTCAAGCAAAAAAAATATATGACCTTTGATATCAGTATATTCCATAGTCTAATAGCGGAAAATGAAATCGACTGGTTAAACACTGCGTATAATATTCAACCACCTTTAGCCACAATTAAGGATAGAGACTATCTCCTAAAGGCTATAAATAAAAAATTTATTTCGTCCTTAACCAGTCTACACCGACCAAGAAGCACTAATGCAAAAGATGGAGCATTTGAGGGTAGTGCTACTGGCGCAACATCATTCGAAACATTTTTACCTCTGTTACTTAGAGCTAGAACCAGCTCAGGAATTTCCTATATGGATGCAATCGACCATATAACCAACAAACCAGCTGAAATTTTAGGCCTAGACGATAGGGGCATATTTAAAAATGGTCGGGCGGACATTTGCATATTTGATCCCAATTATAAGTGGGAAGTATCTAGTAGTTCATTTGAAAGTACAGGAATAAATTCTCCTTATTTAGGTCAAAAGATGACAGGAAAAGTAACGACGACAATCGCAGATGGTAAAATAATTTTTTTCGACCAAAATTATAATCTTAAAATCAAGCGTAATTAATGAAAAATAATTCACGGCTAGTATTTTCTAATCAATTAAGAAAGAATCCAAAGTTACTATATTGTTTAGAAAAAAATTGTCAAAATGACTTTGTCCCATTTATTAATAAGTCAACTTTTAAAATATATGAACAAATCAAAGACTGTAATGATCAAGAAGTTCCCGTAATCTTAGACAATGGTTGTGGAACTGGTTCAAGTTCCCAGTGGCTTGCCGCTCAAAATCCAAATGCAGTTGTTTTTGGAATTGATCGCTCTGTCAATTTTATTAAAATAAATAAGTACGAAAATATCGTATTTGCCCAAGTTGAAATAAGTCAATTGTGGAGATTATTATGGGAAAAGAAAGTCCAAATTTCTAAAGCATTTTTATTTTATCCAAATCCTTGGCCGAAATCAAAACATCTCACAAGAAGATGGCATGCTCATCCAGCTTTCAAATATCTTACTGATATTACCAATTCATTAGAATTAAGAACAAACTGGGAACTATATGCTCTTGAAGCACAGGCTTCTCTTGAATTTATGACGGATAATAGAACTAGCTTATCAAAATTTAAACCAAACCATTCAATTTCATTACATGAAGACAAATACATGAAATCCGGCCATGATTTATTTAAATTAGTGTCCTCAAAATATTTCTCTACACAAAGCTAACAATTATCTAAATCTGAAACAACCATAATCTTCTCCATAGATACATGGTATCCTTTCTTCGGTAAATCAGAAGCTCTAAGACAAACAATCAATGTATTTCTTGAAACCCATCTTAAGGAAATATTTTGATCATTAAAAGGAACCCCATCATTTTCTAAGCGGGTCTCAAACACATTGAAAACTTCAGAGCTGAGGTTGTTTTGTATAGTAGCGTATACATAGAAAGGGCGTCTGCAAAACTCACAACCTAATATTTCTCTAGGCTCTGATATAGCTATTCTAAAAGAAAATTTGTTGTCTGGAGAACTCTTTTCCGTAAAGGGCAATTGAGGTCCTGGTCCGCAACCGCTTGACATAATGGTAATAAGTAAAATAAAAACCGCTTTCGCTAATTCTAATGGCGTGTGAGTCATTCAATTCCGCTTTTAAACTCAATCTCTAAAAAAGAAATCTTATTATCAGTAAGGTTTTGGACATTGTGTTCAACGCCCGCCCTTCTGTTATAAGAGTTTCCTTGAAAAATATCAAATTTCGTACTCAAACCATCTGGATTGATAATTGTTAATTGACCCGATATAACTGGTATTACAATATAATCAAAATCATGAATATGCCAACCTGTCTCTGAATAGGGAGCAAAGTCCCATCTTGTAACTTTCACAACATCAGTCTCAAGCTGCTTGGAAGATACCGCAGGAGAAACCTTATAATTCATAATACATTTTCCTTATCCAAAATTAATTTTACTTTCTAGATCAGTTCTTGAGTCAGCATTATCTAAAGCTGTATCTAAGCCAATGAAGTTTCCTGTATAAAGTCTAAATAATGAGGAGTCAAAGGTTTGCATTCCGGCTTGCGCGCTTCCCTCCATTGCTGCTTTTATCTCTGTCAATTGTCCTGATAAGACCAATTCCCTAATATGTGGGGTCATGATTAATATTTCCATTGCAGCCACACGAGTCTCATCCACCCCCATAACAAGTCTTTGTGAAATGATGCCTTGGAGGTTAAGCGATAAGTCCATTAAGACTTGGTCTCTATTTTCACGGGCAAAAAGATTCACGATACGATCAAGTGCTTGGTTTGCATTATTTGAATGTAAAGTTGACACAACTAAGTGACCTGTGTTGCACAATTCTAGTACTGCTTCCATAGTTACAAGGTCTCTTATCTCACCAATCATAACTACATCAGGAGACTCCCTCATCGCAGCTCTTAACGCTGCAGCATAAGTCAAGCTATCAATCCCTATTTCCCTCTGATTGACTAGGCATGATTCGTCCTCATGAACAAACTCGATAGGATCTTCAATGGTAAGAATATGTCCCATTGAGTGAAAGTTTCTATGACGAATCATTGCCGCTAATGTTGTTGATTTCCCTGAACCTGTGCCTCCCACCATCAAAATCAGACCTCTTTTTTTCATAATCAATTGACTTAATATCGGCGGGCTTTTTAAAACTTCCAGACTAGGAATTTCCTTAGGGACCCTCCTTAAAACAAGAGCTATATTTCCACATTGTCTGAAAACATTGACTCTGAATCTTGAATCCAAGTCCTCTTTGTTAATTGAAAAATCTAATTCTAATTCTTTATTGAATTTTTCCCAGCCACTATTCGACATCACTTCTTTTGCCATTGCTTCTAATAATTCAGACGATAAAAGGTTATCGCCCGCTTCTTCTAATTTTCCTTCAACTTTAATTCGCGGTTTGGACCCTGCGCTCAAAAAAAGATCCGAGCCTTTTAGCTCAATAATTCTGTTCAGATAATCTAGAATTTGCATTTTGCTTTTGTTTAACCCTCTAACTTTCTTCTTTGTCTTTTAGAGCTAGACCACCCAGATCAGCCATTAGGTCTTTATCTTCTGACAGCTTGCTCTCTAGCTTAATCTTTAATCTTAGTTCATTTTGAGAATCCGCATTTTTCATAGCTTCATCATAATTTATTTTGCCATCTTCATATAACTCAAAGAGAGCCTGATCAAACGTTTTCATGCCTGAATCGTTTGATTTAGCCATGATCTCTTTTAAACCGTGGACCTCCCCTTTCATAATCAAATCTGAAACAAGTGGACTATTGAGTAATATTTCTATTGCAGCTACTCGCCCTTTCCCATCAGGCTTTCTTAATAATCTTTGGGATACAACAGATTTAAGATTAAGGGATAAGTCTTGAAGAAGTTGACTTTTTCGTTCTTCTGGAAAGAAATTTATAATCCTATCTAAAGCTTGATTTGCACTGTTAGCATGAAGAGTAGCTACAGCAAGATGTCCAGTTTCGGCAAACGCAACCGCAAACTCCATAGTTTCTTTATCTCTGATTTCACCGAGCAATATCACATCAGGAGCCTGCCTCAAAGTGTTCTTTAAAGCTATGTCCCAGTCATCGGTGTCAACTCCTACTTCTCTCTGCATGACTATACAACCTTTATGAGGATGAACGTATTCAATAGGATCCTCAATGGTAATAATATGCCCTTTAGAGTTAGCGTTCCTATGATCAATCATAGCGGCAAGCGATGTTGATTTCCCTGAACCTGTGCCTCCCACCATTATTACCAAACCACGCTTAGTCATGATTACATCTTTCATAACCTCGGGTAAACCAAGCTTCTCTATATTTGGCACCTCGGTCTCTATTGCCCGAACTACAAGACCTGCTGAGCCTTGTTGAACAAAAGCATTCACCCTAAATCTCCCAATACCAGCAGGAGAAATAGCGAAGTTACACTCCTTAGTTGCCTCAAATTCTTTCACTTGACGGTCGTTCATAATGGCATAACACATCGCTTTGGCAGACTCTAGATCTAAAGCGTTATCTTTAACCGGTGTGACCAAACCATCAATTTTCATGGCAGGAGGAAAATTAAAGGTTATAAACATATCAGAGCTTTTTTTTTCAACCATTAATTTTAAAAGCGCTCGCATTTCTTTTATAGCGTTATCTCGATCCATCTCGCACTCCTTTTCCCTAAAAATCGTCTTTATTAGCAGCCTTAGACCTTGCGTCATTTTTTGTAATCAAATTTTTACTCAACAGTAACTTAAGGTTTTGATCAAGTGTTTGCATTCCAAACTGCTGTCCTGTTTGAATAGCCGAATACATCTGAGCCAATTTATTTTCTCTTATTAGGTTCCTTATTGCTGGAGTTCCTATCATGATTTCATGCGCCGCCACCCTCCCTCCGCCGACTTTCTTACACAGAACTTGAGAAATTACCGCCCTTAGTGACTCAGAAAGCATCGCCCTAACCATGTCTTTTTCTTCAGCAGGAAACACGTCGACTATTCTGTCAATCGTTTTTGCAGCAGAACTTGTATGTAGGGTCCCAAATACTAAGTGTCCTGTTTCTGCAGCCGATAAGGCTAGTCTAATTGTCTCCAAATCTCGCATTTCGCCTACCAAAATAACATCTGGATCTTCACGAAGCGCTGATCGAAGAGATTCTTCAAATCCAAGTGTATCTCTATGAACCTCACGCTGAGTGATTAAACATTTTTTGCTTTGATGTACAAATTCTATAGGATCCTCTATGGTGAGAATATGCCCATATTCAGTTTCGTTTTTGTGGTCTATCATAGCCGCTAATGTTGTAGACTTACCGGAACCCGTTGGCCCAGTAACCAAAACAACACCTCTCGGATAATCTGCTATAGATTTAAATATTTCCGGAGCATTGATTTGCTCAAGACTGAGGATTGTTGAAGGGATAGTTCTAAATACCGCTCCTGCTCCTCTATTTTGATTCAAAGCATTAACTCTAAATCGGGCCAGCCCTGGTATTTCAAACGAAAAATCACACTCAAGAAACTCTTCGAATTCTTTTTGTTGCTTATCATTCATTATGTCATAAACTAAATCTCTCACCTTCGTATTGTCCATAGGTGGCACATCGATTTTTCTCATATCTCCATCAACACGGATCATTGGCGGCATTCCCGCGGACAAATGCATGTCAGAAGCTCCGTTTTTTACTCCAAATGCTAGCAACTCTCCAATATCCATTTATTTAAACTCCTCAAACTTTTTTGACAATATACTTGTGTCCTCTTAATTGACATAATAGCCTTATCGAGTATTGGACGACAAGTTATAAAATTTATCACAGAATAATATTCAATTTATGGACACTGATCTTCAAAATCGTATTAAAAGATTACAAATCAAAGTTAACCAAGCCGCAAAAGAAGCTAATAGAAGTCCAGATGAAATCAAAATACTGGCGATTTCTAAAGGTCAAGATTCGAACCGAATAAGAAATTTATTTGAACTTGGTCAAATACGATTTGGCGAAAATTATTTACAAGAAGCCAAAATGAAACAAGAGCAACTAAAAAATTTAAATATAGAATGGCATTTTGTTGGCTCGATTCAGTCTAATAAGACCAAAGAAATAGCCAAAAGTTTTAGCTATGTTCACAGTGTTGATAGAATAAAAACAGCTGTGAGACTGAATGCTCATCGCGAGGGGCAAAAAGTGGCCCTCAACGTCTTGGTACAGATACGAGATAATGACAGTAATAAAAATGGGGTGACATTAGATGAAAGTTATAAATTTTTCCAAGCATTTAGAGAATTTAGCAATCTGCGCCTCAGAGGTTTAATGTATTTTCCAGATGCTGGCAAAACTAGACGGAAATTAATCTATGATTACCAAAAAGTGACAGACTTGTTAACAGAAATTGAAAGCGGTGATACCCTATCTATGGGGACATCTGATGATTACTTTCTTGCTATCCAATCAGGGGCTACAATGATTCGAATAGGCACAGAGTTATTTGGGCCCCGAAATTATACAACGTAAATTATTTAGTTATTCGTCCAAGGTTTAATATATAGTGAGAAATAAAGAACAGTTCGTTTTTTTTGGTGGAGGCAATATGGCGCAAGCGCTTATTGCAGGACTTTTGGGTTATGGTATTTCTAGTTCTAAAATAAATGTGATAGATCCCAGTCACTCTATAAAGAAAAAACTTAAAAATTTGTTTAAAGTGACTGTAACCAAAGACTTAGACCCGAGAATATTGTCGAACAAAATCATCATTCTAGCCGTAAAACCAAATAAGATTTCAGAAGTATGTGGAAAAATTCAAGCATCTGAACTTAATAATACAATCATCATATCGGTCGCCGCGGGTGCGACTTTAGAAGGGTTATCACAATCACTTCCTAAGGCAAAGGTTATTGTGCGTGCAATGCCAAACACTCCCTGCTTGGTAAACAAAGGTGCAACTGTTTTGATTTCGAATCAAAAACGCCTGCACAATAACATCAAGGAAAGGGTAAAAAATGTTTTTTTGAGTGTGGGAGAAGTTTTTTGGGTAACAAACGAAGGTCAAATTGATATAGCTACTGCTATCTCGGGAAGCGGACCCGCCTACTTTTATTATTTCTCTGAAAGCTTAATTCTTGCCGCAATCAAACTTGGCATGCCAAAGAAACTAGCTAATGAATTAGTGGATCAAACATTTGTAGGTGCCGCATTACTTAATAAGGACTCTAAAGATTCACTTTCTAAATTGAGAAAGAAAGTAACGTCTAAGGGCGGGACAACAGAGGCCGCAATAAATAGCTTATCCGAAGGACGACTCGAAGAAATTGTTAAGAGAGCCGTAGAGTGTGCTCATAAGAAATCTTTAGAATTATCAGAAAGGTAAATAATTATGCCGTATTTGTCCAATGCTACTCTTTTTCTAATTACAACATTCTTTGACCTTGTAGCTTATATTTTATTGCTAAGAATTTTTTTTCAATTCTTCAATGTAACTTTTTATAACCCCATCTGCCAAGCGATCGTAAAACTGACCGACTTTTTCTTAATTTGGCTGAGACGATTGCTACCCACCAGCAGAAAGATTGATTTCGCAGCCCTAATCTTTCTAATTTTTATCGAAAGTGTATTTTTTTTAATTTTATCCAGTTTGTCCAAAACTAATTACGGCGCCTTTGCCATCGCAACATTAGCGACTTCATCCCTCTTAGAGAAAACCGTTAATTTAATGACATGGTCAATACTGATTCTAGTAATCTTCAGTTGGTTTAGTAATCAAAAAAATCATCCTCTTTTAGAAATAGTAAACAATATTACTAGCGGGCTATTGAAAAAGATAAGAAGTTTTTGCCCACCTATTGGGAGTCTAGATTTTTCCCCTCTGATTTTAATAATAAGCCTTCAAATATTTTTGATGCTCATCGTAGTTCCTTTTCGAGATTTTGGTATTTCAGCAATAAAGTAAGAGCTTATGAGAAAATCTAAAGAAGAAATAAATCATAATTCTGTGGGTTTAGTTATTGCGAAAAATCAGATAATCAACTCATCTTTGAAGCTTGATAGTGGTACGACACTTAAAGACTATAACCTTTGTTACGAGACGTATGGAATACTGAACAAAAGTAGGGACAATGCCATACTGATATGCCATGCTTTAACTGGTGATCAGCATGCTGCCGGCTATAACGACGCTACCGATAGGAAACCAGGCTGGTGGGACAACATGATCGGTCCAGGAAAACCGGTTGATACAAACAAATTCTTTGTAGTATGCCCGAATAATTTAGGAGGTTGTGGCGGATCAACCGGACCACTATCTCAAAATCCTTCCACCGGTACTGCTTACGGACCGGATTTTCCGATCATAACTGTCAGGGACTGGGTTGAAAGCCAAAACCAGCTACTAGAGATACTGGAAATTGAATCTTGGGCGGTGGTCATGGGAGGTAGTCTAGGCGGTATGCAAGCAATGCAGTGGGCAATTGACTATCCCGATAAAGTAAAGCATTCTTTAATCATTGCGGCGGCACCGAAACTTTCTACTCAAAATATTGCATTTAATGAAATAGCAAGACAAGCGATTAGGTCAGACCCTAATTACTATAATGGCCTATATAAAACTAAAAATACCTTTCCTGAACATGGGTTGAAGCTCGCTCGAATGGTAGGGCACCTCACATATCTGTCAGACGACATTTTACATACAAAATTTGGAAGGGAACTTAAGAAAGGAAAAATTGAATTTGGGTTTGATGTTGAATTCGAAATAGAGTCGTACCTCAAATATCAAGGTGAATCATTCATAGGGCAAAGATTCGATGCAAATAGTTATTTGCTTATGACAAAAACCCTTGACTACTTTGACCCGGCAGAAAAATATGATGGCAAATTGAGTGATGCTTTAAAAAAATGTCAAGCTAATTTTTTAGTAATATCTTTCTCTAGTGATTGGAGATTTTCTCCGACTAGATCAATGGAAATCGTTCGAGCATTACTCGAGAATGACAAGAATGTAATCTACTCTGAAATAGAATCTGAACTTGGCCATGATTCATTTCTTCTTCCTATACCACAATATCATAGAATCTTATCCACTTATTTAAATAAAATTGCTGTTACATGAAAATAATCGAACTGAGATCTGAACATCAAATAATTGCTGAATGGATTACAAACGGAGCACGTATTTTAGATTTAGGTTGTGGAAATGGGGCTTTCCTAGCTGCCCTACAAAACGAGAAAGAAGTAACGGGATATGGTATTGAGATCGATCCTGATAATATTGTCGACTGTATTTCTAAAAATGTTAAAGTTATTCAGGCTAACTTGGATGAGGGTTTAAGTGGTTTTGATGCTAACTCCTTCGATTATGTGGTTATGACTCAAACTATTCAAGCAATGAGATTTCCTCATAAAGTAATCAATGAAATGCTCAGAATAGGAACAGAGGTTATAGTAACTTTTCCTAATCTGGGACATTGGAAACATAGATTTAAATTATTGAAAGGTAATATTCCAGTAACTGCACCACTTCCAAATAGTTGGTTTGAAACACCAAATATCCATATTTGTACAATAGGTGACTTTGAAAAACTATGCAAATCGCTTGGCATTAATATTTTAGAGAGAGCGATTCTTGACTCAACTCACAGACCTGTCAAAACCATGAAAATCTTTCCGAATCTCTTTGGAGAAGTAGCAATTTATCGAACGTGCAAAGCGTCTTTTAAACCAAAAACTTAATCCACATAATTGATTATGAGAGGCGCATGATCTGAAAATCGTTCTGATCTAAAAATTTCAGCAGTATCAATTTTTTCAACAAAATTAGAACCAATGACCTGATAATCAATTCTCCAACCTACGTTATTGTCCCAAGCATTGCCTCTGTTCGACCACCATGTATAATCTTCTCTAGCTGGATACAAGGTTCTGTAAGCATCGAATAAATTGTATTCGTGAAATATTTTACTGAGCCAATTGCGCTCCTCTAAAAGAAATCCTGAGTTTTTTTTATTAGCCTTCCAATTTTTTAAATCAATTTCATGATGTGCTATGTTTAGATCACCGCATATGATGAATTTTTTTAAATCTTTTTTTCTTCTTTCCAGCCAAATTTCAAATTCTTCCATAAATCGATACTTCATATCTTGACGTTTCGCACCAGATGAGCCAGACGGGAAATATATCGAAACTATTGAAAATTTCTCAAAATCGAATTGGATAAATCGACCTTCTCGATCTGCCTCTTCGAAACCAAACGACTTAGAAATAGCATTGGGGTGTTTTTTCGAAAAAATAGCAACACCACTATAACCTTTTTTTTCTGCGTCAGAAAAAGCGGTATGCCAGTCCTTAAACGACGGCATTATTGTATTTAATTGACCAATTTGTGCTTTTGTTTCTTGAAAACAAATCACATCTGCATTTTGTCCTGCAATCCATTTAACGAGGCCTTTTCTAACTGCCGACCTAATTCCATTGAGGTTAAGTGAAATAATCTTCATTTTTATATTTTTATATTTTTATATTTTTATCTTAACTTAATTATGGCAACATATTATAGTGTTAAATCTATGATGCAAAATTATAAAGACATATTTATCGAAAGCGCCTACAAGTGTGGAGCACTACAGTTTGGTGAATTTACATTAAATTCAGGTCGAAAAAGTCCTTTCTTTTTTAATACGGGGAAGTTTTCTAATGGGAGTGCTATTAACGCTATAGCGAACGCTTATGTAGATACCATAATAAACAATGAACTTAAATTCGATATGATATTTGGCCCAGCGTACAAGGGGATTCCTCTTGTTACTTCAATCTCACAAGTTCTGTATCAAAGAGAGAATCTATCTGTTCCATTTTCTTTTAATAGAAAAGAAAAAAAGGATCATGGCGAGACCGGTTTGCTAGTAGGAGCAGAAATTAAGAAAAAAGTTTTGGTGATTGATGATGTCATCTCATCTGGCGTTTCAATTGCAGAGTCAATTCAGATTATACGGAAGAATAAGGGCGAGGTTGCCTGCATACTCATAGCGCTTGATAGGAAGGAGAAAAAGGATGATTCTTTAAATAATGAAGAAGCTTTATCGATCATGGTAAATATTCCGATCTTTAGCATAATAAATTATTTCGACATTATAAATTTTATACAGGACAAACCAGACTTAAGTACTTATCGAGATTCGTTAGTAAGATATCATAATAGATATGGAATTAATTAATATGAAGGCTACAAGATTAGTCATAGTACTATGGGTAACAATGAACCCAATATTTACCAAAGCTAATATTAAGTGTTGGCATAATGAAGAGGGAATAAGAGAATGTGGGGATCGCATTCCCGCTAAATACTCCCAGGGAGCATCGGAAGAGTTTTCTGATAGCGGCGTGTTATTAAAAACAAACCCAAAAGCGAAAGAAATAAATCAAATAAATCAAGATCACGAAAAAGCCAATAGAGAAAAAGCTGATAGATTACTATTAAACATGTTTAGCAATGTCAATGAAATTGACTCTGCACGAGATAAGAAAATTAATCAGATTGATCAAGAGATTAAGTTAATTGAAACCAGACTTCAGAAATTAATCGAAAATCAAAACAAAATTAGAGCAGTTTTAGATAGCTCAAACGCTAAAAAAAACCAAGAACGAGTCAAAAGATTAAATAATGACGTGCTATCGACAGAGATACAAATTAAGCAAAGCAACCAATTCATAAAAGAGAAAAAAGTCGAGCGTAAATTAATACTGCATAAATATGCTAAAGATTCCGAAAGGTTTATTGAACTAAATACGAAGCATTGAGCCCTTATTCAATTAGAGTTCCAATTCCCTCATCTGTAAACAGCTCTAACAATAAAGAATGCATCACCCTTCCATCAATAATGTGAGCTCTTTGAACACCATTCTCAACAGCATCCAAAGCACTATTTACCTTTGGGATCATTCCTTCGCTAATAACATTATCTTTAACTAAATTTTCCATTAGGGTCCTATCAGCCACTGAGATTAAGTTGCCATTACTGTCTTTAATCCCCTCTATGTTAGTCATTAGTATTAACTTATCCGCATTAACAGCCTCAGCAATCTTTCCGGCGACCAAATCCGCATTAATATTGTAAGACTTATTATCATCACCTAACCCTATTGGCGCAATGACTGGAACAAAGTCTCCATTTTTTAGAAATTGCAACAAGTTTGTATCAACCGTAGCAATTTCTCCGACTCTGCCGAGATCAATATTATCTCCGAGTTTTGATTCCAATGAGCGTAAAGTAAATTTTTTGGCTGTTAATAATTTTCCATCTTTACCGGTCAACCCTATAGCTCTACCGCCATTTATATTTATTAAATTCACTAATTCTTTATTTACCAAGCCGCCTAGTACCATTTCAACGATTTCCATCGTTTCATCATCAGTGACCCGCATGCCAGCAACAAAACGGCTATCTTTTCCTATTTTTTTTAAGAATTCTGCAATTTGAGGCCCTCCCCCATGCACAACTATAGGGTTAATTCCAACCAGTTTCATTAAAACAATATCCCTTGCAAAACTGGTATTAATACCCCCCTCCACCATAACGTTCCCGCCATATTTAACAACAACATATTTACCTCTATACATTTTTATATAGGGTAAAGCCGCTGCCAGGAGTTTTGCTGTATTAGTTAAGTTTTTTTCCATTTTTTGCCTAAAAAGGGAGTACGATATTAGGTTTCGATAACATTATCAAATCTTTAAATGTTTGCTGAATTTGTCGTAATGCGCTTACAGTATCGCCCTCAAAACGAAGCACTAGGCTCGGAGTAGTGTTTGACGCTCTCATCAAACCCCAGGCATCTTCTTCTTCAATTCTTATTCCATCAACTGTAATAACCTGACCTTTAATTGATTTTAAATTAAGCATAGTTTGTTCAACCAGGTACTGAGCCTCTCCCTCCTCAAGTTCAATATTTATTTCTGGTGTCGAATGACCTGATAAAACACCGCTAAAAAAATCATCAGATTTATCTCGCAAACTTAACATCTCCAACATCCTAGCTCCAGCATAAATCGCATCGTCAAAACCGTACCATCTATTTTTAAAGAAAATATGACCACTCATTTCGCCACCTAATTGAGCATTTTTATCAAGCATCATTTCTTTTATAAAAGAATGGCCAGTACGGCAAATAAATGGCTTACCACCATTCTTTCTTATTTCTGCAGGAAGAGCGCGTGTACACTTTACGTCATATATGATTGCAGCACCAGGACACTCTTGTAAAATATTTTTCGCAAATAGAATCAATTGTCTGTCTGGCCAAATAACTCTACCCTGGCTGTCAACGACCCCGAGTCTATCTGCGTCTCCATCAAAAGCGAGTCCTAAATCAGCTTTCTCTTTTTTGACAGTCTCGATTAATTTTGAAAGATTATCGGGTTTAGATGGATCAGGATGATGATTAGGAAAATTACCATCAATATTACAAAATAATTTAACAACATCATGATTTAATTTTGAAGCAATCTTTGGAGCAAGTTCTCCAGCCATTCCATTTCCACTATCTATAACTACTTTTAATTTTCTTACAGGGGCATAAATATTTTTCAGTACTTGTTCTTCATAATCTTTTGCCACTTCTTTTATCACATAATCGCCAACACCGTCGTGATATTTTTGTTTTAAAATATGGTCTCTTAATTTTAAAATCTGAGAACCGTAAAAGGGTTTTCCCTTTAAAGAAAACTTCAAACCATTGTACTCTTTTGGATTATGGCTACCCGTAATCATTATCCCAGCATCACATCCAAGATAATTTGTAGCAAAATAAAGTACAGGCGTTGGAACCTCACCTATATCAATAACTTTTCTACCTGAATCTATTAACCCTTGTGCTGTTGCATTAAGAAGCCCGAAACTCGAGTTTCTACAGTCTCTGCCTATAACTACCGAACTTCCTCCGACAGTATTCAATTCATTGGCAAAAGCTCTCCCAATTAAATAAGAGAGATTTTCGGTTAAATCTAAATCTGTTTTGCCTCGAATATCATAAGCCCTAAAGATGTTTAGCGGAGGATTCTGTGAAGCATTTATAATGGCATTTTGATCTGGTTGGTATAGTTTTGACATTTATTGGCTCTTTCGATTTACGAATTAATCTCGCTGTGTACAAAATCAATCAACTTCTTAGCAACGTTATATTTATAGTCCCTCTCAATAATTTTCTTGTTTTTTCTAGATATAACCAATAACTTATTGTACTGAGAATTGAATCCAGAATCATAAGAAGATACATCGTTCGTTGCTAAAACATCGCACCCTTTTTCGTTGAATTTTTTCAGCCCCTTGTCCTCAATATTTTCAGTCTCTGCTGCAAAACCAACTACAAAAGGTCGGTTTTTTATTTTGCATAGTTCAGCTAATATATCTTTATTCTGAATCAATTCAAATGTTAGGTTTTTACCCTGTTTTTTAATCTTCTCTTTTGAATAAATCAAAGGCTTGTAGTCACACACCGCAGCAACACAAAATACTATATCGATAATCTTTGTATTTATTTGTTCAAATGTTTTTTCAAACATTTGATCTGCAGTCTCGACATTTATTGTTTCACATTCATAGGGTGGGTTCATCACAGATGGGCCTGAGATCAGGATTACATTAGCACCAACCTCTACAGACCTTCGCGCTATTTCGTATCCCATCGCACCAGAACTATGATTAGATATGAATCGCACTGGATCTATTGGCTCAATAGTAGGCCCAGCGGTAATGAGTACATTTTTACCTTGCCATATTCCTTTCTTCAACATTTTATACACAGCGTTTGGAAAAGTCTCAGGATCAGACATCCTGCCTTGACCAACATCGCCGCAAGCGAGTTCTCCGGCAGTAGGTCCGTGGAATGTAAAATCGCGAGATTTTAAAGACTTAATGTTTTCTTGGGTAATAGAATTTTCCCACATTTGCACGTTCATAGCAGGAGCAATTAAAATATTTTTATCGGTAGCAAGGCATATGCTTGTAGCCAGATCTTCCGCCCGACCTGCAGCCAAGTTTGAGACTAAATTAGCAGTTGCAGGAGCTATAACGATAGCATCTGCCCATTTGGCCAACTCAATATGTCCCATGCCAGAACTAAGCTCATCATTGAAAAGGTCTGTGTGCACAAAATCTCCTGATACAGCCTGTAATGCGAGCGCAGTGGTAAACTCAGCAGCAGATTTAGTCATCACTACTTTTACTTTCGCGCCAGCTTGCTTAAAGACCCTTACAACTTCAGGGGCTTTATAAGCAGCAATTCCTCCTGCCACTATAACAATTATTTTTTTATTTGATAGCATATTCATTGTTCAAAACTCGATTTAGATAAATATTAACATTTATATGCCCGAAAAAATATTTTTTGCACTTTAACCACCTCAATTTTGGTTGTATACGAAAAAGAAAAATGCGAAAATAAAAAACATTTTATAAAAGGAAAGTTAATGGCTAAAATTTGTCAAGTTACTGGGAAAAAGCCAATGTCCGGAAATAATGTCTCCCATGCCCATAACAAAACAAGAAGAAGATTTTTACCTAATCTCCAAACTAAAAAATTTTGGTTGGAAGGTGAAAATAGATGGGTGCGCCTTAGGGTAAGCGCTAAAGGTTTGAGAATAATTGATAAGAATGGGATTGAGTCAGTTCTAAAAAATTTAAAGGCGTGATTTTAAATGCAAGAAAAAATAAAATTAGTGTCAACTGCGGGCACGGGCCACTATTACACGACTAGTAAAAATAAAAGAACCCATCCTGAGAAAATGGAAATGAAAAAATATGATCCAGTAATTAGGAAACACGTCAACTATAAAGAGTCAAAAATTAAATCCTAACCGATTCCTTCATGCCTGAATTGCCAGAAGTCGAAACAACTGTAAACGCAATTTCAGGAATTCTAACAAAACGACAAATAAAGTTCTTAAAGGTTTATCAACCGAAACTAAGATATTTTTTTAAAAGCACTTGGTTAAACAGTATTGTTGGACAAAAAATCATCAACGTCAAAAGAAGAGGGAAATATATAATTATCAATTTGCAAGTTGGTGCGTTAATTGTTCATTTAGGCATGACCGGCAAATTATTCTTCTCAAAACCTAACGAGCCATTAAAAAAACACGATCATTTTGACCTTAATGTCGGGCAGTTCAACTTAAGATACAACGACCCGAGGCGGTTTGGTTGTCTTATCTGGACTAAATCAGAACCCTTGAAACACAAACTTATTATAAAACTAGGAGAGGAACCTTTTAGCAATAACTTCACAGGAACATATCTATATGAAAGACGACAAAAACACAAGACATCGATCAAAAATTTCATAATGAATAATAAAGTTGTTGTAGGAGTAGGAAACATATACGCAAATGAAGCTTTATTTTTGGCTGGTATTAATCCAAAAACAAAAGCTTGTAACATCAGTCTAGTACGTTTTAACAAACTTGTTCTTTGTATCAGGAATGTTCTAAACCAAGCCATTGAGGCAGGGGGAACGACTCTACAGGACTATTTTTCTCCCCTAGGGGAGCCGGGATATTTTAAAACCAAATTATATGTTTATGGGCGAGAACATGAGCAATGCAGAAATTGTGAGACAACCATAAAAAAAGTAATAATAGGACAACGCTCGTCTTTTTATTGCTACCATTGTCAAACATGAAATCTATTCCAATAATATCGCAGAGCCTTCTCCTCTTGGATCGCTTGCAACCCAGACTTTCCCACTATTTTTTTCTAAAAGTATGGCTTGCATGTTTCCGTATAATCGACTTAACTCTTTAAGCTGGTGACCTTTTTTTGTCAGCTGTTTCTTCAATTCAAACGAAAAAGCACCCTTTTCGAATTGAATTTTATTCGGAAGGAACTGATGGTGGTATCTCGGTATGGAAACCCAAGAGTCAGGCTTAAAACCGTCGCGATACTCCAATGTGGAAAGTAAAACCATTGATATAATCCTACTTCCGCCTGGGGTGCCTAAAACTGCTTTGCTCAAATCGCTATCTAAAATAGTTGGGGTCATGCTAGACAATGGGCGTTTTCTAGGCTCGATAGAATTCGGTTTCAAACCTACTAGGCCATAGGCATTAGGGGTGCCGGGATCAACAGAAAAATCATCCATTTCATTATTAAGCAAAACGCCCGTATTACCCGCTACGAAGCACGACCCAAACGGATAATTAATGCTAAGAGTTACAGAAGCAATGTTTCCACTATCATCTATTATGGAAAAATGAGTTGTCTGATCGCCTTTCTCTTTGTCCTGCTCCCAAAAATTTTCGCTGACTGATGCGACATTTAAAGATATTTCTCCCCTCAACGCGTCAATATGCTCCGAGGACAACAGCTTTTTCTGGTTTATATTACTGAAATCTGGGTCACCAAGATGTATAGCTCTATCTTTATATCCTTTTTTCATCGCTTCAACTATAAGATGCACCCTGTCACTTTCTTTATAATTAGATAATTCATAGTTCTCTAAGATCTTAAGTGCTTGGGCCAAAACTATACCTCCAGACGAGGGAGGAGGAGCCGACACGAGACGCAAACCACTGATTTCTGCAATTATTGGCTTTCGCTCTTTTAACACATAATTTTCTAGGTCATCTAAGCTCCAGATACCACCTTTATCCTCTACGCTCCGAACCATTTCTTCGGCTATTTCTCCTGTATAGAAAAATGAACTATCTCTTGAAATTGCCGATAAAGTGTCAGCTAAGTCAGGTTGCTTAATCACATAATTGAGAGGAGGCACCCTCAATTGGTTCAAAAATATGTTTGATGCTTCATTATTACTCTTAAGGCATTCCAACCTGTAGCTAGCCATTTTTCTATATCGCTCAGATACTTTAAACCCTTCTTCAGCTATTTTTATTGATTCACTCATGGTTTGATCTAATTCAAGACCCCCATAAAATTTAGCAATATGGCTCAAAGCTGCAGGGAGGCCTGGTATCGCAGAACTCAAAGGGCTATCTAGTGCTTTTGCACGCGAATAGTTTCCTTCATAATCATCAAACATTCTGTCATTTGAGAGTCCAGGAGCCATCTCTCTCGCATCGATAAAAACATATTTATCTGCATCTGCTAAATAGAATAAAAAAAAGCCACCGCCTCCGATTCCGGAACCGAATGGCTCAACTACTGACAAAGTGGAGGCGACTGCAATGGCCGCATCAAATGCGTTTCCTCCAACTTTCAATATATTGATTCCAGCATCTGTCGCTTTCGGGTGCGCAGAAACTACAGCCGCTTGATTCTGAGAATGGCAAAGTCCTACAATCCCAAATAATAAAACGGTAATGGTAGTGAGGTATTTTCTAATTATTTTGTTTAATAATTGATAAGAACTTTTCATATAAACTATCTAGTGACTCTATTTTATTTGGATCTTTTGGTATGCAAGCCACAGGGCATATCTCCACACATTGCGGTGTATCAAAATGTCCAACACACTCAGTACATAAATCAGAATTAATATAGTAACGGTCAGGTTTTTCATAAATAGCCTGATTTGGACAAATTGGGTCACATACATCACAATTAATACACTCGTCTGTAATCATAAGGGCCATTCGTCAAGCATCCTCAGACATTGTTTGGTCTCTGGATAAACTTATCATGAAGAGCTTTTTCTACTATTGGATCGACGAATGAACCTACGTCGCCTTGATATCGAGCGATTTCACGCACAAGTGACGACGAGATGTAAGTGTACTTTTCTGAGGTCGGCAAAAACATTGTCTCAACATTTGGAAGTAATTGTCTGTTCATTCCAGCCAACTGAAACTCGTATTCGAAGTCGCTCACTGCTCTCAAACCACGCAAAACAACCGACGCTTTACTAGCACGAGCAAAATCGACCATCAACCCGCTAAACGCTACCACTTTTACATTAGACACTCCCGTTAAAACTAATTCTGCCAAATTAATCCTTTCTGAAAGATCAAAAGCTGTAGATTTAGAAGTGCTTTCAGCAATACCTAAAATTAACCCATCGAATAAAGGTGCAGCACGCGTGACAACATCGACGTGGCCGTTGGTTATCGGATCAAAAGTGCCAGGATAAATTGCAATCTTTTCGTTGTTATGAGAAATCATTTTATTAAGATGTTTGCCCCAACAACATAAATTCAACATTACGACTATGTGATTTTTTTAATACCGTCCAACCCTCAGGTGAACTAAGGCCTCTCTGACCTTCGACATAAACTAATGATTCTTTTTTTAAAGTACTTTTTTTCATAAGCTTGAGTGTATCCCTTAATAAATTTGTACCAAAAGGTGGGTCTAAGAAAACTATATCGAATAACTCATCATTATTCATCAAAAATCTCAAAGCATCGCTTCTAATTACATTCACATTAAAACAGGAGAAATAACTAGTTTTCTCTTTAATTTCCTTGCAGACAACGGGATTACTATCAACGAGTACGCAACTACTCGCACCTCTAGAGACACATTCGAACCCGAGAGCTCCGGTTCCAGCAAATAAGTCAAGGCAGTTTTTACCTAGAATTAAGTCTTGCAGCCAATTAAACAAAGTTTCTCGTGTTCTCGAGCTAGTTGGCCTTACTCCGGGTTCGTCAAGAACCTTTAATTTCCTACCTTTTAGGGTTCCACTAATTATAGTTATTTCCTTATCTCTCATTTTGATTTAATTCTTGTTGTTTACTGCCCACCATTACGATTGCAAAATCCTTGGTTATTCTCCTTTGAAACGAATTTCTCACATCTGCAATTGACACCTCTTCGACTTTTTTGGAAAACGTATCCAAGTAGTTTAATGGAAGTTGATAAAAACCCATCATTGAAATATAACCTATCAATTTTTGATTGCTATCAATTTGATTGATAAAACCACTTATAAGGTTCTCCTTGGCTAGATTAAATGACTCAACTGATGGACCTTTTTCAATAAAATCTCTGAGTACTTTCAAGGATTCCGCTAATGCTACATTTTGTTTCTCACCACTGGTTTGTAACCCTATAACAAACGGACCTTTAATTTCCGTAGGAATAAAGTAGCTGTAAACAGAGTAGGACAGTCCCCTTTTGTTCCTTATTTCCTCAAATAATAACGAGACAAGGGAGCCTCCGCCTAATATATGATTGCCTACTATCATAGGAAAATAATCCTCATCTGTCCTACTAATTCCGATCGAACCAATTCTCAAATGGGTCTGGTCGGAATTTGTCTCTATGTAAACATTTGAGGGAATGAATTCAGTTAATTCCGGTATTTTAAGTGGACTTTGTCCCGCTGGTAATGAAGAGGAAATTGTTTCAGCTAGAATTTTTGCTCGCACTTCGGTGAGATCACCCACGATTGCTATGGTGGCGTTTTTAGCCACATAGTGCGAAGCATGGAATTTCGAGAGCTCAGACGAAGTGATATTAGCTATAGTAGATTCCCTGCCGCCGGGGTAGTTGGAATAGGGATGATCCTTAAATATCTGATTCCAAATGGCTTCTTGGGCGATTTGACTGGGAGATTCATTTTTAAGTGATATATCTATCAACATATCTCCGATTGCTTTCTCGACCTCTGGCCTACTGTAATGCGGTGAACTAACGGCACTTATCAGTAAGCCGATGGCTGGTTCAAAATATTTAGGATCCGTTAAAGTACGTAGGTTTATAAAAGCCATTTCTCTAAGAGAACCAGCATATAGCTGCGCACCTGTTTCAGAAAGTTTGTTTTTAAATTGTTGAGAATTTAAGTCGCCTGATCCTTCCATAAGCAACTTATTCGCCATCCGAGATAAACCGTGTCTTTTTCCGTCTCGGGCACTTCCAGCAGAGAAAACCAATCTAATATCTGCCATTGGTATTTCCGGTGTATTGTAATACATGACTATCGAGCCTTGACTGGTTTTCCAAGATTTTACCTCTAAGCTGCTGACAGTACAGGCATAAAGCATGAATAAAATAAGGGGTGCTATTCGCATATTAAGTTCCTTTTGGCTTAAGCATCACAGTCGTAAGAAAATCCTTGTCAAAATATTTTTTTGCAACATAGGAAACATTGTCAGGTGTTATTTGTTTAATTTTTTCGAAATATCCATCATTTAAGCGCCAGTCTAATCCTGCGGCATCTAAACTACCTAATATAATACCTTGATATGCAACTGAATCTTTTTGAAATATAGAATTGGCGAGGGTTTGCGCAATTACTTTACCCAACTCAACTTGGTCCGGTGGTGTTTGTTTAATTTTTTCTATCTCATCAATCAAACCATCCCTCAGATCTACTATATCGATGCCATCCTTGGGTGTTGCAGAAAGAGTAAACAGGGATGGAATTAGTCTTGTCATTGAATATGAAGCCGATGCGGTAGTCGCTAAACCTTTACTCCTAATAATATTTGACTCAAGCCTTGCCCCCTGGTATCCGTCGAGAATTGTTGCAAGCACATCTAAAGCATAGGGTTCCCATTCGGCAACTCCTTCATCAGATTTCTGCTGAACAAGTCCAGGGACCATATAACCCATGATTAAATATGGGGTTTTAGCTTTATCAGTGACAATTGTATGATCGCTTTGTGTCGGCCTGTTTGTGATATTTATTTTAGAACTAAAACTGGTTTGTTGAGCGGAAGGTATTGCGTCAAAATATTTTTTCACCAAAGCAAATGTGGTGTCTGGATCGACATCTCCAACAATAACAATTGTCGCATTATTTGGATGATAGTATCTTGAGTACCAATTTTTTAGATCTTTGATTGATATTGATGATATATCTTTAATCGATCCAATGATAGAACTACCATATGTTGTGCCTGAATAAGCAAGTTGCCGTAACTTTTCGTACGCCATTCCCTTCGGAGAATCGTCGACTCTTAGGGTTCTTTCTTCAAGTACCACCTGCCTTTCTTTTTCGACCGATTCATCAGAAAAAAGTAAATTCGTCATCCTTTCTGCCTCAAGTCGGAGGCTTGTTTCTAAGTTTTGTTTGCCCCATTTTTGATAGTAACCCGTATAATCAAACGACGTGAAGGCATTTTCATTTCCTCCGCCTGAGGCGACAATTTTGGAAAATTCTCCTTCTTTTAAGTTTTTAGTACCTTTAAACATTAGATGTTCTAAAAAATGAGAGATTCCAGTAATGCCAGATGGCTCATAAACTGAGCCGACTTTATACCATATTTGATTAATAACCACTGGGCTCCGTCTATCTGGTTGGACGATTAATTTCAATCCATTTTTCAAACGGTATTCTTTCGTAGTTCGAGTATTATTATCAGTACACCCTGAATTTAATAGGAGAAGGCTTATTAAAAAGCCTAATGTAGTTGTCAGATTTTTTCGTTTACCCACTAAGCTGTAATTCTTCATGATTGACCCTGAAATTTTTAAGACAAATGATATCAAAAATATTAAACTTTCAATATCCATAATATTATACGAAAAAATGGCGTAATTGGGATGATAAAAAATCTATTAAGTTACTTAGAAAAGCGCAAGTCAATAGACGCTGAGACTATGGAAGAAATAGTCAGATTACTTGTTAGAAGCGATGTTGGGCCCAAGACAAGCCGTCTCTTGGTAAGAGATATAACCAACTCAAACTATAAGCCAATTGAACAATTAAAAAAAAATATTATCAAAATTCTTCATGAAGCTAATGAGCAATTTGTAATACCAGAGCAAGAGTCTAATACCATTTTAATGGTTGGTGCCAATGGAGCGGGCAAAACCACTACTACGGCAAAATTGGCGGTCTATTTAAAAAAAAATCATCAGATTACGATCGTTGGAGCAGATGTCTTTAGGGCGGCCGCTCGAGAACAATTGATAGCTCTACTCGAACCTCTTGGAATTAATGTATTTACTTCGTTTAAACATAACGATCCATCTGCCGTAGTGTATGAAGCTCACAAAAAAGCAATTACAAATAATTCTAATTTGTTGATTGTTGACACGGCAGGTAGACTTCACACCAATCTAAACCTAATGGCCGAACTAAAAAAAATTAAAGACACTGTAATCAAATTCTCAAAAAACCGTTTACCAATAGTTATTTTAGTTCTTGATGGAACGTCCGGTAGGAATGGAATCAGGCAGGTTGCGGAATTTAGTAAAGTGTTAGAGGTCAATGGGTTAATAGTAACTAAATTAGACGGATCGGCAAAAGCGGGGTTTATACTAGAGGTTGCGCAAATTACCAAGAAGCCAATCTTCTTTATTTGTAACGGTGAAGAGCTGAGTGACTTGGAGCCCTTTAATCCTGAAAATTTTGCGGAGATCTTTCTAGAGGGTCCATTCAAATGAGAATTGAATTTTTAAACTGTTCCGCTAGAAACGAAATAGGTTTTACCGCGCTCAACAATATAAATCTCACATTGAGGGAAGGATCCTTTAACATTATTTCGGGTGATGATAAGTCCGGAAAGAGCTTTCTATTGTATTTGGCCCGTGGTCAAGTCAAAAGCACCGAAGGTAAAGTTCTCATTGATAAAGATCCGCTTGCAGAATTCAGTCGGAAGAGGCTTTATCTTCATCAGCAAAACATGCCACTTCTAACGAAAAACCCTGAGCTTATTGGTCGTCTCAATGTCTTCGATAATGTTTCTCTACCATTGCAAATTAGAGGTATTGGCCAGTATGAAATTAAAAAAAGAGTTAGAAATGCTTTAAAACAACTGGATATTAGGCATCTTGAATTAGCCCGCCCAAAAAATTTGGCCGCCGGTGTACGACAGAGGATATGTATTGCGCGATGTATTGCCCTTAGGCCAAAAGCCATTTTAATTGATGATATTTTTTTTCATCTTAATTCAAAAGAAAAACAAATGGTCAATGAGCTTTTAATTACTCTAAATTTAAGTGGTGCGACTATCTTATTGGTTACGGACATTACTAGAATCCATCGAATAGAAGGAGCCCGATATCTTACTTTATGGAGAGGGGAGCTATCCCCTGCTTAATAAGAATTTTCATGGTTAGCCAGTTTCTTAAAATCTACAGGACACAGCAATGGTCCTTTAAGACGTCAATTTATCTTTTTAGAAACAGAAAACTAGGTAATTTTATTTCAATCGCGACTATATTTTTCGCGATCTTAATTCCCTCCACACTCGTTGTTGTCTCTGGCAGTCTTATGAATATTGTTCAAAACGAGACACGACCCTATAGCTATTTTATTTTCAAACCAGATGTATCAGAAAGGGAAATAGAAAGGTTTGTTGAACAAGCTAGTGAATTATGGGAAATAAAAGTTGACGTACTTTCTCCAGAGAAACTCAGAAATAAGTTTTTCGAATCTTTAGGAATCGATATAATCAATAGCTCATTAAATTTTCCATATTCAGCTCAAGTAGTGTACCCGCTGCATATAACCATGGATAAGTTTAAAAGCCACCATGAAAATATGTCAAGTCACGAAATAATTCAAAGTGCCGAATCAAATCATGGTCTTTTAATCAGAGCCAGATTAGCTGAAAAAGGGGCTATTGGATTTATATGGATTACATTACTAATCATTACTATTTTTTGTGCTTTAGTTTCATATGTTTCATCTAAAAACGTCCTTCTCTTATATTCCGAGGAAATAAAGAGTTTAATATTAAGCGGCCTAGCGCTTAAAACCATCAGGCTACCAATCATTTGGTGTGGTGCAATGAATGGAGTGATATTAGGAACACTTTTATACTTTGCTTCCGTCCTTTTAGCGGAGCAATCAAGCATCCTAATAAATGAATACTTATTTTTTTTGGATTACCAGTCGAAAAATTGGGGGGAATCTGAAAGTCATACGCTCGTTTTAATTTTGGCCTCTATCACTTCATATACGTTAGGTGCGATTATAGCATCAAGGCAAATAAAGGCAGAAATATTAATTGAATGATCCAAAAAAGGTTTTTTAGCGAAAAAAAAGTAGCACTCAATGATAAAGAGTGCTAACCTTAGCACTCAAGGTCAAGAGTGCTAGAACTGTTAATCAAGGATACTTTAATGGAAACAATCTCAGCTAACATTACTCCACACCCGAATGGATGTTTAGAGAGCTATAACAGATTTGTCTACAATCTACCCATTTTAACAGAAACCGAAGAGCGATCCCTTGCTATCGATTACAGAACTAACGGAAATTTAGATGCAGCCAGGAAATTAATCGTTAGCCATCTGAGACTTGTAGTAAGCATTGCGAAGAAATATCAAGGATATGGTCTTCAGGAGTGCGACCTTATTCAAGAAGGTAATATAGGATTGATGAAAGCAGTTAAGCGATTTGATCCAAAAAAAGGAGTTAGATTAGTCACTTTCGCGATGCACTGGATTAGAGCAGAAATCAACGAATATGTTATTAGAAACTGGCGCATTGTAAAAATAGCTACTACCAAAGCGCAAAGAAAATTATTTTTTAAACTTAAAGGCCTAACGAAGGGGTTAGATAAACTTCGGGCAAAAGATATTGAGAAAATTTCCAATACGTTGGATATTAACAAAAAAGACATTGTCACCATGGAAGAACGCTTGAACGCACCTGATAGGTCTGTCGATACTCTCACTCAGCCTATTGTCCATAGCGATTACAAAGAATTGCCACAATTAACAGATAGAAACGACCCTTTACGTCTGCTTCAAGAATCAGAATCAGCCATTATGTTAAAAAATGGCTTAACAAAAGCACTTTGGCGTCTAGAGCGTCGCGAGAGATATATTATTGTGAGTAGGTGGCTTACAAGTAAGAGAAAAACCTTAGAATTACTTGGTCACAAATTTAATATTTCTTGTGAAAGGGTTAGGCAAATTGAAAAATTAGCCTTGAAGAAGCTAAAAATGCATATCGAATCAAATACTGTCTAATTAGCTCAACCAAAATATCTGTCCGCCAATAATAAAATAAACAGAGCCGTTAGGTAGATAATAGAATATCTAAATGTCGACATTGCTAATTCGTCGGAACACGCGGATTGTAACTTTATGACCAAGTAAAGAAAATAGCTATTCAAGGCGAAGGCCCCGACCAAGTACTTCCATCCTGACATGTAGACAGCAAAAGGAAGTAGAGAGACAGCGAATAGTAAAATTGTATATAAAAGAATCTGGCGTAAAGTATAGGGAACACCGTGAGTTATAGGAAGCATGGGGATATTAGCTTTTTTGTATTCACTTCTCCTCGCAATTGCTAAAGCCCAGAAGTGAGGAGGGGTCCACGCGAAAATTATCAAAAATAAAATCAAAGAATTGGGATCTATATAGCCGGTCATCGCTGTCCAACCTAACACAGGTGGTGCTGCTCCAGCAGCTCCTCCTATTACAATATTCTGTGGGGTAGCATGTTTTAAAAATATGGTATATACGACAGCATAACCCACCAAAGAAGAAAAAGTGAGTACTGCTGTTAATGTATTTACAGCGAAAACTAGTAAAAAAGAGCCGAAAAAACACAAACAAAAAGCAAAAAGCAAAGCTATATTTCTGGTGAGTTCTCCTCTAGCTAGAGGCCGCTGGCTAGTTCGATCCATCAGGGCGTCAATTCTATACTCAGCTACATGGTTAAAAGCTGCAGCAGACGCAGCGTTTAAAAATATACCGATAGTTGCAAAAGCCACTGTTGAAAGCTCAATCGTTGCTTGAGGAGCTAAGAACATTCCTACAACTGCTGTAAGGACAATTAATGAAACCACCCTAATCTTACACAATTCCAAAAGGTCTTTGATAAGGCATGGCTTATTGATTCTCAGAGTATTAGTTACTGTCATTTATATCTCTTCATTACTCATTCCTTTGGCCATAAAATACATTGTCAAAAGACCTAACACCAAGAGAGCAGCCACCCCATTATGAGCAACTGCAACATACAAAGGGAGATTCGCTAGAATGTTTGTTACCCCTAAACCAACTTGGGCTATTAATATCCCCAAAACCCCAAAGGATATCAATCTAAGTTTCCTCCCACATGCAATTAGAGTATAAAACAGGAGGCTAATAATGGCTACAACTGTTATCACAGCCCATAGTCTATGTACGAAATGAATTGTTGTTCTGCTTACAGAATCTAAAACACCGTATTCAAAGTTCTGACCAACCCCTCTCCAAAGGGTAAAGGCTTCCTTAAAATCCAATTTGGGTACTAAAACCCCCTGGCATTTAGGTAGATCAGTACACGCCAAAGCTGCATAGTTGGTGCTTGTCCAACCTCCTAAGAATATTTGAACGGAGAGAATCACCAAGCAGAATATAATGAAAGGTCGATAATAAGGAGGTGTTGATTTTTCACGGACTTTCTCAAAGTTCTTCCTTAAAAACGACCACCATAATAAACTTAGCGTCATAAATCCACCAATTAGATGCCCTGTTACAATTATTGGTTTCAATAGCATAGTGACAGTCAATAGCCCTAGAAAAGCCTGTGATAAGACCATTGGCAAAAGTAGGGTTTCAGAAGAAAATATAGTTCTTCCATTTTCTTTTATCCAATATTGAATAAATAGAAAAAGAATTCCTAGACCTAAAATGCCAGCTAAATAACGATGGACCATCTCCCTGTAAGCTTTCCCATAATCAGTGCCTGGGGCAAAATTAAAATTTGAATCGTCCAGTTCACTTACCACCAGCTTTCCATAACAACCTGGCCAATCGGGACAACCAAGACCAGCATCCGTAAGCCTTACATAAGCCCCATATAGAATTACCACAAAAGCAAGAAATACCAATAATAACCGGCTGAGGGATGCGTTCGTCATCTAATTCTTGAGCCTCTCAGTAATTTTGATATGTCTTTCTTAAAGCCATATTGGTCAACTTCGGGATAATAAAGCATCATATAGCCTCTCCAATCAATCACAATTACCCCTCTAGAAGTATCGTAATTCTCGGGTGACGCAATTTTTTCAGATAAGGTTTTTTTCAACTCCTCAAGTTCGCTCCTACCCCCTACCAAAGTGACCAATTGGCCCAATTCTATTGTGGAGTTAAAGTTCGAAGTAAAAATACCAATCTTTAGCCTGTCACTGTCTTTCCCCAATACTTTCTTAACGTTTTGTAAAGAGGTTATTTGTTTTCGACATTCCTTTTCGCAACCGCCTAATTCAAAATAAAAGCTTATCCATTCGCTTGGGGCTAATCCATTGTCTGTCAACGACTCTAAGTTTTTACTAGCACGTAAGTCAACGGCAGGTTCGATAAACATACCGTATTGTTCAGTTGCCAAGTCACGAGCCATTCCGGTATCTATTAGGATTTTTGCGATGATAATCGGCAAGGTAAATACTGCAACTAAAAAGACCAACATAAGCCGCTTATGTTGTGGATGTTTTTTTTGATCCATTAATCACTTTTTTCCATATGTTAAATATTCCAATAACAAGTAAAACTAAAGCCATGCAAAACCACTGTGTGGCGTAAGCAAAATGCTTATGCTGTTTTGTAAACTGATCGGACTTTACTAAATACGCATCAGGTTCATCCGAATGTAAATAAAATATTTGATTTTCCAACCTTCTACCTAATACATCCTCGATCCTTATACGATCAAGTTTTTGAATCCTGATCTTATCTTTTTTAAATACTTCAATTGTGCTCTTGTCAAACACTCCAGAAATCCCAGTATAGGGTGGTTGGTTTAAATAACCGGTGATCTTTTTTATATCATAAGAAGTATTCACATTCGGTAATATTGATCTGTTCGACGATCCTTTCACCCATCCTCGAAGCACTAAAATGGTATTATTGCCATATACAAAAGGTGTAATTAATTGGTATCCAAATTGTCTTTCGTTTATTGAGTTGTCCAAAAAAAAATTTGGTTTAACAAACTTGCCTTCAACGTATATTTTTTTCCAAGTTGAACTCTCCACTTTAAGCGCTTCAATAAGGGATTCAGGTGAGGTGCTATCCCTGTTAAGATAAGAACTATTAAGCAACTCTTTTTGGTGTCCACGATCAATTTGCCAAAAACCTAAACTGACCAAAACACTTACGGCAGTTAGAAGAGTAAGAGAATATAGAATTATTAATCTTAGTTTAATCATTATTTAGAACTACATTAGTTAAATTGAGGAACAAAATTGTCAATCTATAAAACAATAATCATAATAGTATTTTTATCAGTCATTGGGGCTTTAATTTTTGGGTTTTTGAACTTAATTAGAGAAGGCGGAAAACGTAATTCTTCTAAAACAGTAAAAGCCTTAACCATTCGAGTAGTATTGTCGTTTACTTTAGTAGCAATTATTGGCCTGTTCTACCTTCTCGGTCTAATTGGCCCAGTGGCGCACTAATTCGGATTGACCTCTAAATCCAGTAAACGAAAATAAATAGACCTATCCATACAACATCTACAAAGTGCCAATACCAAGCGACCGCTTCAAAAGCGAAATGATTTTTTGGTGTAAAATGACCTTTCATAGCTCTGAAAAGAATAACTGCTAACATAAGAGTACCCATCGAAACGTGAAAACCATGAAACCCTGTCAGCATAAAAAAAGTCGCACCATATATTCCTGAATTTAATGTTAAACCTAAGTCGCCGTAAGCATGCATGTATTCCTCGGCTTGCATCAAAACAAATATTATTCCCAATAAAACCGTTAATGCTAAGCCAATGATTAGCTGTTTTCGATCTTCTCTTATCAAGCCCCAGTGCGCCCATGTTACAGTACCACCACTAGTTAATAAGATCATTGTGTTCCAAAACGGAACACCCCAAGCCCCAATGGTCTCTTTAAATTCGGTAAAACCATATTCGGAAGGAGGGCTAAGCAGTGGCCACGCAGACTTGAATTCTGGCCACAAAAATTCATTGGTTGCCTCTCCCGCGCCCTCGCCCCCTATCCAAGGAACGGAATAAATTCTGGCATAATATAAGGCGCCAAAAAACGCCGCGAAAAACATAACCTCTGAAAAAATAAACCACAACATTCCCATTCGAAAACTAACGTCCACTTGTGAGTTATATAAACCGTTCTCTGACTCTCTTATCACAACACCGAACCACCCCACAAAGACAACTAAGAGCAACAAGAAACCTAAAATTAAAACTGGCGAGCCGGTAGCTCCAATATTAAAAGTCAGAGCGGCACCAAGAAAAATTACGAATAAGGCTATTGTAGAAACAAGAGGCCACCAGGAACCTTCTGGTACGTAATATTTATCGGGATTAGATGCTTGTGACATTTATACTCCTTTAAATTTTTTCTTCTGTTTTAAAAAATGTATAAGAAAGTGTGACTACATCAACATTATCAGGAATTTTTGAGTCTACCACGAAAGCCACTGGCATTATCTTTGTTTGATTTGGATCAAGGCTTTGAACGACAAAACAGAAACAATCCGTCTTATTGAAATATCTGGAAGCTATCGAAGGAGCAACGCTCGGCACTGCACTTCCGGCCACGCTTGACTGACTCAGATTTGTAGCTTGAAAATTAGTGAAAGTGAGCTTTCCGGGCCTTACAAATAACTCTTTTTCAAGGGCTTTAAACCGCCAAGGTAACCCAACCGCAACATTTGTGACGAACTGTACCTTAACCAATCTATCTTCATGAAGTTCTCCGGGAGATTTTGCCTCCTGTCGACTGATCACACCGGTCTTCCCATTTAGTCCAGTAACTTCGCATAAAACATCGTAAAGCGGGACAAGGCTAAATCCAAAACCAAACATGATGACAGCCGTTACGACTAACCTGATAGCGGTTTTGTTGATACCCTGTCGATTCAAAATTTTTCTTCCCGCCATAACTTATAACCTTGATAGGACAGTAATCATATAGACTGCAACAACCACCAGAACTAATATGCTAACAGTGATGTTGATGGCTTTTTTTCTGTCGCTCGAACTCATGTCTTAAAGGATCCTATTCGAATCGAAATTTCTATCGAACCCCTCCTTCAATAGTTGAAGGGTCTGGAGGAGTGTCAAAGCTATGGTAAGGTGCTGGCGAAGCTAAAGTCCATTCTAAACCATGAGCCCCATCCCATACTCTATCGCTAGCTTTTTTACCCCCACGAACGCACTTAATTATAATATAAACGAACAGAAGTTGGCTTAATCCATAAACCCACCCACCAATGCTAGATATCATATTAAATTCAGCGAATTGAACAGAGTAGTCTGGTATTCTTCTTGGCATGCCAGCCAAACCTAAAAAATGCTGGGGAAAAAATAACACGTTTACGGAGATTGTTGATAACCAAAAATGCCACTTTCCTAGAGTTTCATTGTACATGTGTCCCGTCCACTTTGGTAACCAAAAGTAGGTGGCTGCAATCAATGAATAGATTGCTCCGGTAACTAACACATAATGAAAATGAGCAACCACAAAATAGGTGTCATGGTACTGGAAGTCAACGGGAGTAACACCGAGCATAAGTCCAGAAAATCCTCCAATAGTAAAAAGGATAACGAAACCCAAAGCAAACAACATAGGTGTTTCGAAAGTCATGGCACCCTTCCACATTGTAGCTACCCAATTAAATACTTTTACTCCGGTAGGAACAGCAATTAAAATTGTTGTATACATAAAAAACAATTCACCAGCCAAGGGCATTCCCACTGTAAACATGTGATGAGCCCAAACAATGAAAGATAGGAAGGCAATGGCAGCAACGGCATAAACCATTGATTGATATCCAAACAAAGGTTTTCTGGCAAATGTAGGGATTATCGCCGAAACTACACCGAAAGCCGGTAAAATTAATATATAAACTTCTGGATGGCCGAAAAACCAGAAGATGTGCTGAAACATAACTGGATCACCTCCGCCAGCAGCACTGAAAAAAGAAGTTCCAAAATACTTATCAGTTAACAGCATTGTTACTGCGCCAGCCAATACTGGCAATGATGCGATTAGAAGAAACCCGGTAATGATCCAAGTCCAGACAAATAGAGGCAATTTCAGCAATGTCATACCGGGCGCCCTCATATTAAAAACGGTTGCCAAGACATTAATCGCTCCTCCTATGGATGATGCTCCTAAGAAATGAACAGCAAATATCAAAAAGGGGAAGGCTGCCCCAGTTTGCAGGACCAGAGGAGGATACATCGTCCAACCACCTGCGGGCGCTCCGCCAGGAATGAAAAGCGTAAGTAAAAGCAACGAGAAGGCAAATGGGAGGATCCAAAAACTCCAGTTGTTTAGCCTAGGAAGGGCCATATCTGGCGCACCAATCATCATAGGTATCAACCAATTGGCGAACCCGGTCCAAGCCGGCATTACAACCCCAAATATCATGATCAATGCATGCATAGTAACCATCGAGTTATAAAATTGCGGGTCAACAAATTGAAGTCCAGGTTGGAAAAGCTCCAGCCTGATTATCATCGCCATCGCCCCACCTATAAAAAACATAATTAAAGAAAAGATTAGGTACATAGACCCTATGTCTTTGTGATTCGTGGTTGTTAACCATCGCGTCCATCCTGATGGAGCATGATGCTCATGATGACCGGAGTCTAGATTCATCGAGTCAGCCATTTAATTTACACCCTCTTAATTTAAAGTTTTAAATAATTGTTAGTCGTTTTTTTGTTTTATCAATTTTTGGCGAATTCACGAGTATCGGTATTTTCCAATTGAAGGGCTACCCACCTGTTGAATTCATTCTTTTCAACCACCTTTATCACAATTGGCATAAAGCCATGATCTTTACCACATAACTCGGCACATTGGCCTCTATATATTCCGGTTTTCTCAATTTTAGCCCATGATTCATTTATGAAGCCTGGGATGGCGTCCCTCTTCCATCCTAACGCTGGTACCCACCATGCGTGAATCACGTCTGCTGCGGTAGTTAGAAATCTAATTTTTGTATCAACTGGCAACACTACCATTTGATCTACGTCTAGCAGGTAGTTTTCGACGCTCGACGGGTCTACGCCGGAACCTCTTTGGCGTGCAAAATTGCTCGATTCAGCGATTTTGCTGTACATTGATACCCCGCTGTCTACATAGTCATACTGCCACATCCACTGATAGCCAGTCACTTTAACGGTCATTTCTGAGCCCGATACATCCTCCATTTTAATTAATGCTTCAGTGGCTGGTACTGCAATTCCAACTAATATGAATAAAGGTATTACAGTCCAGATGGCTTCTACTACGTGATTTTCATGCCATGCTTCCGCTTGAGCCCCCTTAGATTTCCTGAAGGCATACATAGCATAAAACATAGCACCAAAGACACCCACACCTATGATGGTGACTATAAATAAAACTATCATATGGAGGTCATATATATCTTGACTAAAGGGGGTAACTCCCTTGGAAAGATTTAAACCCCACTTGTTGTCGTTGACGTTTTCCACCTCAGACGCCAAAGCGAGAAGAGGCGCTGTGATTATATATGTAGTGATTAGCTTTTTAATGAGTGTCATCTTTACTTATTCCAAAATATTAATTACAAATATCCGGTACTCCTTAACCCCCGACCCGAATTAATTTTTGTGTTTTCGACATTACGTATTGTTATATACGTATCTATCTTAAAAAGAAGCTATATATTAACACTAATCGGAGCCCATAGTAATAAAATTTTAAGACAAAGCTCCCTTTAGCAAATTTGCAAATTTTGACTTTTCACTTTCATTCAAAAAACTTCCCAGTTCAATGCTTTTACCTGAGTATGAAATATATAATCTAAGGACTTCCAAAGGTGTTCTTGGTCGTTGCAATTGAACTAGTATCCACCTTTTATTTGCTTTGATGCAGGACGTCTTCCCTCGTGAGTAACGCTCAACAACTATCATGTCTCCCTCAAATTTAATAATTTCACGAGTCTTGCCTTTCAACTGAACAAAATAAAAAGCAGCCGCAAATGCCAACGCTTCGATTCCACAAAAGGGAAGGATTAGCGGGTAACCTAGCACCAACCCTATAAGGCCTACTAGGAGACCGAAACTGGCCACTGCATAAATTAAAATTTTACAATTATCCCAACTTAGCGACATTGTTGGTCTCAACTCCCACCCGATCGGGGATTTTGATATTACATTAATCAAGGCTTTTACTCCTCATTAAATTTTTTAACACTTCGAATTGTTTAGGGTCCGTGTCTTGATTGTTTAAACCAATCGTCAATATCGGAGCTGTCCCCATTATTTTCTCCAGACTTGATTCAACAGCGTTAGGGGCAACCACATCACTCACGAGTCTATTCAACACCCAACCTAAAAATTGGACTCTTGTCTTTAAAATTGCGTCACGAGTTAATGAGGCATGATTCAAACAGCCGAGTTTATTTGAGATAACCAATATGACCGGAATATTTAATTTCGCAGCGAGGTCACATACCATCTTTTTATCATTTAAAGGAACATGCCAACCGCCAATTCCTTCGACCAAAACTATATCAGATTTTGTTTTAAAATTATCAACAAATTTACAAATTTCATCTAGTTCAATTTCTTGATTATTAAGCATTGAAGCAATATGAGGAGAGCATGGCTCTGCAAAAATATAACGGCAGATATCCTGCACTCTTATATCAATGTTAGTATTTTCATAAAGCAACTCCACATCACCATTCCGTAGACGACCATTAATCATTTCTGCCCCGGATGCTATTGGTTTAAGCCCAACCACATCGAATCCTTGAGATGCCAAATGACTCAATATTTCGCAACAAACAAATGTCTTACCGCAGCCTGTGTCCGTACCTGTGACAAACAGCTCTTTAATCAAGTTTTTCTCCACGTTATTACTTTTTCACCTTCAGTTTCTCCATCTTTAATGGTAGAGCTTGAGGCACGTCCAAATATTACTTCATAGGTCGCTGGAATCTTCCCATCTATTTTTTTTCTATTGTAAGACGCAATCACCTTTCTAATTGTGTCGGGGCTGGTCAAATTTTTATTTCTCATGGAAGACGCGTTGGTAGCCCCCAATCCTTTCAGGTCTTTCATTAATTTAAGTGGTTCTTTATAATTTACGGTTAAAGTTTCCCGTTCGATTACAACATTTTGCATTCCAGCATTTGCAAGATAATCGCCAATCTGGTGCATGTCTAAAAATTGAGTGGTATGAGAAAAACTCGAGTAACCTTCAAATGACTCTCTTAATTCTTTCAGGGTGTCAGGCCCAAGGGTGCTAAAGACAAAGAACCCACCCGACTTGTTTAATAGTTTGTTTACATTTGAAAAGACTTGCAAAGGATCCGGGCACCATTGAATCGACAGATTTGAATAAACCACATCGATTAAACCGGGTTTAAAAGGTAAATTTTCTGCATCAGCGCAAATAAAAAATTTTTTCTTTTTGAATATTGACGAATTAGTTTTTCTAGCCATCATCAACATAGTCTCAGCCATATCTACACAAACTAGCCTGCTTTTTGCAAACGTCTTTTGTAAAGACGGGATTATTCGGCCCGTTCCACAACCAAGCTCTAAGACCATTTTGACATTATTATTTTTTACTTCCAGTCTTTGTAATAACCGATTGGCTACTTCTTTCTGTAGAAAATCAAAATTTTCATAACGTGATGCTGCTTTATTAAAGGTTGCACGTACCCTTGCTTTGTCCAGCGATGGTTGATCTGTTTTGTTCATTCCTTCTCCAAGGATAAAACGTCAACTAATTTGTCCAGTTGACTAAATGTGTGAAGTGCACTCAAAACAATTCTTAACCTGGATGTTCCGGCGGGAACCGTAGGCGGTCTAATTGCTTTCACGTAAAAACCGTTTTTTCTAAGCTGTTGTTCTTTTTTTATTGCCTGTTCTTCTGAATCAAACAATATTGGTTGAATAGGTGAATTACTATCTTTCGTGTCAACGCCGGCTTTTGTTGCGAGTGATTTGAAATACTTAATATTCTTTTGAAGTTGATGATACGGTTTGCCATCATTAATCAATATGCTTAGGGCCTCACTTGCCGCTGTAGCAGCAACTGGGGGAATGGCGGTATCATAGATAAAAGTGCGACAATAATTAATTAGATACTCCCTCACTTTATCTGATGATAAAATTACTCCACCAAAAGAGCCTAATGCTTTACCCAATGTAATCATTATTATTAAATTTTCTGGGCAGTGCTTGGCATTAATACTTCCTGTTGCTCCAAGACCATTATTAATAACTCCAAACCCATGAGCATCATCAATATAAAGTAAGACTTGATTTTCGCGAGAAATTGATTCAAGAGTATTTATGTCTGCTACGTCTCCATCCATACTGAATATACTTTCTGTTACAATAGCTATCTTTTCTACTGGGGTGTTCGACTGCAAAACAGGGTGGCCAAGGTGAGGATACCTTCTATGATTACAACCAGCGGACAGTACGCCATCTATTAAAGATGCGTGGTTCA